>Ga0099364_10008470_pt1 | contig 14469 bp, 5 predicted proteins | sample TergutTh196P3_FD_73070 | JGI IMG/M metagenome (GOLD analysis project Ga0099364, IMG submission 73070) | Microcerotermes parvus P3 segment gut microbial communities from Pointe-Noire, Republic of the Congo - Th196 P3 | ecosystem: Host-associated > Arthropoda: Insects > Digestive system > Gut ... | reverse complement strand
ACCCGAGTAAAGAATACACATCAAACACCAACCGTATTGACGTTCTAGCAAAGCCACTCGCAAACGGCGATGTGAACCTGTCGTTCTATAATATCGGCAGCGGAACTAACGGCATCAAAACGGCAGCCGTCGACGTGGATGATATTATGGAGTATATTGGGCATAAAATGGTCAACGCTTCCGCATTTGAGAACGCGCCCGCCTACTATGTAAGAGACAACTGGACTAAGGCAGGGAGCATTAACACCACGGGTATCTTTACCGCAACCCTGCCTGTGCAGGAAACCCTGTCGATAAGGGTTTCCCCTCTAAATGGGAAGGACCCGGTTCGTTTGACTTCTGATGGCGACACAGTACAAGCTGATGCATACTACATTGACGATTCCGGAGCGGCGACATTCAGCGCAACGCTGTTCTTAGCTCTCTATGATGAAGCCGACAGGCTGTTAAGTGTAACTACCGCTTCAGCCACCGCTTCAACTCCAGGCACGCCGATCGAACTTGATGTTTCGCTTTCGCTAGGCGATGCGGCATATGCAAGAGGGTTTCTGTGGGATGCCACCAGTTTTGCTCCGCTAGTTCTTGCATCGGAACTTGATTTGTAGGTTCCCAAGCCCCAATGCAGGGGGACAGGAAGCAGGGAGATAGCGGGAAGCAGAGACGGTTCCTTTGCTTCGGGTGACAGTCTGGCGATTCCCTTGCAGGAAGCAGGGGGACGCAAAGCTGGGAGACGATTCCTTTACTTCGTGCAAAAGTCTGACGGTTCCCTTGCAGGAAGCAGAGGTGACGAGAAAGCAGGGGAACGATCCCCTTGCTTCTCGTCCCCCTGCTTCTTATTTATTCACGGCTTTTTGTCTTCAGTGCTTTTTGTGTTTTAGCCCTTGATTAATTCGTTTGATGCGAGCAATGGCGCGTAACTGCTGTCCCACAAGTACAGGACCGCCTTCGCCGCCCCATCGAAGTCAAATTCGGTATCGATTGGCAGTATGCCCACGCCGTTAATGCTGTGCTGTTTTACGCTTACCAGTCTGCCTTCAGCGTCGTAGGAAGCCAGTATCACAAATGCGTCTATGGGGTCAGCGGTATGGACAGCCAAGCCTGTCACAACATTGCCATCCCTGGCAACGTCAACCCATAGCGACCACATAGCGTATAACGTAAGCCCATAGTGTGGCATTGTGACCTTTTCGCCCGCCGCGTAAAACACTCCGGTTCCGTCAGGCTTTGTATTCCAACCCAGGAACCTGGTTCCGTATGGAGGCGCAAATGTGCATGCAGCGGCATCGAAGACTTCGTCTTCTTCCTTATCAGCCTCTGTTGGGGCAACGCCCGCAGCGCCGTTTCCGTCGTATGTTACTGTGTACTTCGGTATAACGTATTCTGAGCTGTCATAAACCATAAACCTTGAAATCGTCATCGACCCCTCTGTTCTGGACCAAGGCGTATTGTTTTCCATGCCAACGCGCACCCTGCTTGCTATAACGCGGTCAAAAGCAACTGTGGACGCAGTATTGGTAACTGTCGCCAACGCCGATATCTGATTATCCGCATCTATCCACTCAAACCCGTTCCAATACTGAACGTTGAGCGCTTTCGGAACTTTTGCCATAGCCCCGGACGTGCTGGAGTTTTCAATTACGAAGTACAGCTCAACCTTGCAAAAAGCCCTAGGCTCCGGCCAATACACTTCAACAAACTCATACGGGCGCGATTCGCTGACAGGCGGCAACACCCTTTGCACGGCGACATTGTATTTATTCGTCCATGAGTTCGTGGTGTTTCCGTTTAGCATGTTGTTGGGGTAATTATTCCCGCTTGTAAATGATGCCGTTGCCAATGGGCGTACTGCGGAAACAGTCGTCGTATTGGGATCGGTTGAGTTAAGGGCTATGTTATCATTGGAAGCTGTCCCTTCAAGCGTTATTATAGCTTTCGCCTGAAGCACTGTGCCTTCGACACCTTCGACACCTTCGACGCCTTCGACATATCCATTGACTGTAATTGTGCCGTCGCTAATAAAGTCCTTCGGCTTAATCCAGTCCCAGACGGCTTTCTTTATAAGCGTTATACCGCTGTCATACTTTACCTTTACGTCTGTTGGTATAGCGGGGGCGCTACCTGTTTTAGCTGTGATTAGCACGTCTTCGACGCTAACAGGCTCTCCAAGGGGCTTAACCACGCATTCCGGCGTGTGGGCGCCTGTCCCGTCCGCAGTTGCTTTGACCGTGATGGACGACGGCAACATGTTTTCCGATGTGGCTGTCAACGTTATGTCGCCATCTGTCGTATCGGACTGGAGTATTACGAGGACCTTGCCGTTGAAAGCCGTGCGCTCGGAATAAGTGTTCTTCTGAACACTCCCCCATTTGTATAGTTCGGAGCTTTCCTGCCCGCCATTGTCAACCCCTGCAATAAACCCGCCTTCAACTTCAAACTTGACAAGGTTTTTAGCCGAAGGGAGCATGACGCCGCTTATATCCACAACGTCGCACTCAATGAACGCAAGGCTTCGGCCGTCCGCCTTAACGATGGGCCTGTCGGCTTTCATACTGACCGTGTACGCCTGCCCTGCCGTCTTTACGGCGTCGGCGGCGATTTCAGCCCCTGCGGCGTCCTTCGCTACAACTTTCAGCTCGCCCGGTTCGAACGGCACATGCCATGTGAGGTGGAGCTTGCCGTACTCGCCGTTCGGGCTGAGATAACCGCCAGTGTTTACTTCCGTATTATTCTGCCCTTCGGGGACACTGCCGGAGCCGTCTTTGGTCGGCTCAGTGGTTTCATAGTATTTCATTCCAAACGTTGTCGTCTTTTCGTCAAAGCTCTTTTCTCCCAGCGATTTGCCGTTTAAGAAAAGCTCGGCGGATTTTCCATTCGTGTATACCCAGACTTCAACTTCCTCCTGGGGCCTCCAATCGTTCCAGTTCATTGGGACAATGTGGGCGAATGGGTCGCTTGACCACTGGCTCTTGTAAGCGTAATACGCATCCTTGGGGAACCCGGCCGAATCAACCGGCGCAAACATCGAAACCCCAACAGGGAATACGCTGAATGGCGTAGGTTCGCCTATATAGTCAATCCCGCCCCAGATATACGAGCCGAGGAACCATTCGCGGTCGCGCGAACGCTTAATCCCGTATTCGTGAGGGTACGTCCAGGTCGATTGGTTGTTGTCGTACGATGATACGCCCCTATTGCCCGGCGTGTTGTTTGCAACGGTATTGGGCATAGACGGGTTGTAGTAATGACCGCGAGTACTCGTGTTTGACGAAGCTTCAGAACAAAACCAGAACGTATCCGGATACTCCGCGTGCAACCTATCGCTTGTAGACGCCATGTTGTAATTAGTGCCAATCCCGTCCACTGCGTCACAGATCAAGCCCCATATTGAGTTCTTTGGCAGTTGCTCAAGGGGGTACCCGGTTGTTGGCTTTAGTTTGTCCGTGCCATGGACAACGGACCTGGATGTGTCTATCGAGTGTATGGCATTGCGCAACCGAAGCGTCTCCCAGTAATAGTTGAACAGACGGTTCGTTACCTGAGCCGCAGTCGGGCTCTCGGCGCCGCCGGGAACAATCGTGTCGGGCAGGGGCCTATCACCCGGCCGCAAGTATTCCTCCCCGTTGTACCAAGCGGGCCTTGTGCCAACGCCGCTAAGCTCGTTGCCCAGCGACCACATAGCCACACTGGGTTCGTTAACGTCACGGAGGACCATTTCTTTTATAACCCAATCCGACCACATCTCGTGTTCCGGCAACGGTTCCAGGGTCCCGCGCCATGCCGCCGGAACTTCCACAAGGAAGAAAACACCGAAGTCATATGTTGCCTTGGTGCCGCCCCAGCCGTCATAAGCTTCTTCAATGACAATAATGCCCAATTCGGAACATATGTCGATAGTAGCCTTGGACGGTGGGTTGTGGGAAGTGCGCAGGGAGTTAACGCCGTATGACTGGCATATTTGGAGCTGGCGCTTCAGTGCGTCATAATTCTCAATCCCCCCAAGGGCGCCAACATCATGATGGTTGTTCACGCCATTAAGCTTTGTGTACTCCCCGTTGACAAAGAAGCCCTTTTGCGGGTCAGCGTCAAAGTACCTGAACCCGTACTTGCATGTCGAAGAGTCGGCAAGAATGCCATCTAAGAACAGTTCTGTGACAATGGTATAGCGGTATGGGTCTTTGGTTGACCATAAACGCACATCCGAAAGCCGGAAATTCAGGTTTATAGGATAAATGCCTTCCCCCCCGGATTTTACCGGGTCTGAGGCCTCTTGCCTGACAAGTGCGCCTGAAGCGTCGTACACACTCGTTTTTATGGTCAAATCCCCTTCTGCCGCCGCATACGCTTTTGCTTTTACATTAACTGCGGGCGATTTTGTCTTGTAATCCTCAGCCATTGAAGGAGTGGCGATTACAACACCGTGCCGTACAAACCTGGCTTCCAGGCTTGCGACCCTAAGGCTGACAGGGCGTGTAATGCCGCCGCCTGTATACCAACGGCCCGAAGTCGCCATGTTTTGCACCTTAACTACGACAACGTTGGGGTTATCGTCGCCATAGGTAAGAAATTCGGTAATGTCATATGAAAACCCTGTATATCCACTTGGGTAGTTGCCGACTAGCTGACCATTTACATACACGATGGAATTCTGGTAAACCCCTTCGAAATCAATCGTTATCGCGTTGCCCTCCATAGATTCGGGCGCTACGAATGTCTTTCTGTACCAGCCAAGCCCCCCCTGAAAATAACCGTTGTTGGTAGAACCGCTTGAGACTTTTTGCCCCTCAATGCTAAAATCGTGGGGGACGACAACGTTATTCCATAGGCTGTCATCAAATTCAGGCTTTATTACGTCATTGGTAGCGAGGCCCGCCACGTCCGCAAGCCCATTATTCCTAAAATTCGCCGCGTTATTGCCGCCCGTAATGCTGGGCGTTCTAGTCGCAAGCATGAACTTCCACCCGTCATTGAAATCAATCACAAGCGGGCCCGCAGCTGCGCTTAGCGTAGCTGTACCTGAAACAGCTTCGCTTGGTGGAACTTCGCTTTGCGTAGCTTCGCCAAGCGACATCCCTGCCACGCCATCCGCGCCGACCGTACTGCCCACACCGCCTGTGATACCCATGTTGATCGCGTCGTCAGCACCGCCTGTGCTACCCGCATCCGCAAACACTCCAAGCGTAGTCGATAACGAAAACGCTATCAATAGCATTATTGATAACGCTTTCGATAAAATCTTTATTGCCTTCGAGAAATTTGGTTTAAAACGTTTCCTCATAATCTATCCTCCAAAAATATGAATTTTTCTGCTTTGAGAAATTTTGTGCCACAACAGAAACGCAAACAGGCTCAACCCCCGCCCCGGCCCCCTCTATCCCCCCCAGAAAACCCAGATGAAGCGGGTTCGGGCGTTTTGGTGAACACGGCCTGTCAGCTATTGTATAACCCATTCTACTATGCTCACATTAGATTATCAATACCCTCCAGCTATACCCCCCAGCTACCCGTAAAGCAGGGGGGACACTTTGCGTTCTTCTGCGCAAGAGATTCTTATGTATACAAAAGTGATTAAATAGAGAGAATTCAATAGAAGGAGTGAGATTATGACAGTTTATGGTTATGTTCGCTGTTCGTCACAGGATCAGAATGAGGATAGGCAAATGATCGCTATGTGCGAATTAAATATCCCACCGAAAAACATATTTATCGACAAACAGAGCGGTAAGGACTTTCAGCGTCCGGCATATCAAGCACTTCTAAAAAAACTCAAAAAAGGTGATTTGCTATATGTTCTAAGCCTTGACAGGTTAGGCAGGAACTACGAAGAAACACTAAAACATTGGCGCATACTCACTAAAGAGCGTGAAGTTGATATTTGTGTGATTGATATGCCGATTTTGGACACACGCAACGGCAGGGATTTGATGGGTACTTTCATAGCTGATACCGTTCTTGCCATATTGAGTTTTGTTGCTGAAACCGAGAAAAATAATATCAAAAGCCGTCAAAAAGCTGGGATTGCCGCCGCCAGAGCAAGAGGCGTTCAGTTTGGTCGCCCTATCAAAAAGCCGCCTGACAATTTCAGTTTTCTTGTTAAGCAGTGGGAACATGGTAAACTCCCGGTCAGAGAGCTTTTAATGCAGACAGGCTTGAAAGAAGCCACGTTCTTCCGACGTTTACGGGAACTTCGATTGACTAAGAGAAAATGGTAACTATCAAAAGGTGTACCTTTTGATAGTTGCGCAACTTAAATAAAAATAATACATATCATTGTATTTGTCAACAATATTTGCGATGTTTTCGACATAAATTTGCAATATTTGCGATATTTTTGACATATTAATTTGTGTTTATACAAAATAAGACTTCTACTCATCATTTCACGGTAAATGTCAAAATGTACACCTTTTGATAGACATTATATTGTCTTATTTTGTGTTATGCGGTGAGCCAGAGCAAAACGGTTGTGGAGTTTGTCTCTCCACAGACTCTGGGGGGGGACCGAAAGCAAAGCTCCGCACTAACATCTCGAAGCAAATTATTAGTCGTACAAGCCACAGGCGAGTTGTCGAACAAAACGAAGTCAAACGGGAAAGGGTGATAACGATGATTTAGTTTATTTGCAGGGATGAGTGGATAGCCGCTCTGTTTCTCTTGAGAATTTTAAGTGAGGTAGATACGCGAGAACCGCAATTGTATAAGACAACAGCATGAAAATACGGAATAGTCAATTGCAGAGTAGTTGCGTAGTTGCTTAGTTGCTAGTTACTAGTTGCTCTGTGCCATCTATCCCTCGAGCCAGAGGTAAGAGGCGAACGTCTTAATCCACCCCGATTATAACAGTTAAGCACAATATGGAAAAGGACACGGTTGGGTGCCGTGACCTAGACCAAAATTTATTTTAAGGAGAAATGAATTATGAACATCTCGAAAATACCCAGGACATTGATTAGTATAATGCTCGCCATTACACTATTGTTCTCATCATCAGCACCTATTCAGGCTACAACTATTCAGGTTGTTTCGAACGATGTTTCCATGCAATATCTTGTTGATGCTGATGCTTCCAATAAGTTTTACACTGTTGAAAACAAAGCAGAAACTAGCAGTCAAGTATTCGGCAACCTGAATGGAAACATATTGAATGGTGGATTTGTGGCAAGATACAATGGCGATGATTATGTCATCGATCATGACCACCAAAATAATATTTTCAGAGACGGCACATTGGTTAGTACAGATTTTTGCTCTTATATCAACGTCATTGACGGGAATATCTATTACATAGCTTCTATGCCAACCCACATGGAGATTATACGCTGTGACTTAAACGGCAAAAACCGGACAGTCTTGTATTCTAAACATGGTGTGTACTTATCCAATCTGATTGTCAACAATGACGCAATCTATTTTCTGGAAAGTGGCGAGCGCATTGTTCGTGTAAGTAAGAATGATGGCTATTTTAAAATCATTCTTTCTGATGATGCCATTTTAGACTTTGCTTTTCTAAACAATTATGCCATAGTCTTTTCTAAAATGGTGCATCATGAACACGACGATAAGTGCGACAACACCTGCAATGAGTTGCTGTTTTTTTCCGGTTCAAGACGCGCACTGTATACATATGATATTGGGATAAAGACGCTTGTGTCAAGCGAAATAACAAGTTACGATGTTAACGGGTCTTCGGTATATTATTCAGACACTGCCCATGGAGCGATTCGTGCATTTCATAGCACAAGTGGTCTAGATACGAAGATTCTTGAAGATTGGACAGCGGATAGAATTATTTATGATGATGCTTTTTACGCAATTAGTAGTGAGGATGGTTTTCTGTATTCCTTCGATTGTATCTCAATGGAAACAGAAGGTTTGTTACATTCTTCTGACGCTGTTGAAGTAGATGCCATCCGTATGTCCGATACACCATTACGGCTTATTAACAGGGGGAGCCAATTGTATGCATTCCCATATTACGGCGGCGATTTAGATGTGCCCCCGATTGATGACGAAGGCGATGATGTCCAGTTTATGGAGATTTCTCAGCTTTCGGTCAGAGATTGTACATGGCTTTGGCCAGTGGATAGCAGGGTACTTAATATGCCATGGGGACAGTCTGACAGCGGTCATCATGGGGGAATCGATATGCAACGTTGGAATTCAAGTGAAAGCAATAACATATACGCATCCAGAGCCGGCACCGTTGTGTCAAGAAATGCCAACTGTACACACAATGACTATACGTGTGTGTGTGGATCTGGGTATGGAAATTACATTATGCTCAACCACGGTGATGGCACATATTCAATGTATGCGCATATAACCCAATCTTCTGTACCTGCAAGTGGGAGATCGTTTAACCAAGGAGATGTAATTGCTCAGATAGGAAACACCGGACGGTCAACCGGGCCCCATTTACACTTCGCTCTCTCAAATAGTCAAACAATTACTAGTGGTCAACATGCAAACAGTAATCCATATAGTTCAAGTAATACTCATACTGCTCCTCGTAACATATCTGTGACTGGCGGAACAATAGAGGTAATACATGGCGGCAATTGGTTTAATTATAATACAACAGAGAATCGTTTTTCTGGCGGAGTATCTTATACACTTATACGGCCCGGAACAGGAACCGCACCCGGTGCTCCGACAAATCTCTCAGCTAGTCCGGGCGATGCGCGAGCCTCGTTGTCTTGGACAGCACCGGCGAGTAATGGGGGCAGTGCAATAACCCGATATGAGTTCAGATTAAGTACTCTTAGCGGTTCTTCATGGTCATCGTGGTCTGTGTGGACTCCGACTAGCGGTACGGCTACTTCAATAAACGTTATTGGTTTGTACAATGGGACGACATATCGCTTCCAAGTCCGAGCAGTCAACAGCATTAACGCCGGCCCAGAAAGCAACGCTTCTAACTCGGTTACGCCAAATTCCAGTGGCGGTTCGATTAATTGGTCATTATCTCCGTCGGGAACTATAACTTTCGCGTCAGCAAATGTGGGCTATGGCCAACAATCACGTAGGGACATAGAGATCAACAATAATGGGCCAGGCACATTGACCGGCGTCTCCGCGAGTATAACAACCGGGTCTAATGCGTTTGAGATAGCTATCCAAACAGACTCTTCTGTTCCACCAAATGGAACAGCATCTGACTGGTTTGCGGTTAGGCCGAAAACAGGGTTATCTGCGGGTATATACACTGGCGTTGTGACTGTGAATACGTCAAATGGCGGATCCACAACAAAATCGTTATCTTTTACTGTAGCTAATAATCTTGCTACTATCGTATCAGTCGTCATTAGCGGCACTCCAAAGGTTGGCTCAACCCTAACCGCTAACGTTACCTACTCAACTACGGTTACCAATCCTTCTGTTACATACAGGTGGGATAAGTGGAACGGTTCTGCATGGGTTCCAATTCCAGGTGCCACTTCCCAAACTTATACACCTGTAGCCACAGACGTAGGTTCCTACATCGGTTTATGGGTTACGGGCACTGGGACAAATGTGACAGGTTCAGAATCTGCAGACTATGTGCAAATAGCGGCTGATCAAATTAATTGGACATTATACCCTGATGGAACTATAACCTTCCCATCCGCAAATGTGGGGTATGGTCAACAATCGACCAAGACAATAGATATCGACAATTTTGGGCCAGGTTCACTAACCGGCGTCAGTGCAAGTATAACAACCAACTCGAATGCGTTTGAGGTAGTTGTGGGAACGTACTCTACAATACCGCCGGATGAAGAAGGGTCTGATTACTTTACAGTGAGGCCGAAAACAGGGTTGCCTGCGGGTGTATACGCTGGCGTAGTGACTGTGAGTTCGTCAAATGGCGGAAACAAAACAAAATCGTTATCTTTCACGGTGACGCCGGGGAATATTCCCGTCATCACAAACCAGCCAGTTAACCGAAGCGTAACAGCAGGACAAAACACAACTTTCAGCATAGTAGCCACCGGCACACCCACGCCGTCATACCAGTGGAAGGTTTCCACCAATGGCGGACTCACATGGTCCAATGTCTCTAACGGGGGTGTTTATAGCGGCGCAACCACTGCTACCCTGTCTCTTACGAGCATCACGACTGCAATGAATAACTATTGGTATCATTGCATCGTCTCAAACACTACAGGCTCAGATACGTCTGATTGGGTTACATTGACGGTAATGCTAGTGCAAGATGCTCCCATCATCACAACCCAGCCAGTTAACCGAAGCGTAACAGCAGGACAAAACACAACTTTCAGCGTAGTAGCCACCGGCACACCCACGCTGTCATACCAGTGGCAGGTTTCCACCAATGGCGGAAGCACATTTTCCAGTGTCTCCAATGGGGGTGTTTACAGCGGCGCAACCACTGCTATGTTGACAATTACGAGCATAACAACAGCCATGAATAACTATATGTATCGTTGCTATGTATCAAATACTGCAGGCAACGACACGTCCGATTCGGCTACGTTGACTGTGACGCCGGCAGATGGGCCTGCAATCTGTGTATCAAGTGCGCTAGGAAGTGCAGGAGGAATCGTTACATTACAAGTCACGGTAGAGAACAGTCCTTTGTTGGCATCACTTGAATTTAGGCTTCACTATGATGAATCCGCGCTGACGCTAACAAGAGCGGCATTGCCCGATGGTTCGGATTTCGATTATATTCCTCTGCCAAGCTACCCTAGTGGATCACTTTTCCCCTTAATGTCAGGAGGGCTTTACTCAGTCGACCCGAACGGAGTTCTTCTAAATCTTACATTTGAAATTGACAAAGATGCCAAGTTAGACAATGTGTATGCCGTAACATTCTCTGATTTGCGGGTTAGAGACATGATGGGAAATAACATAACAATAAATCCAATACCGGGAGAAATAGCCATCAAAAACATCGTGTTCGGGGACTTTGTTGTTGACAGTGTCGTTGATGGAGTGGACGTTTTATGGATACGTCGGTATGTCGCTGCTGGACGTAATTTTAACACTATGCTTCAATTTTTCGGCGACGAAAACACTGCTTTGACTTTCAACGAAGCATCGGCTCGTTTCTTAAACGGTGACACCGTTGACGGCGTAGACGTTTTGTGGATACGTCGATATATTGCTGCAGGTCGCAACGCAAATACCATGCTTCAGTATTTCGATGGAAGCGGTATGGACTTTAGTCATCTCGGAGTAACCAACCCAATAAGCCTTCAAGCTGGGACTGAATCTATGGCAAACGAACCTATAACAAATAGCACTCAAACGGGCAATTCCGTAACACTAACTCCAAGCGTAGCTACTGTTTCGGAAGGTGATACTTTCACTGTTACAATCGATTTGAATTTGGAACCGGACGAAAATGCTGTAGTGTTTGACTTTACTGTGGATTTTGACTCCAGTGTTTTAAGTCTTATATCTCCGCAAGGCATAATTACCAACTCAGCAGATTATTTCCCTGGAGTTTTTGAGGCACTTCTTGTCATAGGCAATACGCTAAACCTTGACTTGAAAGGTATGACACCTCATACAGGTAGTGGCAATGTTGCGATATTGACTTTCAAGGTTCTGGACGACACCAAGCCAGCATCTGTCGGGGTTACCATTAACAGAATAAGAAATCAATTAGCTATGGGGGTTGTTGTTCCCGATCCGGAACCGGTGATTATCAACCAACCGCCCAAAACCGTGGCGGTTGGCACACAGAACGGCACGCTGACAGCGGGTACGGCTGGCACGGTTACGTTCCCTGTAACGACAGCGAACATCGCAAACGGCAGCTATTCAGCAGCAGTAGCTAACCTCCCAACAGGCGTGGCGGTTCAGGGGCAAATAGCGATCAGCAATAACTCCGGCACCTTGACACTGGCGGGCAATGCATCGACTGTGGTAGGTATTACAAATAACCTTACGCTGACCCTCGACGGCGCGACATCGTCTACATTCACACTGACGGTTGGCGCTCCGCCTAAGTCCGTAGCTGTAGGCACACAGAACGGCACGCTGACAGCAGGTACAGCTGGCACGGTTACGTTCCCTGTAACTACAGCGAACATCACGAACGGCAGTTATTCAGTAACAGTAGCTAACCTCCCAACAGGCTTTACGGTTCAGGGGCAGGTAGCTATCAGCAACAACTCCGGTATTTTGACACTAGCGGGCAGTGCATCGACAGTGGAAGGCATTACAAATAACCTTACACTGACCCTCGACGGCACAACTTCGGTTGCGTTCACGCTAACGGTTGGCACCCCGCCTAAGTCCGTAGCTGTGGGCACACAGAACGGCACGCTGACAGCAGGTACGGCTGGCACGGTTATGTTCCCTATAACAACAGCGAACATCGCAAACGGCAGTTACTTAGCAACAGTGGCTAACCTCCCAACAGGCGTTACGGTTCAGGGGCAGGTAGCGATCAGCAATAACTCCGGCACCTTGACACTGGCAGGTAGTTTATCGACAGTGGCAGGCATTACAAATAACCTTACGCTGACCCTCGACGGCGCGACATCGGCTACTTTCACACTGACGGTTGGCGCTCCGCCTAAGTCCGTAGCTGTAGGCACACAGAACGGCACGCTGACAGCGGGTACGGCTGGCACGGTTATGTTCCCTGTAACAACAGCGAACATCCCGAACGGCAGTTACGCTGTATCGGTTGCTAACCTCCCAACAAGCGTTACGGTTCAGGGGCAGGTAGCGATCAGCAATAACTCCGGCACCTTGACACTGGCGGGCAGTGCATCGACAGTAGCAGGCATTACAAATAACCTTACACTAACCCTCGACGGCACAACTTCGGTTGCGTTCACGCTGACGGTGACAGTCGAAATCGACGGTGAGTACATCCAATTTACATATGACGGTATAACTGCTGTTGGTATTATTCCAGGCAATACATTGACTGTGGAGGCTTTGTTTACAGTTTCTAATAATGCCTCTCAAACTATGTATGTTGCTCTTTTCAGCAAAGAAGGCAAGCTTATAAATGTCGCTGTAAATAATGGCATTGCTAATGGAGAATATCTTAGCTTTAATGTTTATCTGGATATTCCGGCTGAGACTTCGGGTGGTGCTTACATAAAGGTATTCGTTTGGGATACTCTGACATACGTACCGATTCGTGAGGCTGTCGTTTTCCCGAATAACGATGAAATTAAACTTGCAGATGGATACTTGATTAGAAACACAACTCAAGTAGCAGTTTTGCCTCCCAAAAAGAATGAGCTTAATAGCTAAGCAAACCAATGGCTAAACAGCTTCTGAAGCAGGAAGACGGTTCTCTTGTGTTGAGAAACACCAGTGCTGTTGAATTTTTATAATTCAACAGCACTGGTCGCTTCTCACGAAAGTAAGACAAAATCATGTACAGTTCATCAAAACAATATCATATATGGATCAGAAATTAGAAACAGAAATTTTTAATCGTAATTTTTCATGTGCGAATTTTTACTATCTTTCGAATTCTTTCGAATTGGCAAAAACAGGGGAAACGGGCAGAATATCTCCGGTAAAACAGGGGTAAACTGGTGGGTAACTTCGGGGGGGTAACTTCGGGGTAACTTCGGGGGCGCGAAAACTGGTTTTGAAAGGTATTTACTTTAGTCACAGATTAATGTAAAATAGTAGTAACTGGTGACCGCGATGCGGCTGCCACAAGTGTTATATTTTTACAATAACTGCCCTGTGGCTGACAGGGCGGTTACTTTTTTCTTAGATTAAAGCAAAAATCTAGAAAAGCAATGATATCTGATATGAGCGCTAATATAAGCATTAACGCTTCATATGTCGTCATCATAAAGCACCACCCCCTTCCAGCGTGGAATAGGAGTGGCAACCGCACCTGCTCACCAGTTACATAACCCATATTATACCATATAATAACATATAATACAAGTGCAACAATTGCTGTACGACTCATTGCTAAAACTCATTGGCGAGAACAAAAAAACGCCACCTCCATTTACCGCCGTATCCGATGGCTGTGGAATCTGCCATAAATCTTCAATCAGTGTCATGCCTTGTTCGTCAGCGGATGCAGCAGTAATCACCCCTTTCAATACAAAAACCGCCCGGTCATTATTAAGCCGGACGGCAATAAAAAACGGCGCTGAGAATATTCAACGCCGCGCATATTTAATTATATATCGCTCCCCATTATCGCTCAGGTTCAGAGCGTGTTCTGAACTGTTGACCCTCTTTCGGCTTCAGTTTGCTTTTTAGCAGCTTTGATAATATTGTATAGTAAAGTCAAATAAAGCAAATCAGAACGGATGGTTATTGTCTTATATCGACTCTCATCTCGATGTCGCCACGGCCTAGAAAGACGAACGCCGCATGATATACAGCTTTGTTGCCCCCCTTGAACTTTTCTGCGTATCCCCTATCGGTGATTTGCGCCATCGCTTTGTCCAAAGCCTTCTCAACCAGCTTTCTCTTCTTCTCCTCACTCGTGCCATGCGGGCAATTTTCGTACTTGAATTC
>Ga0099364_10008469_pt1 | contig 14470 bp, 13 predicted proteins | sample TergutTh196P3_FD_73070 | JGI IMG/M metagenome (GOLD analysis project Ga0099364, IMG submission 73070) | Microcerotermes parvus P3 segment gut microbial communities from Pointe-Noire, Republic of the Congo - Th196 P3 | ecosystem: Host-associated > Arthropoda: Insects > Digestive system > Gut ... | reverse complement strand
GCCGATACTCGCTGGCGGGTTTGCGTGGCGGCGCTGGAATCAACGGCTCGACCTTTTCCCAGAATTCATCAGAAATGCCCCATTGTTGTCGGTACTTTCCCATCACATGCTCCAAGCGGTGACTTTTAAGGTAGGAAGGATATCATATTATTTACGGATAAACACTTAGTAGATCACGCTGTTGCTGCAAGGCGGATTCAAGTATTGGTTTCTGGTGCTGCGGCACTTCCGGGCCTTTGGCTATAAACAACCGTTGCACACGGCGGTAGTCTGCCCGCTTGTTATCCAGTTCTTCTAGAGCGGTTTCTGTTTAATCATGTACATTTTCTGTAATATATTTCTTGTTATAGCTTCTTTTTGCTTGAACCGAAACCGCTCTAATAAAATCCAGAGCGGCTCAAACTCCCATGCTTATCCCATAGTTTTGACGTTCTGGATCACCTCGGCAATTACCTTTTGTGCGCTGCCGTACAACATGTGGCAATTGTCCTTGTAGAACAAGGCGTTCTCAATGCCGGAATAACCGGCACCCTGGCCACGCTTGACAACGATGACATTGGCTGCGTGATCGGCGTTCAGGATCGGCATGCCGTAAATCGGGCTGGATTTATCGCTTCGCGCCACAGGATTGACCACATCGTTAGCGCCGATAACCAGCGCGACATCGGCCTGATTGAAATCAGAATTGATTTCTTCCAGATCGAAAATCTTGTCGTAAGGCACGCCCGCTTCGGCCAGCAATACGTTCATATGCCCCGGCATTCGCCCGGCAACCGGATGAATGGCAAATCTGACATCCACCCCGGCTTCTTCGAGCAGTTCGGTCATCTCCCAGACTTTATGCTGCGCCCCCGCTACAGCCATGCCGTAACCGGGAATGATGATGACTTTGCTGGCATAGTGCATCATCGTCGCCGCGTCGAGCGCGGAGACTTCTTTCAGCGTGCCTTCCATCGCGCCGCCTGCCTGCGCTTCGCCGCTGATCGGCTGAAACAGGATATTGGTGATCGGGCGGTTCATCGCTTTAGCCATCAACTGGGTGAGCAGCGTGCCGGCCGCGCCGACGACAATGCCTGCAATAATCAGCGCCGGATTGCCCATGACGTAGCCTTCAAAGCCGACCGCAAGGCCGGTAAAGGCATTAAACAGGGAAATTACCACCGGCATGTCAGCGCCGCCGATCGGCAGAGTGACGATAACGCCCAATACTAACGCGCAGAGGAAAAAGGCAAGCAAAAGCCAGGCAGAAGCCTCCTGTCCGGACCAGACGATGGCAATCCCAAGGCCAAGCGTCAGCAAAGCCAGAACAATGTTGACTGCATTCTGCGTCGGCAGGCGAAATGCCTTTTTCATAATGCCCTGCAACTTGGCAAACGCCACGATTGAGCCGGAAAAAGAGACCGAGCCGATCAAAGCGCCCAGCGCCGCCAGCGTAAACATCATCGTGCCGTGCATGTGTCCACGCGCGAATTCGATGGCGGCAATCCCCGCTGCCGCGCCGCCGCCCATGCCGTTGTAGATGGCTACCATCTGCGGCATATCGGTCATGGCGACTCTTTTGCCGGAAATCCAGGCAACGGAGCCGCCAATGGCAATCGCAAGCACCATCAGGATGAGATTGTCCACCGGCATGAACAGCGTTGATTCGCCCGGCGTCAGGAAAGTAACCGCCGTAGCCAGAACCATGCCTACCCCGGCCCAGATGATGCCTTTACGCGCGGTTGTCGGCGAACTCATCTCCTTCAGGCCGAAAATGAAGAGAATGGCAGCGACAAAGTAGCTGGCGCTGATGAGCCATCTGATTTCCTCCATGGCTTAGTTCCCTTTCTTTTCGTTCTTGAACATGGCTAACATACGCTCAGTCACCACATAACCGCCTGCTGCATTGGCCGCGCCGAGCAATACGGCGACAAAACCGATGCCTTGCTCAAGCGGCGTAGCGGCCTGGCCCAAAGCCACCATCGCGCCGACGAGAACGACGCCGTGGATGAAGTTGGAACCAGACATTAAAGGGGTGTGCAGAATGACCGGCACACGCGAAATGACTTCATAGCCGGTGAAAGCGGCCAGCATGAAGATATATGCTGCAATAGAACCTTCCATGATCTTTTTTCCTTGCTACGCCTGCCTTACGCTTACAAACCAAGAGCCTGCCTGACGCCTTCGTGCCGGATTTCTCCGGCATGGGTGAGACAGGTGTCGGCAAGCACTTCGTCGTTCCAGTCGAGTGTCAATGTACCCTCCCTGATGAAAGGAGAAATAAAGTTGAACAAATTTTTGGCAATCATCTCCGAAGCATGTACCGGCATACGGCTGGTGATATGGGATGGCCCCATGATGAGCGCCTGATTTGCCGTTCGTACTTTTTCGTCGACCACGGTACCCGCAACGTTGCCCCCGGTTTCGGCTGCCATATCCACGATTATCGCGCCCGCTTTCATGGCGGCAACCATATCCGCGCTGATGATCTCTGGCGCGCGTTTGCCCGGAATCGCCGCCGTGGTAATCAGCGCATCGCATTGCGCTACAGCGCGCGCCAGTTTTTCGGTCTGTCGGCGTTTTTCTTCATCGGTCAGTTCGCGCGCATAGCCGCCCGCGCCGACCGCCGCGACGCCGGTGTCGACAAACTTTGCGCCCAGTGATTCGATTTGTTCGCGTGTTTCCGGGCGGACATCGTAAGCCTCGACTACCGCTCCCAAACGTCGGGCGGTTGCAATGGCCTGCAAGCCCGCGACGCCCGCGCCGATGACCAGCACCCGCGCCGGACGGATAGTTCCCGCCGCATAAGTGAGCATCGGAAAGAATTTCGGACAGCGGGCTGCTGCGATAAGCACACACTGATAACCGGCAATCGCGCCCTGCGAGGAAAGAATATCCATACTTTGCGCCCGCGTGATCCGCGGCAGGAGTTCCATTGCGAATGCCGTGATTTTCTTCGCCTGGAGCGCCTTGACCCGCTCAGTGTCGGCGTAAGGCTGCAACAGGCCGATCAGGACGGAACCCTCTTTCATCGCCGCCAGTTCAGCGGCGCTCGGCGGCTGGACTTTCAGTACGATGTCCGCCTGTTGTAAAACCTCGCGCCCGGAGGCAACAAAATTGTCCAACGGGAAAGCGGCATCAGCCAGAAACGTAGTGGTTCCGATGCCCTTTTCCAGCAGCAACTCTGCGCCCAACGTCTGATAACGCCCGGCAACGTCCGGCGTTATCGTGATGCGCCGCTCGCCAACTACCGTCTCGCGCAGCGCGCCGATTTTTATTTGTTCCGACACATGAACTCCTGTTCGGTCAATGTTTTATGGCCACACATGGAAAATTGACGCAGGGGGTGACCGCTCCTGTTTTTTTGAGGAGCGTAATCTTCCTTGATAATGCCCATTTGAGCAATAAGGTTTTTGTCATTGCCAACAAGGCGGCGAAGGCAGTAGCGATATTTGTCGTATTTTTATCGCTTTTGCAGCGTCTTTTGGGCACAAGCGGCCAAACTGGCTAAAGCGCCAGGGGTGTCAGCCGCCAGAATTCATTCGCAAGACAAACTTTTATAGACTGAATCGTTAATTGCCTTTATATTGGGCGCAGGACGCATCCGGCATGAGAAGCGATGTGTCTAAGTTTTTTAAACTTGTGGCGGGAAAGCGCCCGATTCGCTCCTGAGGTCGGAGCTGCCCGCCGTGCTTGCGACGCATATGGAAAAGAAGTATCGATTAGTGTTGGCTCTGGCGGGCTTGTTGGCGCTCCTGGCAGGTGGGTATCTCTGGCGGGAGGGCGCTTTTGCGTCTGCCCCTGCGGCAGCGGACAATGCGGGAAAGGGAGAGACAGTCACGGTTGAAATGACCAGGGTTGTCCGTTTTGCCTTTTCCGATGAAGCGATTGCGGTCGGAACGCTGAAATCCAATGAATCCGTCGTGTTGCGCCCGGAAATTTCGGGGCGGGTCACGAACGCCTATTTCAAGGATGGGGAAGTGGTGCGCGGCGGGCATTTGCTTTTCAATCTGGATGCCGATGTGCAGGCGGCGGAATTGCGGCAGGCCGAAGCGCAGCTTCAGCTTGCGCGCGCCACTCAACGCCGTAATGAAGACCTTTATCAAAGAAAATTCATCAGCCAGCAGGCGCTGGATAACGGTCACGCTACTCTGAAGGTGCAGGAGGCCAATGTGGCGCTTGCTACCGCCAGGCTGGAAAAGACGCGGATTCGCGCGCCTTTTGCCGGCGTTTTGGGGATTCGTCAGGTAAGTCCCGGCGACTATGTGCGGGAGGGAACCGATCTCGTCAATCTGGAGGATATTTCCACACTGAAGCTGGATTTTCGCCTGCCGGAGATAAATTTACGCCAGCTTCGTATCGGCCTTGCGCTGGAAGCCACTACGGACGCCCTGCCCGGCGAAGTATTCACCGCTACTCTGGCGGCGATTGATCCGCTGGTGGATGAAGGCGGGCGTTCGATTGCCTGCCGCGCCCTGCTGGACAACAGTGAGGGCAAGCTGCGTCCCGGCATGTTCGCGCGGGTGCGCCTCGTATTTGACGAAGCCGATGTAAATGCTGACGCGGCGCTGGCTATTCCCGAGGAAGCCGTCATTCCCGGCGCGACTCCGCAGGTGTTGAAGGTAGAAGAAGGTGTTGCCCGCGCTGTTTCCATCAGCCTTGGGCGTCGCCGCGCAAGCAAGGTTGAAGTGCTGGAAGGTTTGCAGGAAGGCGACGTGATTGTGACTTCCGGTCAATTGAAAGCGCGGGATGGTTCGTCTGTCGTGGCAGCGGACGATTTGCGCGGTTAACAGAGATGCTGGGGTTCGCTGCACTCACCACAACCTATGATTTATACTGGATCGCTTCGCTTCGCTTGCAATGACGCTGTATCTATTTGTACTGAAACCGCTCTAGGGTTTGTGTTCCGTTCACCCTAGCCCGCAAATACCTGACCTCTGATACCTGATATTTGATCCCTGCCCTTGGCACGCCAGTTGCTTCTATTCGCGTGAATCTGTTTTTCGGAGCGCGTATCATGAAGCGGTTTTTTGTTTTTCCGGCTCTATTGGCCTTGTTGTCCGGGTGTTCGACGACCCCGCCGACAAGCGTGCATCAGCCGATGACGGCAAGGCCGGAATACCGCCAGGTTCCACAGGCCGCGAACGGCAGCATTTTTCAGGAAACGTCCGCGCGTCCCTTGTTTGAGGACAGACGCCCCCGTTTTGTGGGCGATACCCTTACAGTCAATATCACGGAAAGCAACAGGGCCGCTGCCGATTCGTCCAGCAATGTTAATCGCAGCAGCAAGGTAAGCGCGGGCGTGGATAACCTCTCCATCTATCCGCTGGATAAAATAGGCGCTGTCAGAAGAATGGGCGACTTAAACATCGGCGCTTCCAGCTCCAACGAGTTTTCCGGCGGCGGCGACGTGACAAACAACAATGTCTTCCAGGGCAAGATGACCGTGACGGTAATCGAGGTGTTCCCGAACGGCAATTTCCTGGTATCCGGGGAAAAACAGGTTTCCATCGGCGCACAGCAGGAATTTATCCGGCTCTCCGGCGTCGTCAACCCGCGTGACGTGGTTTCCGAAACAAACAGCGTGGATTCTTCCCGCATTGCCGACGCGAGAATCGAATACAAGGCAAGCGGCACAATCAGCGAAGCGCAAATCATGGGCTGGCTGGCAAGGTTCTTCCTCTCCGTGCTGCCTTTCTGAAATCATCCCGGATGGAACGCAATATGAAACAAGGCGGCAAAAATTTCCTCATCACGTTTTTTCTGGCGTGCTTTCTGGCCTTTGCGCCACTATCGCGCGCGGAACGCCTGAAAGATTTGGCGGTCATCGAAGGCGTGCGCGATAACCAGCTTGTCGGCTACGGATTGGTGGTCGGTCTGGACAACAGCGGCGACCAGACGACACAAACGCCCTTCACTTCCCAATCTGTAATCAACATGCTGGCGCAGATGGGGGTCAATGTCCCGATGGATCAGATACGCAGCATCCAGTTGAAAAATGTGGCCGCCGTCATGGTCACCGCCAATCATCCGCCTTTTGCCCGCCCCGGCCAGACCATTGATGTAACGGTGTCCTCAATCGGCAATGCCAAGAGTCTACGCGGCGGCACGCTCCTCATGACTCCCCTGAAAGGGGTGGATGGGCAGATTTACGCGATTGCCCAGGGCAATGTGCTGATTGGCGGCGCAGGCGCTGCAGCGGCGGGAGCGCAGGTGCAGGTCAATCATCTGTCCGCCGGACGAATTCCGGGCGGGGCGACAGTGGAACGCGCCGTGCCGACCCCGGTAGGACAGGGCGCATACATCACCTACGAATTGCGGCGGATGGACTTCGATCTGGCCAGCCGGATGGTGGAAACCATCAATCGGGAAATGGGCGAAGGCACGGCACAGGCAATAGATGGTCGCCAGTTCCGGGTGTTTGCGCCGGAATCGCCCAGCGCGCGGGTAGCCTTCATGGGACGCCTGGAAAACCTTGAAGTAACGCCTTCCCCGGCACAGGCAAAGGTCGTCATGAATCCGCGCACCGGCTCGGTGGTAATGAATCAGAGGGTGGAAATCGAAGCCTGCGCCATTGCGCACGGCAACCTTTCCGTAGTGGTGGAGGAAGGCGTGTCGCGCCGTTCGGGAAGAGTGCAACTGGCGGTAGACGGCACGAATCTGCTTTCGCTCAACTCCGGCGTCAATCTTGCTGACGTGGTGAAGGCGCTGAATTCTCTCGGTGCGAATCCGCAGGATTTGCTGGCGATCTTGCAGGCAATGAAGGCGGCGGGCGCGCTCAGGGCTGAACTGGAGATCATCTGATGGCGATTCGCACCTATCAGCCGGATAACGCGCTGGCTTCCGACATCCAAAGCATTCATAGCCTGAAAGGGCGGCTGCGCTCGAATCGGGAAGCGGGCGTCAAGGAAGCAGCGCAGCAGTTTGAGGCGTTATTCCTGCAAATCATGCTGAAGTCCATGCGGGAGACGACTTCGCAAGACGGGTTGATGGATAGCGACGCGACCCGTTTTTTTACCGGAATGCTGGATGAACAGCTTGCCAGCAACGTTTCCAAACAGGGCGGGCTTGGTCTGGCGAAAATGCTGGAAGAACAATTGAGTCGACGGATAAACGGAACAGGCGACAGCATTACAACGGAGGAAAATATCATGATGGGCAATATGGTCGAGGGCGTCATAAGCCCGCCTGCAAGTATTGCCGGGGGAGGCATTGAAGGCTTGCCGCTGACTGCGCTTCAGAGTCTTGTCGCGGCAATGGAACGCGCCTCGCTGGCGCGGCAATCCGCTGTTGATTTACCGGAAAACAGTGGAAGCATTGCTGAGCGGTATACGACGCCGCGTGAATTCGCGCAGGCGATGTGGCCGCACGCGGTCGAAGCCAGCCGCAGAACCGGCATTCCGCCGCAGTTTTTGATCGCGCACGCGGCGCTGGAATCCGGCTGGGGGCGGCGCGACATCAAAAATGCCGACGGTTCGCCTTCGCACAACCTGTTCGGCATCAAGGCGCTGGGAAGCTGGCAGGGCAGGAGCGTGGAAGTAACCACGACAGAATATGTGGATGGCGCGCCGATGAAGGAAAAAGCCAGTTTCCGCTCCTATAACTCTTATGCGGAAGCCTTTGCCGACTATGCGCGTCTGTTGGCGGACAATCCGCGTTATGGCGCAGTCATCGGTTCACAGAATGGCACGGAGTTTGCTCGAAGATTGCAGCAGGCGGGTTACGCCACCGATCCGAAATATGCCGAGAAGTTGTCCGCCATCATTGATGGCGCAACTTTGCGACAGGCATTGATCGGATAGGCTAAAGAATTTCCCGCCGTATCCGTAATCAAACGGAGTATCGGAGAATATCATGAGCTTAATGAGCACGGGCATTACTGCCCTCAACACTGCCCAAATCGGGTTGGCGACTACGCAGCACAATATCGCCAACGTAAACACGCCCGGCTACAGCCGCCAGTCGGCCATGCAGGCGACCAATTTTGCCACGATCACCGGAGTAGGTTCCATCGGCCAGGGAGTGCACGTAAATACCATCCTGCGTAGCTACAACGACATTCTGACCAAACAGCTTCAGGACGCGCAAAGCCGTTCCAGCGAACTGGACGCCTATTATTCGATGATTTCCCGGATTGACAATCTGCTTGCCGATTCCACTTCCGGGCTGTCCCCGATGCTCGCCGGTTTTTTCAGCGCGGTGCAGGATGTTGCCGCCAATCCCGCCATGGTTTCTGCCCGACAGGCTATGGTAAGCGCGGCAGAGGCTCTGGTGACCCGCTTCCAGACCCTGGAAAACCGCCTGTTCCAGCTCTACGATGAAACGAACAGCCAGCTTGAAAGCGCGATTGCGGAAATCAACGCCTATAGCGGACAGATTGCCGAACTGAACCGGCAAATCGTCGCCCAGCACGGCACCGGTCATCCGCCCAATGATCTGCTCGACCAGCGCGACCAACTAGTGCTTGAACTCAACAAACTGGTCAAGGTAAGCACCTATCTGGATGACAATGACGCGCTCAATGTTTTCACCGGCGGCGGGCAATCGCTGGTGGTAGGCACTCAGGTTATCCAGCTTGAGGTAAGACCATCCGCAGCCGATCCCGAACGTCTGGTCGTCGCGCAGAAAGGAAGTCTGGTCGAGTTGCCGGAAACCTATCTGTCGGGTGGTATGGTGGGCGGCCTCATGTCTTTCCGCCGCGAGGCGCTGGATCAGGCCGCCAACACACTGGGTCAGGTCGCGGCGGCAATTGCGCTCACGGTCAACGCCCAGCAGGAGCTGGGACAGGATTTGCTCGGCGGAATCATGGGCGACGCGGGCTTTGTGAGCGAGTTCTTCAGGTTGAGTCCCCCCAAGGCGATTGAAAATTCACGCAATACCGGCACGGGCTCAATTGCCAGTTTTACCTTCGATCCGGCAGAAATGTCGGCAAGCGGCAATTTTTTCACCCAGATTACCGCCAGCGATTACGAAGTGCGTTTCAACGCGCCGGGGCCGGATACCTACACGATTACCCGCCTGAGCGACAACCAGCTTGTATGGAGCGGCACGGCGGACGGCGCAACCCCCGCGCAATTTGACGGACTTACCCTGGTACTGAATACCGGCCACATGCCGGGCGACACTTACAGACTGGAGCCGACCCGTGAAATTGCGCGTAACATCAGCGTAAACAAGGAAATTTCAGGCGATGTGCGTCGAATTGCCGCCGCCATGCCGGTTCGCGCAGCGGCGGATCCAGGCAATACCGGCGCGGCGCAAATCAGCGCCGGGGAAATCGTAAGTCCGAACTATGTAGTGCCCGCCGTGCCCTGGGTAATTACCTATGACACGGGAACCGGCAATCTGAGCATCAACGGCGCGCCGGGCAGCGTCCTGGTAAACGGCATTCCGACAGCCTTTCCCTTTGCCTACAGCAGCGGCGACGAGATCACCATTGACGGCTTTATGTTTACCCTTACCGGAATGCCTGGCGACGGCGACAGTTTTATCCTTGAAGCCAATACCGGCGGCATTGCCGACTCCCGCAACATCGTCAAAATCGGTTCGTTGCAAACCGCGCTCACCATGAACGGCGACAATCAGAACGGCGTCGCTACCTTTCAGGTCGGCTATTCGCAACTGGTGAGCAAGATCGGCACGCAAACCAAAACCGCGTTATCCAACGGTAAGGCGCAGGATATAGTTTTGAATCAGGCGTTTGAGAACAGAAGCCAGTTGGCCGGAGTCAATCTCGACGAAGAGGCGGCCAATCTTATCAAATACCAGATGTCTTATCAGGCGGCAGCCAGGATGCTGAACACGGTTTCCATCCTCTTTGACGCCCTGCTTGCCATCCGCTCATGAGAAGACACGCAGTAAAGGAGAACGACCATGCGTATCAGTACCGCGCAAATTTACGATAACGGAGTTTTTGGCCTTTTGAAAAACCAGTATGACGCTTATCGTTTGCAGAACCAGATGTCAACCGGACGCAGGGTGGTTACTCCTGCCGACGATCCGGTTGCCGCCGCGCAGGCTTTGGTGACCGAGCAGAAGAAGAATGTCAATCAGCAATTTCTCGACAATCAGGCCAACGCGGCAGCGCAGTTGCGAGAACTGGACTCCCTGATGAATAGCGTAGGCGGCATTCTGATAGACGCCAAAGCGCGCTGGGTCGAGGCGGGGAACGGCTCCTATTCCAACAACGAATTGCTTGATCTTGCCAAGGATATACGCAGTAAATTCGCCGAGCTTCTGGGCATTGCCAACGGTTCCGACGCGAATGGCCTTTTCCGCTTTGCGGGTTATCAGGCCGCTACCCGTCCCTTTGTGTCAATCAATGGCGTGGTTAGCTACCAGGGCGATAGCGGCGAGCGTCTTTTGCAGGTGGAGACCGGGCGTTTTTTACCGGTCAGTTTTTCGGGGCGTGAGTTTTTTGAGGCCATCCCTACCGGCAACGGCATTTTTGTGGCCAATCCCGGCGCGGGCAATACAGGCAGCGGCGTGATAGACAACGGCAGTCTGGTGGGCGGCGTTTATGACGGCTTGACCTACACCATTACCTTTACCGGCCCCGGCGCGTTTGATATTTTCGACGGCGCGACCACGACTTCGGTAGCCGGCTATGTTGCGGGCGACCCGATCAATCTGGGTGGGGCGCAGGTTTCCATCAGCGGCGCGCCCGACGCGGGCGATACCTTTACGGTGTCGCCAAGCCGGGAAGAGAGCATCTTCACGACCTTGAACACATTTATCGCTACTCTGGAGACGGGCAATTCCGCTTCGGCGGACTTCAGAAATGCCATGCTCCGCATTGGCGCGAGTCTGGATCAGGCGTTGCAACATGTGCTGGATTGCCGCGCCGTGGTTGGGGCGAGCCTGGCGGAACTGGATGATCTCACGAATCTTGGAAAAGACCTGGATGTGCAGTATAAGACGCAGATTTCCGACCTCGTTGATCTTGATTATATGAAAGCGGCAAGTGACCTGCAAATGAACCTGTTGCAACTACAGGCGGCGCAGCAGTCCTTTGTCAAGGTAACAGGACTTTCCCTGTTCAATTATCTGTGAGGAATGGGGTAAACATGGGTTGGAAGCGGCGACTTAGGGCAGCGACGGGGCGCTCTTTCGGAACGTTCCTCGCTGCCGCGTTTTCGTTGCCAACCTTGCTTCTTTCCGGTTGCGCCGCCCTGGGAGAAGCGCAGGAAGCAGCAGGAATCGAGCGGCAGGATTGGGGCGACGCGGCAACGGCCATTGCGGCTTACCAGCTTTTCAAGCCCAGCGGTTCCGATCTGGTTCTGGCCGGGCTGGTATATATCGTGGTTGATCCCCAGTCCCCTAATTGGCATATTGAAGAAACACGGCTTGGGGAAGACATGTTTTATTTACGCGCCACCTTGAAACGACATAACAAGGGCGGGGAAGGCGAAGCGCCGCGCCTCTTTCGCCGTCGCGCCGAACAGCTTCAGCGCGACCTGGGTTTTGGCGGCTATCGCCTCCTTGATTACAGCGAAGGGATTGAATCACGTTTCACCGGCGCAGAACGCTTCAGCGAGGGACGCATCCAGCTTGTCCGCCATTAGCGTTGATTTGCGTTTATAATGATTTCCGCAATTATTGCCCCCATTCCCCGCCCCTGATTATAAAGGATAATAGCATGCTGAATGCCGTCATGATTCGTGTTATCAGGCTACTTTTCGCCGCAAAACATGCCCTCCCCTGCATAGCTTTTCTGCTGTTGACGGTATGCCTTGCCGGACTGTCCGGGTGTTCCAGAACCGTTCTTGACGGTGATAAGTTAACGGTCAATAAAGGCGGCGATCGTGAGGAATTTTCACTGGCGTCTCCCATTGAGGATGTCTTTATGATTTTTGGCACAGAAGTAGCTAAATCATCGGATTTTGCGGATGGTTATCTTGCCGTGGTTCCCGCAAAAAAACTCATGAGTGCGGAAGAAAAAAGAATATTTGGGTCTGTCGATGTTACTTCCTGGAAAGATGGCCCTAGCGCCGCCATGAATCATGTGCCATTTCTGCTTGGCATAGAATGCCTGCTTCCTGTCGGTTCGTCATCGGAAGTCAGGAATGCTTTGCGTACCGCACATGAGCAGAATCTGTCCGCGAAAAACGCGCGGGCAAAGCGTGTTTGTGTCCGCTTAAGCGGACACAAATTGCGTTTTCTCAAAGAGGAAACCAAGGAAATAAACACCCAGATCCGTACTGTTTGCGGGAAGACGTATGAGGCTGCGCACCACCAGGACACCAAATCAGTCTTAACTGCCTCGGGAAAAGAGGTTGTCATTCGCAACGTGGAAAATGAGCTTGTCTATCTGGAGTCCCTGAGCGTGGTGTCCTGTCAATGAGCCACAATCGTTTATAGAGCCGCAGGCTCCCTGAACTGTATCGAGAAATCCCCTGACTCAGCGCGGCAGGTTGCAATCTGAATTAGCGCTGTGTACATCCATAGATGTACATCTGGCTGTTTATGCGCTAAACTGTTGGCATTGCATCCTGAAAGGAGGCTGTTATGCCTGTCACCAGAGCTTTTCGCAACGGCAACTCACAGGCGGTGCGCATTCCGGCGGAACTGGCCTATTCACCCGGCAATTAAGGGTTGCATCATATTTGCCATTTCGGCCCATATGGGGCGTGCCTTGAAAAGTCAAACCTTAATTGCCGGTTCAATATTCGCAAACCGACATGACGCTGGAGATTAAGCGTATCGGAGATGAACTGCGTATTCGTCCCGCGCAGCGTTCACTGGCTGGTGCGCTCGACATTTTTGCACGTTTTTCGCCGGATTTCGTTGCGGCGGTGGGAGACCGGAAGGAACAAGGACAGCGCGAGCGGGAGACATTCTGATGCCTCGCTACATATTTGATACCAACATGTGCATTTACCTGATGCAACAGCAACCGCCCGCCGTTGCGGCAAGGTTTGCGCAGTGCCGTGTTGGTGACGTGGTGATGTCTTCGATTACCTTTGCCGAGTTGGAATACGGTCTTTCCATTTGCGCCAACCCGGAGCGTGAGCGTCAGGCGCTCGATGATCTCGTGGAAATGATTGAAGTGCGGCCTTTCGACATCCCTGCCGCCCGTGCCTATGGGCCGGTGCGCCGGGCGACGCGGGATAGAAAAATGGATCACCTCGACAAATTGATTGCCGCGCACTGCATTTCTCTGGACGTAACGCTCGTTACCAACAATGAGCAGGACTTTTCCGATTATCCCGATTTGGTTATCGAAAACTGGCTTAAATGAGCAAGCCCTGGCAGAGTTGCCATGGCAATCGCATTTACCCTCGAGGAGTCAGACCGAGTAGAGCGGCTCTATATTCTGGGATTCGCTCGGTGGCTTTTCGTCGAGAACGCAGGCTGCGTTTGGGGAAGCGGGTATCCTGTCGCAGCAGGTTGAGTGCAAACTTTCGCAAGGTTGCGAAGTTGCGGGGTGCGTGCTCTTTGCGCACACGACACTCATCTTCACGAAAACAAACATCCAGGACCCAATGCAGGCGGTTTTCAATACTCCAGTGAGCGCGGATCGCCCGCAAGAGGCGATTGGCATCGGGGGCGAGGCTCGAAAGATAGTAGCGCTGCGCAAACGTCGTCTTGCCCTTGATTTCGCGCTGCGTCTCGATTCGTCCATGATCCTTCTCCACGGTGTCGGACATCGCGTGGGGTGTCCTGTCCGGCGCCACCTTGAACCGGGCAAAGAAATCGCGCAGCGAATCGGCCAGGTTCGGCTGGTTGTCCTTGAGCGCCAAGACATAATGCGCACCATGATTGCGGATCGCCTGGGCGATGTTGGTCTGGGTACCCATGGCATCGAGGGTGACGATGCAGCCTTTCAGCGCCAGGCTCGCCAAGAGCTCAGGAATGGCCGTCTTTTCATTGGACTTCGCCGCCGTTGCCCGCTGTCCGAGCACCAAACCGGCACCTGCGGCAAACGCACTCACCAGATGCAGCGGCGTGGTATCCGCCTTGCCTGTGCGCCGACTACTCTTACCGTCGATTGCCACCACGGCATCGGCCCCCAGCGCCGGGAGGATCGATCCGACCCAGCGCCGAAAGGCGACCTCAAATTGCGTTGGATCAATTAACCCAAACAGCCGTCCAAAGGTGTCGTGCAAGGGAATACCAGCTTTCAGCTTGAGGTAGCCCCGTAGCCAGTCGAGTTTTTCTTTCGCCCACAACTCAATCTCAACGAAGGTGTCGGCTCCGACCAGCACCGCATTGACCGCCACCACCAGTAACTCGACCAGATCGTGCCTAACCTTACCCGCCTGTCTCGGATCGCTGATCGATACGAATACGTCCGCCAGACGCAGCTTGCCTTCCGTCTCCATGGAACACTCCAAAAAGACAGAAAACTACACAAATCAATCCCCTGTGAACAGCACGCCCTAGAGTGTGTCGTCAATAGATTGTATAATATCTTGATTTTGGGCAAATAGGAGAAATTTATGCAACCGGCGCACAGACGGCACGACATTTCCGATACAGTCTGGCAGAT
>Ga0099364_10008468_pt1 | contig 14470 bp, 10 predicted proteins | sample TergutTh196P3_FD_73070 | JGI IMG/M metagenome (GOLD analysis project Ga0099364, IMG submission 73070) | Microcerotermes parvus P3 segment gut microbial communities from Pointe-Noire, Republic of the Congo - Th196 P3 | ecosystem: Host-associated > Arthropoda: Insects > Digestive system > Gut ... | reverse complement strand
GGAGGCGCAGGAGTAATTGGCGCAAGTCTTGTACGCGGTTTGGCATTGGCAGGGGTAAAAACTGCTATTGTTGATTTGAACGAAGAGGCGGCTGTTTCATTGGCATCCGAAGTGGAAAAAGAAACGGGCGTGACCACTATTGGCGTTGCAGCCAACGTATTAGACAAAGATTCTCTGAATGTTGCAAAGAAGTCGATTAACGCAAAGTTAGGAAAGATAAATTTCCTTATCAACGGCGCAGGCGGCAATTCTCCGCTGGCGACAACACAGTTGGAGGAGATGACCCCCGAAAACATGTCGCAGACAGAAAAGACTTTTTACGGTCTGAGCATGGACGGTTTTCAGAAGGTCTACGACCTCAACTTCAAAGGCACGTTGCTTCCCACGATGGTCTTTACTGTCGATATGCTTGAAGCGGGCAAGGGCGGCGTGATAAACATTTCGTCGATGAACGCTTATAAACCGTTGACGAAAATACCTGCATATTCGGCAGCAAAAGCGTCTATCAACAATTTTACCGAGTGGCTGGCTGTGCATTTGGCAAAGACGGGTATCCGCGTGAATGCCGTAGCTCCCGGGTTCTTTCTTACCAACCAAAACCGTTTTCTTCTGACCGACGAAAAAACGGGAGCGCCAACCCCGCGCGGACTAAAAATTGTCAGCAGTACTCCAATGGGAAAATATGGCGAACCCGAACACCTCAACGGCGCAGTACTGTTCCTGCTTAGCGATATTTCGTCGTTTGTCACGGGTATATGCATTCCCGTTGATGGCGGATATAGCGCATATGGAGGAGTTTAAATTTTAAATTTTCAATTGTTATGAGTTTAGTAATAAAAAAAGACGCTCAGTGGGCATTAGTAGTTCCCACCAGTATAGGCGTAAGAATCACGCCATTGAATGGACAACCTGTTTATAGCGGCGACACGTTTTTCATGCACGCAACCAGCGCCGAAACGAATGTAGCAAGTGTATCGTCTTTTCTGGGCTTACCCGTTAAGGCTCTTACCACTTTCGTTAAGGGCAGTCCCATTGCACAATTTATCAAGCAAAATCTCAAAAGTCGCGGAATAGCCTACGAAGGCGTTGACGTTGAGCAAGGCGGTCCATGGGGCTATCGACATCAGTTCAATATTGCCGACAGCGGCTACGGGTCGCGCGGTCCTCGCGTTCACAACGACCGCGCAGGCGAAGTAGGGCGAACACTTAATGTAAAGGATTTCGACCTTGACCGCATTTTCGGAGACGAAGGCGTAAAAATAATTCACCTGTCAGGATTGATTGCTGCACTGTCGCCCGAAACAAGTAAGTTTTGTCTTGAGTTGGCGCGCACGGCTAAAAAATTCGGAACATGTATTTCGTTTGACCTCAACTACAGAGCAACATTCTGGAAAGGACGCGAAAAGGAACTGCACGAAACCTTTAAGGAAATAGCATCATTGTCGGACATCCTTATCGGCAACGAGGAAGATTTTCAGTTGTGTCTCAACGTCGAAGGTCCCGAAGAAGGCGGAAAAGCCATCGGCAACCAGATTGAAGCCTTTAAGGAAATGACCATGCGCGTAAAAAAGACTTACCCCAACGCATCCTTCTTTGCTACCACCCTGCGTCAGGTTGTCAGCGTGAACGAGCATCTCTGGGGCGCTATCGTTTTAGAAGGAGACAACTTCACCGTTATCGAACCGCGCACTATCAACGTTCTTGACCGCATCGGCGGTGGCGACGGCTTTGTTGGAGGGCTACTATACGGTATCCTGAAAGGATGGGAACCCGAAAAATGTACGCAATTTGCATGGGCTACCGGCGCGCTTGCTACAACATTCCTTACAGATTACGGACAACCAGCAGACGAAGAAATGGTATGGAGTATTTGGAAAGGTAATGCACGAGTAAGACGATAATGAAAAAAAATATCATTTTCCTTTTCGTCATATTTTTTTGTGTTGCTACTGCTAATGCGCAAGTGCGCGTCGTCGGCGATTTGTATACTGTCAGCGGTCAGGTGATAGACTCGCTGGCAAATGAGCCTGTACCGTTTGCTACTGTGGGCGCGGCTTTTGCCGAAACGCCCGCTCAGTTTGTAAATGCGGTAGCATGCGACGGCAACGGAAGATTTGAAATACAGTTACGCGCGCCCGGAAACTACCTGATGATTGTTCAAAACATCGGTATGACCACTTTGACGAAGCCATTTACATTGACGGAAGACAACAAAAAAATGGATTTCGGCAAACTGTTCATGCATGAATCGGCGCAGTCAATTAACGAAGTTACTGTTTCAGCCCAAAGACCTTTGGTGAAGGTAGAGATTGACAAAATCATCTACAATATGGAAGACGACCCCGAAGCCAAGGTCAACAATACGCTTGATATGCTTCGCAAGGTTCCTATGGTAACAGTTGACGGCGAAGACAATATCCAACTTAGAGGCGCTTCAAATTTCAGAATCTATTTGAACGGCAAACCGTCGAACATGCTTAGCGGACGAAATGTGTCGGACGTATTAAAAAGTATGCCGGCAAATACAATCAAAAATATTGAAGTGATTACCGACCCCGGCGCCAGATACGACGCCGAAGGAATAAGCGGAATTATCAATATCGTCACTTCGCGCAATCTTTTTCAGGGCTATCAAGGCTCGGTTTCTGCCAATGCCGGTACATTTGGAAGTTTCGGCGGAAATACATTCCTGACTGCTAAAACAGGAAAATTGGGGATAACCGGCAACATAAGTTATAATAACAACCGAACCCCATGGAACAAACAGGAAGGTACAAGCGAAAATTTAATTAACCCTGTATATTACAAGGAAATAAGCAACGGAAGAGCAAAAAATTCAGGCACGTTTATATTTGGTAATCTTGAAGCAAGCTATGAGTTTGATACTCTTCGGCTTTTAAGTCTTGGCGTTAACCTTTTTAACGGAAATTTTGATAATACTTCCGAAAGGACGATACAAATGTTTAATAGTACCGACGGAAACAGGGAATACAGTTACACGACAGACGGCAATAACAAATACGGGTACGGTTCTACCGGCATCAACTTGGACTATCAACGTTCTACGCGAAAGAAAGGCGAATATTATACGTTGTCTTACCGTTTCAATTATTCGCCCGATGGTAATGAAAGTTTCAGTTATGCAAAAGACATAACAGGCAGTATGCCTCTGTATATCAGGCTCGATCAGTGGTATGACAATAAAGCCAGCACTTCGGAACATACCGGACAAATTGACTATGTAAATCCCCTCACTCAAGCGCACAGTATAGAAACAGGCTTAAAATATATCCTCCGGCAAAACATCAGTGAAGTAAATCATTACGAGATGGGTTCCGGTGGCAATTGGATATTGTTGCCTTCCGTTAATAATGATTTCGAACATACCAGCAATATTTATGCGGGATATGCTGGTTATGCCTACCGGTCTGCAAAATTTGGCGTGCGAACGGGCGTTCGCGTTGAAGGAACAAATCAGAACGTGAAGTTTCGCCTTGACGAAAACAGAAATTTTAGCGTCGATTATGGCAACATTGTACCGTCTGTCACGGTTTCATACCAACTCAAACCGACCCAGCAAATTCGTATAGGCTACAATCTGCGTATTTTCCGTCCGAGTATCTGGTATCTAAATCCTTACGTAAACGATGTCGACCCCTACAATATTTCATACGGTAATCCAAACCTCGAACCTGAAAAAAGCAACAGTTTCAATTTGAATTACAGTTTTTTTTCGGCAAAATTAACGCTGAATGTTAGCGCAAGTTATTCGTATATCAATAATTCGATTCAAAGTTATATCTTTATTGACCCTGCCGAGCCGGAAGTTAAACAGCGCACTTATGACAACATTGGCTACAGCCAGCGCACCGGATTATTTGCGAACGCAGGCTGGACGCCAAACAGGACGTTCAGATTAAACTTTAACGGAGGATTGAACTATGCCGACATGAGAAGCTCTGAACTTAACATTTCAAACAGCGGACTGACCGGCAATCTTTTCCTCAACGCACAGATTACCCTGCCAAAAGATTTCCGTATCAACGCCGGCGGACAATATATGTCGGGATTTGTGATGCTGCAAGGAAGACAAACATCGTACTATTTTGCTAATTTGGCATTGAACAAAGACTTTTTAGAAAAGAAAATGACTGTTTCGCTAACATGTTCCAATCCATTCAGTAAATATTTGAAAATTGGTTCGTCGACAGAGAGCGAGTTTTTCAAAAATAATTTTACATCATATCAACGTACGCGTCAGGCACGTATAAGTATTTCCTATCGTTTTGGCAACATGAGAGAAAGCATCAGAAAAGTGCAACGCGGTATTACCAATGACGATGTGCTGGATGGCGGCGGCGGCGGTAGCGGCGGTGGTGGCGGCGGCGGAGGCGTCAGTATGTAGTCTGTATTATTTTTTAAAAGAACGGATACCCTATTCCGATGCTCAAACAAAAGTCTTCCCAATGTACCCGCCTGTTTCCGTTTGGTTTAGGGGTGAATGCCCATCGTCCGGCGCCTACGGGGTCGTGTAGTTTCATTCCCAAATCGGCGCGAAGGATAACGAATGTAAAATCGAATCTGAATCCAAGTCCGCCACTCAATGATATTTCGCGATAGAATCGGTCGAAACTGAAATTTGCTCCGGGGCGGTCGTTATCTTTGTACGAATCCCAAACGTTGCCGGCGTCTATAAATAGCGCTCCTTCTAACAGCCACAACAATTTGAAGCGATATTCGAGGTTAGCTTCCAATTTTATGTCGCCCGTGTTGTTAGGATATGACGTTAGCGAGGTTGTATCTCTGTACGAACCCGGTCCCAAACTTCGCAGACGCCACCCGCGCGTACTGTTGGCGCCGCCGGCATAATATTTCTTTTCAAAAGGCATGGCTGCAACTGTTTTGGTTATATTATCATCATTTATTGCAGTCGTTTTAGAGTTTCCATAAGGAAAACCCATGCCTGCAAACAGCCGGCTAACTAACTTGTTATTTTCGTTAATAGTGTGAAAATAACGCAAATCGACATCACCTTTTATAAATTGCGAAAAAGAGTTGCCAAACATAAGGAACGGTTTTTCAGGTAACTTTTTCTGTCCTGATGCCCTGTACGCTGCATTGAGCAGCAGACCGGCATTTTCAATATTCGTTCTGAAAAAGAATCCATCATCTTTGTTTGCCAAGCGCATGTCTCTGACAAAGGTATAACTGCTTGATACTACCATGTGCGCCTGATAACTGTTTTTCAGATACGGATAACGATTAAGAACATTCTGAAATCTATCGTCAAGGTATGGCAGTTGAACAAAATATATATCCAACGGCTTGACAAAGTGGTTGTTTATGATACCGCGCCAATTGTATCTGAAAGAAGTACTGAAAACCGTTCTTACATAATATTCAGGGTATTGCTGATAGTTGTATAATATTGAAAATGTTGTTTTAGGGTTGTATTTTTGTGTGAACTGGTCAGACCGAAACGGGAGTAAAAATTTTGGAACATTCAAACTTGCTTCCGCTTCGTATTCCATTTTCGTGTTGAATTGTATTCCTTCTCCCGAAACAGCCTCTACTAATCCCCGCAGATTAAGGTCAAAAAATTCGGCATGTCCTAATAGGCTTCTGTTATAATGGTTAATCCAAAGACCGCCGCCAAAGTTACCTTCCGAGTTGGTGCCGCTCAATTCGTATTCAATCTTTTGCCGTGGGAAGGGCAGCAGACTGACAACACAATCCAACTCGCGCAGCGTCTCCCCGATTTGTCCCGGACGTTCCGTAAAAGCAATATTTATCTGCTGAAAATTGCGTAAACCGTTTAAGTGTTGATATGTCTGATTTACGTCGGAAATGCGATATAGCGAATCCGTATATATAAATATGGAGTTGTTGATAGTAGACGCCTTGACGGGAAAATCCTGCTGAATAATGAATTTTACTTCGCCGTGTTTTAGCGTATCCGAAGATTCATTATGCATATTAGCCGTTTCCAACAAATTTTGCATACTCAAACTGGCGTTCACCGTCATCGAACTGACATTGTACTTTGGATAAGGCACTTCCACAACTTGATTATCTAAAGTAGGTTCGGTGTGTGGTCTGAAACGAAAATAAAGGTCTGCTTTCCTTTCAAGATTATATGTATCAAGCAGACAGTTGATATAATCTCTTGAAAACCTGAAATATCCCTGATTTTTCAGATTTGTTTCTATTCGTCTACATTCTGCTCTCAAAATATCTTCATCTACTAACATTCCGCTTTTTATGAGCGAATTAACAGTGTCGGCAAGCACTAATTTTGCGATTGCCGTGTCGGGTATCAGATATGCAATTTTATTTACCGTATAGGGCCAGCCTGTTTTGATTCTGTAAATTACTTCTGCTTTCCTCTTTTTGAAAATTACCGTATCAGTAACTTCTGCGTAGTAGTAGCCTTTGCTTTTTAGAAAAAGACCCAACTCGTCTTTTGTTCTGTTATTTCTGCTTTGATGCCAAATCACAGGCTCTTCGCCGTTTTTTCGCAAACCCTCGTTCCACCAGTTCGTTTTGTCAAGATTGGACGAATTGTACAACCAAAGATGAAACCGCGCGCCAAGTATCTTTTTGTTAGGTCTTTGCTGCACATACGATCTCAACTGGTCCTTATTAACGTTCTTATTGTCAATCTTTACTTCATAAGACTTTAACAAATATTGTCCCTGAGGAACATTTTTTGTAGGATTGCACGAAGCAAGAAAAACAAAAAGAACTAACAAAAAATTGAAAAATGATTTCTTTATCACATCTAAATTTTCGGCAAACATACATGAAAAAAAGCAGATTTCCAAATGCGTCATGCATTTTCTTAAAAACTTGTTTTTATAGCCTCCAAAATTTCCCCCGGCGCATGTATAACTCCTCCATAACGTCCGAAATGTTTCACAGGTATACGACATTCCAAGGCAAGTCGTATGTCTTCTATCATCTGTCCGGCGTTCATTTCTACCGAAAGTATTCCTTTTGCGTTTTTTGTCGCTGCGTTCAATTCCTTAACGGGAAAGGGAAAAAGCGTTTTAGGACGAAACAAGCCTGCTTTTATGCCCTGCTCGCGTGCTAATTCTACGGCTTTGCGGCTGATGCGCGCGCTGGCGCCATATGCAACAACGATATATTCGGCATCGTCGCATAAAAATGTTTCGCAGCGCGTTTCTTCTTCTTCCATTTGGCGATATTTTGCTTGTAGTTTGATATTGTGTCGCTCGTGTTTCAGCGCGTCGAGGTTCAGCGAGGTGATGATGTTGCGTGGTCTGTCGGGCAGTTTGCCGGTAGCAGCCCATGATTCTGTTTCTGTGTTTCGCGGTTTGGGTTCGGGAAGTTCTACTTTTTCCATCATTTGTCCGATGACGCCGTCAGTAAGAATTAGAACGGGATTACGATACTTAAACGCAAGGTCGAAGCCTAACGCCGTAAAATCAGCCATTTCCTGCACCGATGCGGGCGCCAGAACAAGCACGCGATAATCGCCATGCCCGCCTCCCTTGGTACTTTGAAAATAATCCGCCTGCGACGGCTGAATAGTTCCCAATCCGGGACCTCCACGCGACACATTGACGATGAGACAGGGCAGTTCGGCGCCAGCAAGATACGACATGCCTTCCGTCATCAGACTGATTCCCGGACCCGACGATGAGGTCATCACGCGGCGACCGGCAGATGCCGCGCCATAAACCATATTGATTGCCGCAATCTCGCTCTCCGCTTGCAAAACAACCATGCCGGTAGTTGCCCCCGGATTTTGTTCCGCAAGATACTCCAATATTTCCGACTGCGGAGTGATTGGATAACCGAAATAGGCGTCGGCGCCGGCGCGTATTGCAGCCTCCGCGATTGCCTCATTACCCTTCATTAAACGAAACTCTTTCATTTTTGATTTTTGATTTTTGATTTTTGATTGGAACGTCTAACTTGAAACCTGAAACTCTAAACTTTTCTCCGATAAACCTTGATTGCTCCATCGGGACACACAATCGCACAATTGGCGCAGCCCGTACAGTTATCGGGTTGAGCCATATATGCGTAGTAATATCCCTTGGAATTGACGTTCTTACCCAATTCTACTACTTTTTGCGGACAATTGACTGTGCATACTCCGCATCCTTTGCAACGATCCTTATCTACTACTATTGCTCCTTTTACTTTTGCCATTTTCAAAATTTTGCTTAATCTACAAATTCTATCCAGTTATGTTTATCAGGCACATCGCCATACTGAATGGCGCGCAAAAGATTATACAGTTTAGCGCTTGCCGGTCCGGCTTCGCTGCCGTAGTCGTATATCCTGTTGTTTTGCGGGTCGCAAATTTTTCTTATAGGAGTAATCACTGCCGCTGTGCCACAAGCGCCGGCTTCCTCGAATGTTTCCAATTCCGAAACCTCAACGGGACGACGTTCAATCTTCATTCCAATTTCGGTGGCTAACGTTATCAGACTGCGGTTGGTTATGGAAGGAAGTATGCTCGTTGAATCGGGAGTGATGTATGTATTGTTTTTGATACCGAAAAAATTTGCGGGACCACATTCATCAATATATTTTTTCTCTTTTGCGTCAAGATAGAGACAGGTTGCATAACCCATCTGATGCGCCTGAACGCCCGCAACCATGCTTGCGGCATAATTGCCGCCAACCTTTACATGACCCGTGCCAAGAGGCGCTGCACGGTCGCTGTCGCGTGTAATCATCACGTCCAAAGGCTTAAAACCCGTCTTAAAATAAGGTCCTACCGGGGTAACAAAGACAATAAACAGATATTCATTCGACGGTTTAACGCCCACTTCTGCGCCCGAACCAATCAACAGTGGACGTATATATAATGTAGCGCCCGATTCATACGGAGGAACAAAATGTTCGTTGAGTTTTACGGTTTTCTTCACCGCTTCCACAAACAAATCGACCGTTGGAGCCGCCATTTGAATGTACGAACCCGAATCAATCATACGCTGTGCATTATCGCGGCAGCGAAACAGACGAATACGTCCGTCTTTGCCGCGATAAGCCTTCAAACCTTCAAAAACTTCCTGTCCGTAATGTATCGCCGTTGACGCCATATGCATCATAATGTACTCGGACGAAGACGTTTCCAACTTGCCCCATTTACCGTCTCTGTAATAACACCGCACGTTATAATCGGTTTTGATGTAACCGAAAGGCAAATTTTTCCAATCAATATTTTCCATTTGTATTGATATTTTTTTAAAAAATTGTGCAAAAATACAAATATTATTTGAAAATTGATTATCTTTGCCAAAAAATAAATTTTTAATTTTGTTGTCTTATGAAAAAGTTTTTAGTGTTAATCGTTATTTTTGTGACAATTGTAGCATCGGCACAGGAAAATCCGAACATTTTCAGGTATCGGGTCGGCGCTGCGGAAGTGATTCTTCTTTCTGAAGGGCAGGGCGCGGGAAGGAGTAATATTTTTGTCGGGGCTACGCCCGAAATGATCCAGGAATGTTTGCCCGACGGTACTTATCCCAATTCGTGCAATGCTTTTCTTGTGCGTTTGCCTTCCGGTAAAAACGCTTTGGTAGACGCCGGACGCAGCAGTCAGCCTCTTTTAGAGAATCTGAAATCTGTCGGCATCTCGCCCGAACAGATTAATGTTGTGTTAGTAACCCATACGCACGGCGACCATACAGGCGGTTTGTTAAGAGACGGACAGGCAGTTTTTCCAAATGCCGAACTGTATATGTCAAAACTCGAACACGACCACAGCATCGGAAGCGCCGGTACGCGCAATATGGTGGAAGCCTACAAAGCAAAATTACATCTTATCGAACCCAAAGAGATTGACGCGCGTCCGGATGAACTCTTTACCGGTATACGCGCCGTTGCGTCATACGGTCACACGCCCGGTCACACGCTGTTTTTAGTTGAATCGGGCAGTGAAAAACTCCTTATCTGGGGCGACCTCACACATGCCATGGCTATACAGATGCCCTACCCGCAAGTAGCGATGACATTCGATACGGACAACCAAGCCGCTATTGCAGCACGCAAAAAGGTTCTGGAATATGTTGCCGCAAATAACATTACCATTGCCGGAATGCACAATGCGTTCCCCGGTATGGGCAAGTTAACGAAAAATGCAAGCGGAGGAGGTTATACCTTCACGCCTGTTAAATAATTGAATAATTGAGTTTTGGAATCATTAAACAGAAATATATTTTTAATTTTTAAATCAAATTTTTTATGAAGCGAATTAGTATTTTATTTGTAACGCTCTTCTTTGTTGCATTATCAGTCAATGCACAGGATGTAAGAAGGGAATTTTTTGGTATGTGGACGCTTGATATTGAAGACGGTTCGGTGGGTTGGCTTAGCGTCAACGATAACAACGGCTTTTTGGACGCCGAGTTATTATGGCAGGGCGGAAGCGTTTTACCCGTTGCCCACGTATATTTCAAAGATAGCCATACGCTTGTGGTTACCAGAAGTAGAAACGTAAGGCGAGGCGACAGTCGGAATCATACAGTCGCTCAAACGTATACTTTTGTACGAACGGGAAACCATCTGACGGGGACATTGGAATCTCCTGCCGGTGACGGAATGAGTGTTTCGACGAGAAAATTTACAGGTTGGAGATTACCCGATCCGGGACCGGCGCCCGATTTATCAAGCGTCAGATACGGAACGCCAATAAGACTCTTTAATGGAAGAGACTTGACGGGTTGGAGGCTGATAAATCCCAATCAAGCCAATGGTTTTAAAGTCGTAAACGGCGAACTTATCAATGACCCTGTACAACCGGAAGGACGGCGCGTAAGTTTTGGAAATTTGAGAACGGACGCTGAATTTGAAGATTTTAAACTTACCCTTGAGGTGAACATACCGGCAGGAAGCAACAGTGGCGTTTATCTTCGCGGAATATACGAAGTGCAGGTTGTTGATTCGTATGGAAAGGAACTTGATTCACACAATATGGGCGGTTTATACAGCCGTATCACTCCTTCCGAAGCAGCAGAAAAACCGGCGGGCGAGTGGCAAACAATGGAAATGATTCTTTGCGACAGACACTTAACAGTGGTGTTGAACGGAAAGAAAATTATCGACAACAAACCTGTCCATGGTCCCACCGGAGGCGCAATGCATGCCGATGTTATGAAGCCTGGTCCTATCTATTTGCAGGGCGATCATGGAAAAGTTCTATATCGGAACATTGTTTTGACGCCTATTCTGAAAAATTAGTTTCAGGTTGCCATATAAAGTGACTTAGGGGTTTTGCAGTAAAAATGGAAAAGGGGGTTCCAACGAATGTTGATTCCCCCCAACCTTTTAACCAAACCATGATTCACTTTTATATATATTAGACGTAAAAAATCGAAAACGTTGCGTCAAAAAGTGAATTTTTTTTATTTTTTTGAAAATTATTATGTACCTTTGCCGAAAATAATTTTAAATGAAAAAATTAGATGAAAATAGAAAGATTATTTTTGGGCATATTTGCCGTTTTATTCTTTGTATTCTTCGCAAGCGCACAACAATCGCTTCCGGAGAACATAGTAGTTGATATTAAGCGCGAAGCATTTGAAAATTCGCAGATGCCCGTATTGGCTTTTTTTCTAACTGATTATGCAGGTCCTCGCCTTACGGCGTCCAATCTTGGCAGACGCGCGGAAATTTTGACGCGCGACAAGCTTGTCGAAATGGGTTTTTCCAACGTTCGAATTGAATATGCCGCAGATTTTCCAAGAGGCGGATGGGACAATCTCAAAACCTACGTCGCAATGACGGAACCTTACTATTGCAACTTTATGGCTGCGCCAAAGGCATGGACAGGCAGTACTAACGGATTAGTAAAGGGCGAAGTGATTCTTTTAGAGATAAATACTCTGGATGATGTCGAAAACTTCAAAGGCAAACTCAAAGACAAAATTGTTCTGATGCCTGAAACATCCGGGTATGAGATGCGTTTCACACCCTTTGCCACACGCTATACCGACGAGCAATTGGAGCAATTAACCACCCCTGCGCCGCCTTCGGCTCCGCGACAGCAATTTATTCCAACCGGAATGTCTTTGCAACAAAGCATCAGAACCTTGCTGGCAGAAGAAAAACCGGCAGTTATTATCAGCGGTAGCGGCTCGTTTAACGTCCCCCGATCTTTGGGCGTTGCACACAGATACGGCGACCCGGAGCCTGTTGCAGAAGTGGTTCTTTCCGTAGAAGAGCATGGGCGTATGGCGCGCATGATCGCCAATAAAATCCCCGTATCAATGGAGGTCGAAATAAAAAATGAATTTTCCGGCAATACCGTTGTAAATAATGTTTTTGCCGAGATAACGGGAACCGACCCTAATCTGAAAGACGAAATTGTACTTATCGGCGGGCATTTGGATTCATGGCATGGCGGAACAGGCGCTGCCGACAATGCATCGGGCTGCATAGTGATGATGGAAGCGTTGCGAATTATCAAGGAAATAGGCGTTAAACCGCGACGTACAATCCGTTTGGCGCTATGGGGCGGCGAAGAACAGGGATTGTTCGGTTCGAGAGGATACATGCAAAACATTCTCTACGACGTCAGCGAAAGCAAACCAAGAAAAGGCTACGATGAATTTGCATTGTACCTGAATATGGATAACGGGTCAGGTAAATTCAGAGGCATATATTTAGAAGAAAACAATATGGCGTTCCCTTTTTTCCAACAATGGAACAAAGCGCTGGAATCAATTGGCTTTGGAGTTCTGTCGCCGCGCAAAACGGGTAGCACCGATCATGTCGTTTTTGATAGAATAGGATTGCCGGCTTTTCAATTTATTCAAGACGCATTGGAATATAACCGCGGCTATCATACCGTAATGGATACCTATGAACGCCTGATAATGGACGACTTGCAGTACAATGCGGCAGTAGTTGCTGTATTGGCGCTTTCAGCAGCAATGGACAACAATAAAATACCGCCGAAACAGTGAACAATGAACAGTGAATAGTGAACAATTAACAATTAATAATAGTTATGGACAGAATGGATAAACCTATAAAAAAGAAGCATCCCCTTATCCGCTACAAGTATTACATCGCAGGGGGAATCGCTTTTGTGGCATTTCTCATATATGTTATAATGGCTTCGGCAGGACCGCGTCAATTACGTTACGACGCAGACAGATTAACTGTTGCCGAAGTGCGGCATGACAAATTCAACGATTATTTGAATGTTGAAGGAACTGTTCAACCGATATTGACCGTAAAACTTAACGCGCTTGAAAGCGGCGTTGTAGTGCGTATCGTGGCAGATGATGGCGATATGCTGTCTGCGGGGGATACTATTCTTATACTGCAAAACCCCGATTTGGTACGCAGTATAGAAGATGAACACGATGAGTTGGAAAAGAAACGCCTCGCTTTCAGCGAACAGGAAATTCAGATGCAACGCAGAACATCAGAACTGCAACGAAGAACGATAGAAACGGCTTTCAATCTGCAACGTATCACCAAAGAATATGAATTGAGCAAGGCGGAATTTGCGATGAGCGCTATTCCCAAAGCGCAGTTGGATTTGGCGGAAGAAACGTTTAAGTTTAACAGCATACACACTGAAATGCTGATGGAAGAACAGCGGCATGATTCGTTGATGAACGCAATACAGAAAAGTCTGATGCTTAATGATTTTCATCGTGAAGAGCGTCGCTACGAACGTAGCCGCGAACGATTAGACCATTTGATAGTGCGGGCGCCAATTGCGGGGCAATTGAGTTATGTGAACGTCATTCCGGGCGAGCGCGTATCGGCTGGAAACAGTATCGGAGAACTGAAAGTAATAGACCAGTTCAAAATCAGCACGCGCATAAGCGAACATTATATCGACCGTATCACTATCGGATTGCCGGCTACAATAACTGTTCAAAACCAAAAGTTTCCGCTGCGTATCAGTAAAGTTAACCCCGAAGTGAGAGAACGCCAGTTTGCCGTAGACCTCGTGCTACTCGACGAAATACCCGAAAATACGCGTATCGGGAAAACATTCAGTATTCAAATTGAACTTGAACAGCCCGAAGACGCTTTAATCATTCCAAAAGGCAGTTTCTTCCAGATGACTGGCGGACAATGGATTTTTCGCCTCAACGAAGCCGGCAATAAAGCCGTTAAAGCAAATATTTCAATCGGGCGGCAAAATCCGCAGCAATATGAGATATTGGACGGACTGAAACCGGGCGACCGCGTAATCGTGTCGGGATATGATAATTTTGGCGATGCTGAGGAAATTGTGTTGAAATGAATGAAAAAATCGTGCAAAAAATAAAAAAAAAAAATAAAAAATGCTTATTATTTGAAAATTATACTTAATTTTGTGCTTTTATTTGTCATTGGTTTTTTGCAAATTGGTAAATAGTAAGTTAAGAATATTTAACAAATTTTGTATATAATGAGTTATCTGAAATTCGATAAGAATCAGTTAGTTAACTTGGAATACTCGTTAAGTCGAGAAATTTTACGT
>Ga0099364_10008467_pt1 | contig 14471 bp, 11 predicted proteins | sample TergutTh196P3_FD_73070 | JGI IMG/M metagenome (GOLD analysis project Ga0099364, IMG submission 73070) | Microcerotermes parvus P3 segment gut microbial communities from Pointe-Noire, Republic of the Congo - Th196 P3 | ecosystem: Host-associated > Arthropoda: Insects > Digestive system > Gut ... | reverse complement strand
CACATCGAACGTTAACGGTAAAGAAATCGTTTCATCATATAGGTCGATATACGCGGGCACGCTCGGGTTGGTGCCGACGCCCACGGCGCCGTATGCGACAGTGTAAACGGGGCCGTCGCCATACTCCGCATCGTTGAAAATCATGCCCTTGTCAAGGTTGTTTTTGTTGCCGTGGACGTAACTTATGTAGCTCTCATAATACCGGCTCCATGTACGACTGCTTCGGAAATCGTTCAACGGCTTGTCGTAATATTCAAGACGAACACCTAAAAAAGTATCGCTCGTGCCTAATTGCAGTCTGCCCCACGTAGTGTCAGTCAGCAATATTTTACCGATGTCGTATTCGGTAAGGTTCAAATTCCACGCATGAGGCTCGCCTGCGTCACCTGTCATATAGGGAACATTTAACCCCATGCGCAGACAGAGCATGGAGTACGCCAACGCATAGCCGTTGCAGACAGCCCTGCCCTCAAACGCGGAAAAAGCCGGCTGGCCGTTACGGGTAGCGTTCAGGTCATATACCACGGTTTTGGCGATATAGTCATGCGCTTTGCGCAGCTTTTCAGCGGTGGTTCCGCTGTTTATCGTATTACCTGTTGTTACACCGTCTTGTCCGTTCAAAACATCGCTCACATCAGCCGTCATAAGTTCCAAAGCCGAGTCATATTCCGATACCCAGTGCATATCGTCGGATTCAAAGCTATGCCCGATCATAACGGTAATAGTAGTAATAAGTCCGCTCGGCGTGTAACTATAACTTCCGCCTGAATAGAAATAATGAGGGAAATAGGCATAGACAAAATAGACTATCTCATTTAAGATAGCGTTTGCGCTGGATTTATTTACATCCCCATCGGGCTTAAAGGTTATGGCATACACGCCGCCCCAGTCACCGCTTGTCAGCACATAGCCCTTGCCGCTCATAATGTTGTACATAATGTATTCCGCCGCCTGATAGGCTGAGTTCACAACGGCGGCATTACCGTCCATCTCCCATTTTGATCTGTTCCTGAAATTCAAAACATCGTAAACCGACATATTCAGCGCTGTACTCGGCGCTGCAAAAAACATACGCTGGCCGTCGGCGGCACGGGCAGATGTCCCGTCCTCCAAAGCCAGCAGCACTTCGTCCATATCGCCCAGCATATCGAGCGCGTCCTGCCCGGTAAGGCTTACGCCGCCGAGCGCGTCGATAAAGAACCATTCCCTAAGCTCGTGTTCATCCTGCGCCCGCGCCGGAAGCGCGGTGAACAGTCCGGACAATAGGACCGCTATCAATATAAGGGATATAAAACGCCTCATAAACAAATACTGCTCCCTTCGCTTACTCTTATATATATCGTAATAAAAGGGGTCAATCTAAAGCCCGTGAAATGACATCACTCGTCGGCGGGGATTGTGTATAGGTATCTTGTGTGCGGGGGCAGTTGAGAGCCTACGCCTCCTGTGGGGACGGCTTGTATAAAGACTTCGATTACGTCGCCTGCTTTACCCCAGCCTAAGCCGTTGCGGCCTCCGGAACGGTCGTACCAATCCTCAATTACAATAGAGCGTTGGTTGGGGTTGCTCCTGTCCGTCTCGGCGCTATAGTTCGTGTTCCAACCGTTAGCGCCGTCAGGCCACAAATACAGATGCACATAGAAGTGGCTCAAGCCGTCTGTGTCATAAGGCCAATCCCACGAAATTGTACGAAAAACTTTGGAAAAATCGTGAATACCGTCGCCTTCCACCTTATGGCAGGTCATGCTGACGTTTAAGGGGTGTTCGAGCGCGGTTTCCAAGGTGTAGACGCGCGGCTTTCCCCCGTTGCTTGGTATTACGGTGAGGGTGTCGCCGTCTTGTATGTAGTCCCCTTTTAGCGTCCATACGAGCGTCTGGCCGGGGCGGTACAGCCTGAGATGCTTTTCGGCTTGGGCAGGGGTCAGGGTGCGGGAGACGAACTTTAGAGAGCCTGTATCGGGGTCGTCGTCTTTTCCGTCCGTGAGTTGCGTTGAGCCTTTCAAAACCATGGCGTTTGAACCTTCGTCGTATCCGACTATATTGACGCCGTTCGGGGCGGCATAGTCTGACACAACAGGCCAGTTAATGGTAACTTGTATGAAATCTTCGAGAGCTTCCCACCTCCATGTGGTACTCATGTCGCCGTCGTAAGGATGCTCACAGGCAACCATGAGCTTGTCGCCTGTGAACGGGTTGAGTTCCCAGTTCAAGACTGTGCCGCGTATGATATACCCCGGATTCACGTTGTACTCGTGGACGGACGTATATTTTTGGCCATCCTTGAACCGCCCTTCGGCGTCTAAATCGCCCGTCCAGACCACCTCCTTGGGCGTCATGCCCGGGAAGGGAAGTGGCGCTGTAATAGGCAATTGGCCGAGGTGCGGGAAGAAGTGTGGGGACAGCAGCAATATGCCCGTAACCGCGCCCGGTTCGTCGCCCTCCGCAAAGGGTATTTCCGGCATGGTCAGCGTTTGCCGCAGAGACGCGGGCTTTTTGCCCGTCGCGGCTTTCCAGATAGTCACCTCTGTGCCGCCCGCGATCTCTTTCGTCGCGTCCGCTACCGTGCGCACAACCGTAATATCCGTCTTCGCCGTGGACGAGCCAAGCGTTGTGCTTCCGAATGTGACAAAGTCGCCCTTTTTCAGCTTGAATACGGTCGGTTTGCCCGCCCTTACGTTGGGCGCTTTGTAGCTCGGAACCTTGCCCATGACCGCCGGAGAGATTTTCTGCGCCTTGCTCGCGGGATAGTATTTTCCGCCGTCCGCATACGCGGCCTTCCGCACAAGGTATGTTTCCTTGTCGGCCTTTGCCTGCACAATGGACGTCCCTGTGGCGGGCACCGGCGCATAGCCGTCCTTGGGGGCCTTGTCGCCCTTGGCCAGCCTGCCGTACTCAAACCCGTCCGCTCCGCTGAACGTCGTCAGCGCATCCTCTGCCGCGGTCAGCTGCGCCTTATCGACAAGCACCCATGTATTGTCGGAGCCCTTATAATACGGCACGAGCTTCCCCGGCTTCGCCACCAGCGTTTTCGCGCGGGCCTCTATCGCCGGGAACTTGATTACCTTCGTGTCGTCCATCTCGGCGCTCTTGGTTATCGGTTTATTGTTGTCGTCCGTCTGGTCGGAGACCCACAGCGCCAGCGGTTTGTTGAACAGATTGCCGACTTTCTTGGCGTCCGTCGGCAGCGCGCCTTTTTTCCACTTATTGCCGCCGTCCACGCTGTACGCCACCACGGTGAAACCGTCCGGCAGGGTGATTGTTTCCTCCGCGAGGTCAATGACCGCGCCCTCCCTATCGCCTGGAATGGTAAGCTCTCCGTCGTAGATGTCATTAGGATTACCGAAAAACGCACTCATCACAACATTTTCCGGCGGCATGATAAATTTCGCTGTTGTAGTATTATAGCTTGTATTTTCTGTCCATCTTCCGTGCCATCGGGTAAGGGCTGTGATTCTGCCTTCGCTTCCTACCGAGGGGTCCCAAGAAATAAATTGCGTGTCCTCCGGCGGTTCATTGGCGGTGATTGTGATGACTTCTCCCGACGGAGCCGTGTCTTTGTCCGTTGTACCGCCGGTTATTGTAATCGTGTATTGTCTGCGGGGCGTCTGTGGGTCACGCAATACCGGATAATTCCCCTCCTCAATAATCCACACAGAATCAAAATCCCATACGTAAGCCGGATTGTTCATGGTTACAAATGGCGTCCAGTTGGAAGCGTTTTCCCACCAAGTAACGCTTTTTGCCTGTGCTTCGGTGATGTCCGCGCCATGACGCCTGTTGACGGCTTTGAATTCCGTAATAAGCGTGACCTGATGGGGGCTTTCTCCGCCGCTGTTAGCGGTAACCGTCATATTCGCTAACGCGTAGTTGTTGCCGTTGGCGTCAAGATTCGCGTATTCTGTTCCGGCTACACGCCCGATACCGCCGCTATTGGTATTTGCGGTAGAAATGACCGGATTTAACGCAACACTGTTTCTGATTCGCCCGTTTACAAAACCGTCGGTACGCTCTTTATCTCCTACCAACCCTCCGACAGCGTTATTTCCTTTCACTTCCGAGGAAGCGTAGGTGTTGTGTATCGCGCCGCTGCCGCCGATTGTGCCCGTTATACCGCCGACATTGGCCGTGCCGGAGATAGTTCCGCCGCTGACATAGCAGTTTTCTATAATTCCGTTGTTGGTTCCGACTATACCTCCCGTATTGCTGCTTCCGGTAAAATTGGGATTAACAAGCCCTACGCGTTTCACCACGGCGTTTGAGGCTAAAATGCTGAATAACCCTACATTTGTGGCTTCCGGTCTGTTAAGCGTTAAATTTGATATAACATACCCCTGCCCGTCGTATACGCCGCGAAATTCCCCTCCGACAAAGCCTGCCGTTACTGAAGAATTCAGATTTGAGGATGTGCCGGTCATATTTATATTGGCTGTCTGCCTGTAGTGCGCCGTGAGAGTCCAGCTCGGCGTGCCCAAGCCGGTCCCAACGCGTCTGAGATCGCTCACATTATTGACAAGGAACGGATTTGCCACCGTTCCATCACCCTCTGCCCTCGCCACAAACCCGCCCCCCGGCAGCAGCGCTATCAACACGGCCGCCGCCAGCGCGGCGCTCAAATATCTCCTTAGCTTAAACATGGTATACTCCTCCTTAATACTTCTGCTTGTGATCCTTCACTGTGAGTATACCATATTAAGAATACCGCAGCCGCTCAATCAACAAAAATTGACTCAGTCCTCCCCGTATACGGGCAATGTACCAAGATAATACCGGAAAGTCAATGTCTGTCCCTTCGCTTGACATTACAGGGATACCCTGATATAATTTATTAAACATATGTGAATTATATGCTATGGAGGCGGCTATGAGATTTGAAACAGCCTGTATACACGCGGCGAGGGACACGTCCCACGCCACCGGCGCGGTAGCGGTCCCGATTTATCAGTCCGCGACCTTCGCCCATCCCGGCGCGGGGCAAAGCACGGGATACGATTACTCCAGAAGCCAGAACCCCACGCGTGAACACGCGGAGAAGCTTATGGCCGCTTTGGAGGGCGGCGCGGGTGCGTCCGCCTACGCGAGCGGCATGGCGGCGGTTTCAACCCTGATGGAACTGTTTAAGCCCGGCGACGAAATTATCGCCACCGACGATTTATACGGCGGCTCGATCCGGCTGTTTAACAGCATATCGGCGAAAAACGGCGTTGCCGTGCGGTATGCCGATACGTCTGATCTGCGCGCCGTCAGCGCCGCGGTCACGGAGAACACGAAAGCGATCTTTGTAGAAACCCCCACCAATCCAATGATGAAGGTGACGGACATCGCCGGAATAAAAGAGCTGACCGGCGGACGGGACATCCTGCTTATAGCGGACAACACGTTCCTGACGCCGTATCTCTGCAACCCGATCGCGCTGGGCGCCGACATCGTTATCCACAGCGGCACAAAATATCTCGCCGGACATAACGACACTCTGGCCGGTTTTCTTATAGCGAAGTCGGCGGAAGTTGACGAAAAGCTGCACTATCTGAAAAAGACGATGGGCGGGGTGCTGTCGCCCTTCGACGCCTTTTTGGTAATTCGCGGGATAAAAACGCTTGCCGTCCGTATGGAAAAAGCCCAGCAAAACGCCATGACCGTTGCCAACTGGCTCAGGGAGCAGCCGAAGATCACGGCGGTATACTATGCCGGCCTGCGCGACCATCCGGCCTATGAGTTATCCAAACGGCAGGCGCGCGGCTTCGGCGCGATGATCAGCTTCAGGACGGACAGCAGGGAAACCGCCCATAACATTCTTAACAATACTGAACTCATACTTTACGCCGAAAGCCTGGGCGGTGTTGAAACGCTGATCACCTATCCCGTCACCCAGACTCACGCCGACGTGCCGGAAGCGGAGCGCGAGGCTCGCGGCATAAACGATACGCTGCTCCGGCTTTCGGTCGGCATTGAGGCGGCGGAGGATATTATCGGCGATCTGGACAAAGCCTTGAGAGGGTGATGAGCGGGTATCTCGACGGCATAACCCTGCAAACGACCCTTGACAACGCCTCGCGCGCAGACGACTGCATAACTGTAAAACTCTTGTCAAGAACTCGGCGATTGTGGCAATCAAAACACCGAACTCAGCCGCTCCAGCGCCTCACGCAGCACCGGGCGAGGGCACGCGGCGTTCAAGCGCTGGAACCCCGCGCCGCAAGGCCCGAACATCGTGCCGCCGTCCAGCCACAGCTTCGCCCTGTTGGTAATCAGCCCGTCCAGCTCCCGCGCGGAGAGCCCCGCCGCCGCGCAGTCGAGCCATGCCAGATAAGTCCCCTCCGGTTCAACCAGCTTCACTTCAGGGCAGCGCTCGGCGAGAAAACCGCGGATCAGCGACATATTCCCCGTCAGATATTCAAGCAGCTCCTCCAGCCATTCCTCGCCGCCGTTGTATGCCGCTTCACACGCGGCAAGGCCCATGACGCCCGGCTGGCTAAGCCCGCAGCTTGCGTACTCGGCCGCGAATTTCCGGCGCAGCGTTTCATTTTGGATAAAAATATTCGCGTGCGGCAGCCCCGCGAGATTGAAGGTCTTGGACGGCGCGGTGCATGTCACGGTAATATCGGCAAAGCGCGGATCAAGCGTTTCAAAAACAAGATGGCGGCTGCCGGCATAGATGAAATCCTGATGGATCTCGTCGGCTATGACGGTGACCCCGTATCTCAGGCACAACTCGCCCATACGGAACAGCTCGTCACGCGTCCAGACGCGCCCGACGGGGTTGTGCGGGCTGCAGAGGATAAACAGCTTCGCCTGTCTGAGCCTGCTCTCAAAATCGTCAAAATCGACGCCGTAGCGCCCGCCCGCGTATACAAGCTCGCTGACCAGCGGTATGCGCCCGTTTTTCCGTATCGCCGTTTCAAACGGGTAATATACCGGCTGCTGTATGACAACACCGTCGCCCGGTTCCGTCAGCGCGCGGACCGCCAGCGATACCGCGTTGACCACGCCCGGCGTTATAACCAGCCATTCGCGCTCGACGGCCCAGCCGAAGCGCCGCGAAAACCACCCGCGTACTGCGTCGAAATACGCCCCGTCCGGCTCGGAATAGCCGAAGACGCCGTGCCTGACGCGTTCGCTCAACGCCTCCAGCACACAGGGCGGCGCCGGAAAATCCATATCGGCGACCCACATCGGAAGGACGTCCTCCGGCTTCCCGCGCGCGGCGGGGTTGTATTTTATACTGTATGTACCGCGTCGTTCAATCACGCGGTCAAAGTCATATGCCACAAAAATCCCCCCTTATATACTATTATACTAAATAAAAAACGGCGTGTCAAAGCTAAAGCTCTCATTGACAAACACAGGCCGGCGCGGTATCATAAGCGTATTAACAAACGGAGCGGTGAAAAAATGAAGCTAAACCGTCTGCTTGAAATAACGACCATACTGCTGAACAAAAAGACCGTAAAGGCGTCGGAGCTGGCCGGGCGTTTTGATGTTTCGGTCCGCACGATTTACCGCGACATCGACGTGCTTTCGGCGTCCGGCGTGCCCGTGTTCTGCTCGCGCGGCACAAACGGCGGCATATCGCTGCTGGAGGAATATACCGTAAGCCGCGCCGCGCTCTCGGATAATGAGCGCGACAACATCCTGTTCGCGCTGCAAACCCTCCAATCGACGCGGTTTCCCGAGGCGGACGCCGTTTTGGAGAAGCTCGCCGCTATTTTTAACAGAAAAGCGTCGGACTGGATATCAATTGATCTGTCGCCCTGGGGGTCGAACCCCGACGCCTATAATAAATTCACCGATATAAAGACGGCGATCCTGCAAAGCCGCGTTATTGAGATTGATTATATCAACTCGGCGGGCGAAAAAAACCGCCGCGGGGTTGAGCCGCTGCGGCTGATTTTCAAATCACAGTCATGGTATCTGTGGGGCTTTTGCCGGTACAGGCACGATTACCGGCTGTTCCGCATCTCAAGAATCAGAAAAGTAAATATAACCGGCGAAGCCTTTGAACGCGGCAAGGTCCGCGAGGAGCCGCCGGAACCGGCAGGGAACAAGAAAATCTACGTCCGGCTGATTCTGGAGTTTACCTCGGACGCCCTCTATCGCCTGCACGACGACTATGATGACGAGCATCTGAGGGACAACGGCGACGGGACGTATACACTGGACGTCACCTTTCCCGAGGACGAGTGGGTTTACGGCTATATACTCTCGTTCGGCGCGTCGGTCCGCGTGATCGAGCCGGAATCGGTGCGTGATATAATCAAAAAACGGGCGCAAAGCGTCGCGGCGCTATATATATAAATTGCCGGTATTCAAGCCGCTTATAATAAGGGAGGTTGCGCAATGAACGCAATACTGCTTGTGGAGGACAACGCGGTTATCATGGACTCAAACAGAGAGTACTTAGAGCTTCAAGGATACACCGTGCATACGGCGTCCACGGTACGCGAGGGGGAGGCGGCGCTGAAAACCCTGCAAATCGACCTGATAATACTCGACGTCATGCTGCCTGACGGCTCGGGCATAGAGTTTTGCGCCGACATGCGGAAACGAAACGATATTCCGGTCCTGTTCCTGACATGCCTTGACGACGAGGCGGCGCTTGTAGCAGGGCTTAAAGCCGGCGGCGACGAGTATATGACAAAGCCGTACAGCCTGGCGGCGCTGTCCGCCAGAGCCGAGGCGCTGCTCCGCAGGGTCAGGATGGACAGGTCCTCTGAAAAAAACTTTGTTATTGGCCCCGTGCTTATCGACTGCGGTAAACGCAGGGCATATCTGAACGGCGAGGACGTCATGCTCACGCCCAAGGAGTTTGAGGTGCTGCTTCTGCTGGCGCGCGATATTGGAAAGAGATTCACCGCTAAAGAGATATATTCCTCCGTCTGGAGGGACGAGCTTTTTGACAGCCGCACGGTAATCGTCCATATATCGTCGCTCAGGAAAAAGCTGCGGCTGAACGATGAGAGCCCGTTTTCCATAGCGACCGAGCAGCGGAAATACTACAGCCTGCGAAGCGAATAGGGTGAAAAACTCAGGCGAATATCAACGGCATGTCGCTAAATGTCGCATTCCTAAAATGTTTCACGTGAAACATTTTCACACAGAAAGTGGTATGCCTCGGCAAAGTATTTCTGCCAAGCCGTTTCATAATGCGGCTGGCGGGAATCATAGAGCAGCGCGAGATGCGTATTGTCCATGCCCTTATCCCGCATGGCCTCATAGACAACCCGCACATACGGCCAGTTAACGGCCTCAAGATCCTGCCCGCCGTGGAAGATGAATATGCGGCTGTCATTAAGTTTGGTGTAGTCATATAACCCCAGCCTGCTCAGAAGCTCATGCTCGCTGTGCATAACGAAATTCGGTGCGAACACCATGGCCTTGCCGTAAACACCGGGGTATTTCATTATCATGTACAGCGATATAAGCCCGCCCATAGAAGCGCCGCCTATGGCTGTGTTCGCCGCGTCGGGAAGCGTCAAAAACCGCCCGTCCACAAACGGCTTCAGCTGATTCGTTATAAACTCGGCGTATAGATTGCCAGTGGGCGTTAACGGCTCCGTCATGTTAAATAACCGGTAGCAGTCAGGATTGACGGGCATGTCGGGGCATAGCTCAGAGAACCGCTCCGGCCCGTTGTCCACGCCGACGATGATCGCGGGCAGGCCGTCTTTCTCCAAGGCTGCCATCTCTCTGTTGATGTGCCAGTTTCCGTAGGTGAACCCGCAGGTTTCGTCAAACCCGTCGAACAAGTTCTGCCCGTCGTGCATATAGAAAACGGGGAAGCGGCGTTTCCCGTCGTAGCCTTCCGGCAGCCACACTCGGATTGTGCGTGTCCGTTTGTCGGGATAGGTCTGCATAGGCAGGTCGAAGGTGACGACCTTGCCGTGCGTTATGAACGCTTTGCCCGCGTACTCGTTTATTGTGATGTCCATAGACAATACCTCATCTGTTTATATTTGCGCGTTACCTGCCGATGACTTTTAGATATTCACCGGCGATTATGCTGTGTCCGGCTGCGGTTGGATGAACACCGTCCGCGGCCAGCTCTATGTAACTAAATTCTTCGGCCGCCGCTTTAGCGAAAATGCCGTCCAGCGGCAAATAATAATCCGCGTATTTCATCGCCAGCTTTCTGGCGATTTGAATTTTGGGATCCAAACCGTCTCTCAATATCATGTAATCGGGAAATGAATTTATCAAGAAGGGCTCCATAATCATGATCTTGCAGTCCGGCATATCTTTTTTTATCTTCTCCAGGAGAAGGCTGTAATCCTCTTCATATGCTTTCGCGCCGGTTGGGTTTTGGCTGTCATGCCAGGTATCATTGATGCCGATTAAAACAGAGAGAAAGTCGGGCTGTATTTCCCTGAAATCCTCCTCATACCGGTTCAGCAAATCTATGACCCTGTTCCCGTTTATACCTCTGTTAACAAATCGAATGTCTAAGCTCGGAAACATAAGCGGAAAGATACTTGCGACAATGTGCGCGTATCCAACGCCCAGAGAAGTTTTGTCGTCCTTCACTCTTTCGCAGTCGGTTATACTGTCGCCTTGGAACAGCACCGTTTGATTCTTTCTTAATATTGTTTTCATCTCGAACCTCTTTTCATGTTTTATGTAACGCCGGAACGCTTATGATAACCGCACGGTCTTTCCGCCTTTGATTTCCACAGGATTGCCGTCAACCGAAATCCATACATCGGTGGCCGATTGATTCAATACAACGTCCTGCTTTGCCGTGAATTTAAGCCCGCGCGCCGCTTTTACATAATCGCTGATCTCGATGTTAGTGGCGTACCATATATCGTCGCGCCCGCTTACCTTTTCGCAGAACTCCTCTATGAACTCCCAGTTGTTATCGCCCTCAAATTCATAGCTGTGCCCCCATACATACATAAGCTGATGCCAGTTATGTGCCAGGAATTTGTCTGCATACGCAAGCAGATTGTCGTTGTGGTGGCATGTGCCCCGCCACCGCAAAAAATCATCGGGAAGCCCGAATCCGCCGGTCGTTTCAACCATGCGGCAGTATTCAATCCCGAGCATACGCAGCATATCCACGACATTGCCGTTCATTGAGCCTAACGCGTATGACATGCCGCGCACGGGCTCGCCCGTGATTTCCTCGAGCTTTTCCCTGTCGCGCATAACCTCGGATATTATCCCTTCGCCGGGAATGGCGGCTAACGGCAGATGCGTATATCCGTGCGCGGATATTTCATGGCCCTTGTATACCTTCTTTATTTCGCTTTCGGATAATCTGGACCAAGAAACCTTTCCGAACAATCCGGCGTTTATATGAAAGGTTCCTTTGATCCCGTGTTTGTTGAAGATTTCGATGAGCCTTACATCGTCGTGTACCCCGTCGTCATAGCTCATCGTGAGCGCTTTTTGTTTTCCTCCCGGAAACCTGTCCAAGCTGATTTGCATTGTTTTTCTCCCTTCGTATATTTCATGGTGTTGGGGCGGCGTCAGTCGCTATCCCGTACCTGCGGCTGTGTTTTCTTCGGATAAGAGCAGCTCTCTTTCCTTTTTGTCGTATCTTTTGGATAAGAAGAACAGCAGCAGCAGATTAACCATCTGGTATAAAATGATATGCACCGCCGGAAGCACAAGCCCGACCGCCGCGCCTGTCAGAGCCGGTAACAGAGAACTCATGACAGCGATTTTTGCCTTCTCGCCAAAATCAAACCGCGTCGAGGCCATCCTGAAAGCTCCAAGGGCGGCCGCCGACATAAGGCAGAAGAAAAGCTGTAAAATGAGCAGGATTAAAAAGGCGATCGCCAGCATGGGCAGCAGGAACTGCGGAATGTACATGTTGTAAACCGCGATCATGCCGAACACCTCGCGGAAAGGGCGCGACAGCTCGCCGTCGCCGAACAGCTCAGACGGCGCGGACAGGACGATGTTTGGATCGGCGTAAACCACAAGATCGCCAAACGCATAAATAACGGGACGGAAGCTGCTAATCTTTTCGGGTGAAAAGCTCTCCGTGTCATGGCGTTCGATTACCGCGCCCTCAAGGTTTTGGGAAAACATCCGCTCGTAAAGCTGGTCGGGCTGCGTCCTTACCACCAAGACGAAGATCGGGACGAACAGCAGGCTGACAATAAGCATAAAGTGGAGAATAGCGTATCTCCATTTTATACGGACAGCCAAGCTGATGAAGGGGTGCGGCTTCCCCAGACAGAGCGCCGCGGCGTAAAGGTAATCTTTGTGGTTCATAAGCAATCCCGCCTTGTTGTTTTATCACTCGCCCTTATTCGCGCCGGCGGCAAGGCCGGCGATCAGGAACCTCTGACAGATCATATACAGTGTCGCTATAGGCACGGCTATCAGCACTGCGCCGGCGCAAAACGCAGTTAAATCAACGGTTGGGCTGCGCGTGTCCGTCATAAGGAACAGCCCGACGGCAAGCGTCTGATTATCAGTGCTTTTGATTAAGAACCGGGGCAGCATGAAGTCCATCCACGGCGCTATAAAAGACGTAAGGGCAATAAATGAGATGATGGGGCGCGATAACGGCATTAGGATTCTTATGAAAACCTGGAGCTTTGTCGCGCCGTCGATATACGCGGCCTCGTCAATGGATTTCGGCAGATTCATCAGGTTGCCCTTGACGAGCCAGACATTGGTCGGAATAGACCCCGCTACATAAATTATCACAAGCATATTCAGGTTGTCAAGCATACCGAAGTTCAACGCTATCATATAAATGGCGGTCAAACCCATAAAGCTGGGGAACATTTGCAGGAGCATAACGGAGAGCAGGCCCGCTTTTTTCCCCTTGAAATCAAACCGCGCGAAAACGAACGCCGTCAAGGTATTGAGCAGGACCGAAAACAGCATTGTCAATACCGCTATGTATCCGGTGTTGCGGTACCATTGGATATAGTCCGTCTCCTGAATCAGACGGATATAGTTTTTAAGGGAAGGGTTCTGGGGTATTATACCCGTTCTTCCAAGGTTGTTTATGGGATCAAAGGACGTGCCGATAACCCACAGGAGAGGGTATAAGACGATGACCGCCAAAAGGATCAGCGCGGCATAGATCAGCGCCCGCGTCAGGATTGTTTGCATGTTCGCCAGCGTATTTTTACTCTTCATTTTCTAATCCCCCTTAAATGCCCGTGTTCTCATTAGATTGAACCCGCTTACAGTGGCAATCATAATGAAAATCAGGATAGAAACGGCGGCCGCGATGTTGTACATGCGGTAGTCGAGGGTGAGCTTGAAAATCCAGCTGATCAACAGATCGGTTGTGCCCGCCATCTGGTAATTGGGGTCCAGCGGCCCGCCGCCCGTGAGGAAGTACACCGCTCCGAAGTTGTTAAAATTGACGGCGACGTTCATGACAATCATCGGCGCTGTGGCCGTGAGTATCGTCGGCAGCGATATGTATCTGAACTTATGCCAGCCGTTGCCGCCGTCTATATCCACGGCCTCATGCAGCTCGGGGGAGATTGCCGTCATCGCCGCCGATATCAGCGCCATAAATAACGGGAAATTCAGCCACATGTTTACCAGTATGATAACCGCTCTGGCCCAGTTTGTTTCGCCTAAAAACGGGATAGGCGCTTCGATAGCGCCCGCGCTCATAAGAAGCCGGTTGAATACGCCGTCCCTGTGAAGCATTTGCTTGAAAAGAAGCATCGAAACCAGCGCGGGCACAGCCCACGGCAGGATATAAATGCCGCGCCAAAACGACTTGAAGCGTATGCCCTTGGCATTGATCAAAGCCGCGGCTAAAAGCCCGAAGCCATAAGCCGTGAATGTGGCGATAAAGGCCCACGCCACGTTCCACGTGAGAACCCTTACGAAGGTCGAACCCCAAACCGGCATCCTCACAAAGTCTATAAAGGTCTTGAAGCCCGTCCAGTCAACCAGATTTCTCGGCGGGATTGCGCTGGCGTTATAGTTTGTAAACGCGACGAGAACGGAGAAAAGCACCGGTATAACGGAGATGAACAGCACAATCAGCGCGCCCGGGGTAATCATTATATACTCAAACGAGTTTTTCCACAACCTTTTGACATAGCCTATGCTGCTGATTGTTTCGCCCTGTTCGATTTTGGCTCTGGAGATATAAGCGTCACGGATATTCCATATCCAGATCAGCGCGAAGAGCAGCAGTATTACCGTGGAAATAATACCGCCGATCATCAGCATGATGGAGTGGTCGTATATCAGCGTGGAGGAGTCCTCCCTCGGTATGCTGCCGAGTGTTATAAGCCCCCAAAGGCCCTTGGTAAAATAGCCGCAGCTGCGGAAGGTTGGTTCCGCAGCGCCCGCCAGCACGTCCAGCGTGCCGGTTGAAAGCTCGATGAACAGAAGAATACCTTGCATGAGCAAAAACACAAGACCTTTTAATCTCTGCTTGTTTATAACCTGTCCGCTGCCCCACACGACGGCGGAGCATATTGCCGCGAAGATTTTCATAATACATCCCTCACTTATTCCCCTCCATGGAGGGGTGA
>Ga0099364_10008466_pt1 | contig 14472 bp, 10 predicted proteins | sample TergutTh196P3_FD_73070 | JGI IMG/M metagenome (GOLD analysis project Ga0099364, IMG submission 73070) | Microcerotermes parvus P3 segment gut microbial communities from Pointe-Noire, Republic of the Congo - Th196 P3 | ecosystem: Host-associated > Arthropoda: Insects > Digestive system > Gut ... | reverse complement strand
TGCAGAGTAATTTTTTTGCTTACGCCCGCCTTTTCAAAAAACGCCGATGCTGTTTCGGTTATTTCGTCGTCAATTTCGATGGTATGCAGATGTCCGCCCGGGCGCAGTCCTTCGGCAAGACAGATAGCCGAATAGCCTGTATATGTTCCTATTTCGAGTATTTTGTCGGGGTGGGCAAGGCAGCTAATCATACTCAACAGCCGTCCCTGTTCATGCCCCGAAATCATGCCCGGATGCAAAACCTTTAAGTGAGTGTGGCGGTACAACTCGCTCAAAACACCGTTTTCAACACCCAGATGGTCAAAAATATATTCATCCATTTTGTTGGCTCTTTCTGACATACAATTAATTTTTTCAATTACAATTTCACTCTTATTTCTTATCTCTTATCTCACCTCAGATTCGCTATCAGTGAGACATGCGGGCTGTATCCAAAAAATTTGTGATGGCTGAAGGCAATGTCTATTGCGAACTGTTTCCACACGTAGCCTACGCCAAATGCGTATTGGTTAATGTTTGCATTTGACATTCCGCAACGCAAAAATAAGTTGTCTATCGGGCTGTATTCTAATCCTGCTTTGAAAACGGCTTCCATTCTGAGGTCTTTTTCCGTTTCAATGCTTATTATAGCCTTTTCGTTGATAGCATAGCTTGCGCCAAAGCGCATTATTGTTGGCAACCGCCCGTCCAAGCTCGCTTTTTGTTTGGTCTGCGTGACGTTGAACAGGTGCGCTCCTACTTTCAAATGCTCCACAGGCTCGTACATCAAGCCTATTTCGCCGCACAGTGCGCCAACATTTCCGTAGTCGTCGGCAAAATATGTCTGGAAATAGTTCATCTGCACGCCCATAGCAAACTTGTCGCCAAGACGTTTTGCTACTGCTAACCCAAACTTGAACTCGTTATACTTTGAATATCCGAAATATCGGGTATTTACGCCAAGAACGGTAGATTTTACGGGTATGGCAAAAGCGCCGGCATGGAGGGCTAACTCTTTTACGTTCAGCCTGTTTTCGTAGTACCATGCAGCCACGGGTTTTTCTAAATATCCTAATGCTGCCTGGTTGTTTACTCCCGCCCAAATATCGGTCAGCGCCACCGATGCGGTTGCCAAACCTACCGAACGCGCTCCTAACGGGTAATTATCGTTGCCCGAAAAACAGGCTACAGTGGCGCACAGCCAAAAAACAATGCTTAGAACGGTACTTTTATTGTTCATCAAGTGCAAATTTTCAGCGCAAAGATAAAAAAAAAATTAAAAACTTGCAAAATAATTAATTTTTTACTACTTTTGTTTTTTAAAAAATGAAAATTTATAACGATGAAAGATATTATTGCTCCTGTTGACAGACAGTTGATTATCAAAGAACTGACGCCTGAAAAATTTGTCAGGAAGACAAATCGTCTTAACAACGATTTGTATATCGTCACAGCGCACGATTCGCCCAACGTTATGCGTGAAATAGGTCGTCTGCGCGAGCTCTCGTTTCGTTACACCGGAGGCGGAACCGGAAAAGAGTTAGACATAGACGATTACGATACCGTCGAAAACCCATACAAGCAGCTGATAGTGTGGTGCGACGAAAGTCAGGAAATTTTGGGCGGATACCGTTTTCATGTTTGCGATGCTTCCTATATCAAGGAAGACGGCAAAGTAAATATCGGCACCGCAGGCTTGTTCCGGTTCTCGCCCGAATTTGTGAAAAACTATTTGCCACATTCGATAGAGCTCGGGCGCTCGTTCGTACAGCCGGCGTTTCAATCTACAAATCGTTTCGGCAAAGGGATATATTCGCTCGATAACCTTTGGGACGGATTAGGCGCGTTAGTGGTGATGAACCCTGATAAAAAGTACTTTATGGGAAAAGTAACGATGTATACGTCATACAATTCGGAGGCGCGAAATATGATACTCTATTTTTTAGATAAGCATTTTGGCGACCGGGAGCGGCTTATGTACCCTCACGAAGAGTTAGAACTCAAAATAGACGTAGACAGGGAAGCCATGGCAAAAATTTTTGTCGGCGAAGATTACGAGGCTGACTATAAGATACTGTTTCAGAAGATTAGAAGCTATGGTGAAAACATTCCGCCGCTGATAAACTCATACATGAACCTGTCGCCGTCGATGAAAACGTTCGGCACGGCTATAAACCGGAGCTTTGGCGGCGTCGAAGAAACGGGTATAATGATTACTATCAGCGACATATATAACGAAAAGGTGAAACGACACATAAAAACATTTAATAAATGATGCAAAAAAAAGTAATCTCAACCCCGAATGCACCTAAGGCTATTGGTCCTTACAGTCAGGCAATAGAAGCGAACGGACTGCTGTTTGTTTCCGGGCAAATCCCGCTCGACCCCGCAACCGGTAAAATCGTTGAAGGCGGTATAGAGGCGCAAACCGAACAGGTAATGAACAATCTTGGCGCAATATTGACCGCTGCCGGATGCACGTTTGACAATATCGTGAAAACGACCTGCCTGCTTGCCGATATGAAGTATTTTGCCGATATGAACGGGGTGTATGCCCGTTATTTTCAGGCATCGCCACCGGCAAGGGCTTCCTTTGCTGTGAAGGAGCTACCCTTGCAGGTATTGGTTGAAATAGAAGCGGTGGCAGTCGTCAATAAATAAAAAAAGCCGTAAAATAAAGTCAAAAATTGTTAGTTTACTTCATAGTTGGCGAGCCCTCGGGCGATTTGCTTGCCTCGCGTCTGATGCAGGCTCTGCGCGATAGGGCGCCGGATATACGCTTTGCCGGAATGGGCGGAGAAACAATGACCGCGATGGGCTTCGAAAGCCTGTTCGATATTTCGGAGATTTCAGTGATGGGCGTAGTTGAAGTGTTGCCAAAGTTGAGGCTTATTTTGCGGAGAATGAAACAGGTTCTTGCCGATATACGCGACCGACGACCCGATTCAATAGTTACGGTAGATAGCTGGGGCTTTGTGCATCAACTGCTTACAAAATTGAAGAAAGAAGGAAACAGCGCTCCAAAGATACATTACGTTGCGCCGCAGGTGTGGGCATGGAACAAGGGACGCGCAAAAACTGTAGCACAACTTGTAGACCGGCTGATGACGCTGCTGCCGTTCGAGCCGCCATATTTTGAGAAATACGGACTGAAATGCACGTTCGTAGGGCATCCCGTAATAGAAAATACCGCAAACCTGAAAAATGATACTGCCGCCTTCAAAAAAAAATACGGAATACCGGAAAAATGTACTCTGATTTCGGTACTTCCCGGTAGTCGCCAAAGTGAAATCAAGCGGTTGATACCTGTTTTTAAGCAAGTGCTTGGCGAAGTAAAAAAAGCTTTTCCCGATTTGTTTATTGTAATACCGTCGGTAGCGGCTATAGCCCAAAAGGTAGAGGACGCCTTTGCCGGTTTTGAGGCGCCCCACCGCATTATCACAGGGCAATACGAACGATATGCAGCCTTCACGGCAAGTGTGTTTGCGCTGGCAGCTTCGGGCACAGTGTCGTTAGAACTCACTGCCTGCGGAACACCGCATGTTATTACTTACAAGTTTGGATACATTAGTAACAGGGTCGCAAAACGTTTTGCCGGAACAAAGTACGCAAACCTGCTTAATATCTTTGCAGACAAGTTTGTGATACCCGAATTTGTTCTTCAGGACTGTCGCCCATCGCTTATTACTCCCGCAGTGCTCGACCTTATGCAGCATCCCTGCAAGGCAAAAGCACAAGTAGACGAGGCGAAGCAGTACCTTCAGGAGTTCATACCCGACGGCGCTATGCCTTCCCAAAAAGCAGCCGCAACAGTTTTGGAAGAAATGGGGTAGCGGAATATATGCAAATTACAAAACATTCCGCAGGTCGTCCAAATATTTCCGGTCGTTCGATAATCTCGGTACTTTGTTTTGTCCGCCAAGTTTTCCGCGTTCTTTCATCCATTTGTAAAAAGCGCCTTTGGGGACAGGTTCTACTATTGGCGCCCGCAGTGTGATGTTGTTGTTGCGCTTGGCTTCATAGTCGGAATTGAGCGCACATAACGTTGTATCCAACTTTTCAGTAAAATTTTCCAGACATTCCGGCTCTTTTTCAAATTCTATAAGCCATTCGTGAGTTCCGTTTTTTTCTCCGGTCATAAAAACCGGACCGGCTGTGTATTCTGAAATTATTGCGTTAGTTGCCGTGCAAGCCGCCATCAACGCTTTTTCGGCATTGTCTACTATTAGCTCTTCTCCAAAGGCATTGATATACTGTTTGGTACGTCCCGAAATTTTTATTTTGAACGGTTTTAGCGAAGTAAAAACAATTGTATCGCCTATAAAGTAGCGCCACAAGCCGGAATTGGTAGTTATCACCATTGCATAGTTTCGGTTTAGTTCTACCTTGTCAAGCGTTACTGTTTCGGGAAACTCTTTATTAACCTGGTCAACGGGAACGAACTCGTAGAAAATACCGTAATCAAGCATCAGCAGCATATCGTCGCTGCGGGGGTCGTCCTGAATGGCAAAAAAGCCTTCAGAGGCATTATATGTTTCCATGTAGTTCATTTCAGACGATGGTATAAGTTGCAGGTACTGCTCGCGGTAGGGCGCAAATGAGACGCCGCCATGTATAAAAAGTTCCATATCGGGCCACACCTCAAGAATGTTTTTTCGTCCGGTATAGTTGAGTATATGCTTGAGTAATACCATGTTCCATGATGGCGCACCTGCAAAAGCCACCACACGTTCCTTTACAGAACAACGGGCTATATGGTCTAATTTTTCATCGAAATTGCTTAAAAGAGCTATTTTTGCAGGCGGAGTGCGTACCAAATTTGCCAGACGGGGTACATTTTCTATCAAAATAGCTGATAAATCGCCAAAATAAGAATTGTTCTCTTTCTTGTTTATCTGATGGCTACCGCCTAAGGTCAGCGTTTTGGACGTGAAAATTTTTGTAGCCGGATTTTGACCGGCATAAATGCCCAATACATCATAGCCGCCACGAAAATGGCAAGTTTCCAAAGATTCTGCGCTTACCGGAATATATTTACTTTTATCATCGGTGGTACCCGAAGACATGGCATACCACTTTATGTCGCTGTGCCACAGTACATTTACTTCACCTTTTCGCATCCGGTCTACGTAGGGTTTTACGTCCTCGTATCTTTGAAGCGGCAGCCGGCTACGAAAATCTTCAACATTACGAATATCGTTGAAATCGAAACGTTTGCCCCATTCTGTGTCCTTTGCCTTGTTTAGCAAATCCATCAGCGTAGTCTCCTGAACAGCAAAGGGTTGCTCTTTAAATTTATCAATCCTCCTTAATCTTCTCGTACTGAAACTGTTAACAAAAAATCGTATGAACATCTGACTTGGTTAAAATAATTTTGCAAAGATATAAAAAAATTATTACTTTTTGCAAATTCCCCAAAAAAATTATACCTTTGTGCCAAAAAAAATAAATAACATCGTTCAGAAAAACAAAAAAATGCTCATGACGAGACAAATACTTTTCGGAAATTTTGATATTAAATCAATAGCGCAAGACGCCGACTTCAAGGAAGACAGCGTCAGAGAGGTTATCGTGTTGCCTATTCTAAAACATCTTGGCTACGAGCAGCAAAATATCGTTCGCAGCAAAACGCTCAAACACCCATTTTATAAGGTAGGCAGCAAAAAACGCGAAGTAAAACTTGTTCCCGACTATTTATTGAAAGTAGAAGAAAATTTTGCGTGGGTGTTGGATGCTAAAGCCCCCAATCAGCGCGTAGACGACCATGATAACGTAGAGCAGGTCTACAGTTACGCCTCGCATCCGGAAATCAGAAGTACGTATTTTGCGCTTTGCAATGGTTTGGAGTTTGCGCTGTTTCGCAAAGAACACACAAACACGCCAATACTGTATTTTGCGCTTGACGAAATAGAGCATTATTGGGACAAACTTAAAATGCTGCTGTCGCCCGACAGTTTTCAGGCGGGCAAAAGTTTTACCTACGACGTCCCGAAGTCTGCCGGATTTGACTATGCAACGCGTCCGATGCTGGAAGAAATTCCGGTAAAAAAACAAAAGGCAAAACGACACTTTGGCGTTCACGGCTATTTCACAAAACAATCGTGGAACGTAGTTACCGAATATATCAAGAACTACAGCAAGCCGGGCGACCTTGTGCTTGACCCTTTTGGCGGAAGCGGCGTAACAGCTATCGAAGCCCTGATGAACAACCGCAAAGGAATAAATGTTGATATCAATCCATTTGCAGTTTTTTTAGTTCAAACACTAATAGCTCCGGTAAATCAAGCGGAATTAGCTGAAGCATTTGAACTCATAAAAAATGAATACGAAAAAAATGAGCCAAAAACTGAAGCCGAAATTAAAAAAGCGCTAAAAAAATATCCAAAACCAAAACCATTGCCATTGCCTCAAGGCTCTGACGTGGAAACGGCTGCTCAACTTTTCAGCGATAAACAAATAGCACAATTGGGATATCTCAAATCGCTCATTTTGAAGCAAAAAAACGAAAATATCCGAAAATCGATGCTATTGGCTTTTTCTGGCGTTGTAACTCGTGTTAATTTAACATATCACGTTAGCGATGCAGTAAAATCAAAAACCGGTTTTGGTGGCGATGCTGCTGCCTTCCGCTATTATCGCTACAGAATTGCGCACCATCACACAAATGTTGATGTAATGCAATGTTTTGAACTGCGTTACAAAAAAGTTTTGGCTGCAAAAAAAGAAATGGAATATTTCATTAACGACCAAACTGTTTCCAACGCCCAAATTATCAAAGGCACAGCCACTAATCTAAAATTTCTACCTAAAGAAAGCGTTGATTATATTTACACCGACCCGCCTTACGGTAAAAAAATTCCGTATTTGGATTTGTCGGCAATGTGGAACGCCTGGTTAGACTTGGAAGTAACCGAAGACGACTACAAACAGGAAGCTATAGAAGGCGGCGAACAGAACAAAACTAAAGAAGAATATAACACGCTGATAGCCCAGAGCATAAAAGAAATGTATCGCGTTTTGAAGTTCGAACGCTGGCTGTCGTTTGTATTTGCACACAAAGACCCTGAATTTTGGCACTTGATAATAGACACAGCCGAGAGTTGCGGGTTTGAGTATATTGGCGCTGTGGCGCAAAAAAACGGACAAACAAGTTTTAAAAAACGTCAAAATCCGTTTACAGTTTAGAACAAATCAACGACGAACTTATAATCAAAGGTTTAGAATTAGGCTTTCTCGACTTGTTGAAAAAGGAATATTCCGATTTGACGCCAATTTTGATGAGCAGTTTTGACTACGACGACGAAACCGAACTGTTTACCATAAAGAAAAACATGGTATTCAAGACGAGCATTGACGTAAAACTTCGCGTAAAATACTATCTGATAAGTTATCTGCGCAGAATGGACAGAGAAAACAAAATATCATCTTTTGACGAGATTATTTTATACATCCTTCCATTGCTTAAAAACGGCGCTACGCCCGAAAATCAAACCATTCTCAATGTGCTCGAAGATATAGCCGACCGCGTGGGGCAAGACAGCTGGCGGCTAAAACGTGAGGAGCAACGAAGTTTGTTTGAATAGAACCTCGCAGGTTTCCAAACCCCGCGCGATTTCAAACTCTCCTGAACCAAGCGCAAACAATTGCTGCTGCAGCAGCTACATTTAGCGATTCAGATGTTGGAGCGCCCCCGTGCAGCGGATATTGCGGAATAAACAAGCGTCGGTTCACATATTGCGCTATATCGTGGCTTATACCTTTCGATTCGTTGCCCATGACAATCATACCTTTGCTCGATAACGATGCATTATACAGGTTTTCGCCGTCAAGAAATGTTCCGTAGACGGGAAAATCGGGCTGCTGCTCTTTCAAGTTTTGCAAAAAATCTTTTGCTGTCTTATGTGTTTTCACACGAATTATCGCACCCATAGTCGATTGTACAGTTTTGGTGCCGAACGGGTCAGCACAGCCCTCTCCGCACAATACGTGACGGATACCAAACCAATCAGCCAAACGAATGATTGTGCCCAAATTGCCGGGGTCCTGTATCCCGTCAAGATACAGAGAAAGCACATCGGTTAATTCTGTCGCGTCAAGCGTATACTGCGGAAGACGTACTAATGCCACAGCCTGATTGGGCGTTCGCAGAAAACTGATTTGCGAGAGTTCCTTTTCGTTGACTTCAACAACCTCAGGAACTTTTGACAGCAAACTGTCGTCTGTTTGCTCCAACCAGTCCCGTCTTGCAAGGACACAGCTCACCTCCAATGCCGAAGACGAAATCAGTTCACCTACAGTTTTTTCGCCCTCAGCTACAAACAACTGATGCTTATCGCGTTCTTTTTTTTGCTCCAACGAACGAATAAGCTTGATTTTTGATTTGCTTAACATCGAATAATTTTTAGCTCGCCACAAAGATACAAAATATTATTAAATGTATAGCAAAAAAAGTTTTTTTTTCAAATGATTTGCTTTTTCGAAAATTTTACAATACTTTTGTCGTTTTAAAATTTAAAAAAATAATTTAATTTTGATTATGACCGATATGATAACAAGAAAATATGCATTATTAGCCGTCATTGTTCTTTTTAGCTCATGCGGAAACGATAAAACGAGCCGTGAGTTTGAGGTTGTTGTAGACCGGTTTGCGGATATACAAATAATTCGCTACCAGGTGGATGGTTTCGAAGAGTTGAGCCTGCAACAGAAAATACTGATTTATTATCTGGCTCAGGCGGCTTTAGAGGGTCGCGACATACTTTTCGACCAAAATTGCAGATACAACATTGTGATACGTCGCACCCTTGAGGCGGTGTATGAAAATTACAGCGGCAATAAAGCGTCGAACGACTGGGCGGAACTTGAAATATACCTCAAGCGGATATGGTTTGCCAACGGCATTCACCACAATTGGAGCGAAGATAAGTTCCAACCCGGTTTTTCACAATCCTTTTTTACGCAAGCCGTGAAGAGCATCGACGCCGGCAAACTTCCGCTGCAAAACGGACAAACGGCTGACCAATTGCTTGCCCAACTAAACCCGGTGATTTTCGACCCGACGGTGATGGCTAAAAAAGTAAACAAAGCCAGCGGCGAAGACCTGATACTGACCTCGGCAAACAATTTTTATTATGACGTTACGCAGGCTGAAGTTGAGGCTTTTTATGCCGAGTTGCGAAATCCGGCTGACGAACGACCCGTGTCACACGGATTGAACAGCCGGCTGGCAAAAGAAAACGGCGAAATAGTTGAACAAACATGGAAAATAGGCGGAATGTATTCGTCGGCGATAGAAAAAATTGTATACTGGTTGGAAAAAGCCTCTACGGTAGCCGAAAACCAGCAACAAAAAGCAGTAATAGATAAATTGGTAAGTTTTTATCGCACAGGCTGTCTGCTCGAATTTGACGAATACTCGGTATTGTGGGTGAAGGATTTGGATTCGACCGTAGATTTTCTAAACGGATTTATAGAATCATACGGCGACCCACTCGGAATAAAAGCGACCTGGCAGGGTTACGTCAATTTCAAGAACAAAGAAGCAAGCCGGCGTACAGAAATAATTTCAAATAACGCTCAATGGTTTGAGGACAACATGCCGGTAGACGAACGATTTAAAAAACAGGAAGTCAGAGGAATTAGCGTAAGAGTTGTGACAGTTGCAAACTTAGGCGGCGACCTGTTTCCACCCTCGCCAATAGGAATAAATTTACCCAATTCTAACTGGATCCGACGTGAGTATGGCTCTAAATCGGTGACAATAGATAATGTTATGGGAGCTCACGACAGAGCGGCGCAAGGTTCTGGTTTTGCAGATGAGTTCTACTGGAGCCAAACCGAGAGCGATTTAGTTCGCAAATACGGTTTCCTGACAGACAATCTGCATGTAGACCTGCACGAACTCGGGCACGGAGCCGGACAATCGATGCCGGGAATTGACGACGATGCACTGAGAGCCTACGGAGCAGTAGTAGAAGAAGCAAGAGCCGACCTGTTTGCTCTTTACCACATCGCCGACCCTAAACTTGTAGAATTTGGACTACTGCCATCGGCAGAGACATTTAAGGCACAATACTACAAGTATATGACAAACGGGATGATGACACAACTGACACGCATAGAGTTAGGACGACAAATTGAACAGGCGCACATGAGAAATCGGGCATTGGTAGCACGCAGAGTATACGAAATGGGTAAAACAGAAAACATAGTAGAAATGCGACAACGCGACGGTAAAACTTTTGTCGTGGTTAACGACTACGAAAAACTTCGGGAACTATTCGGACAATTATTGGCAGAGGTTCAACGAATAAAATCTGAAGGAGACCATGACGCAGCCGAACAACTTGTTGAAAACTACGCAATCAGTATAGACCCAAAGCTGCACCAGGAAGTATTGGAGCGTTTCAGAGGACTTAATATCGCCCCCTACAGAGGTTTCGTAAATCCCGCGTATAACCTTGTTTTTGACGAACAAGGCAACATAGTAGACATAAAGTTAGACTATTCAGAGGGTTATATTGAGCAAATGTTGCGCTACAGCAAGGAACATTCGTGGCTGTAAGGCGGGATATTTTTTTACAGATATTCTTCAAACTGCCACACCCGCACCCAGTCTATCTCCATCGCTGCTTCTTTAAAATCTTCGGGCGGCAAGGCGCCTCGGTCAAAATGTCCGCCTATTGCGAGGTTTAGGATTATATGGAACTTTTGGTCGAACGGGGCGTTGGCGACGGCTTGTGGGTGGCTCAACGCTATGTTTTCGGCTCCGTGTCGTTGTCTCCATTCGCTGGCAGGGATAGAGAAAATTACGACATCGTTCACGAAAAACTCTATCCTGTCATGATACCAGTCTACTCCGTAAACATGGAACTCATCTATGCTGCCGCCATTGGGGAACGTATAATCGCCGGCGTTGTGGATGTATCTATGCGTTCTTGGACCATTCACTCCAAAGTGTATCGCTTGCCCTACCCTGTGCGGCGATGTACCCCGCGCTTCCATGATGTCTATTTCTCCGCTGTTGGGCAAACCGCCATAGACGCCTCTTGTGGGATGGTCGTCGGGCGGCTCGGGCATCAACCATAATGCGGGCCAAAAACCTGCAATTGCCGGTATTTTCATCCTTGCTTCGAATCTGCCGTAGGTTTGTGCGAATTTTCCTTTTGTGCGCAGACGCGACGAGGTGAAGCTTCGGGCTTCGTCGCCGGCTCCGGCATTTTCTCTTTTGCCGTATATTTTCATCATACCGCCCTCTATGACGGTGTTTGCGGCTTGATAATACTGCTGTTCGCTGTTTCCCCAGCTTGTCAGTCCGTAATTGTCGCCCGTCGCGGGGTCTACTCTGCCCGTGCCCGACTGATGCGTCCATTTGCTTGCGTCAAGCGTATTGCCGTTAAACTCATCGCTGAAGGTCAGTTTAAGTCCTTCCGCGCGCTTGGGCTGGAACGAAAATTCCGATGAGCGATGTCGCGTGCCGGCTGGCAGATAATCAAATATTTCATCAGCCGGAGGAATGCCAACTCTGTTTACCGATTCGGGTACGTTGGCAGGCAAAACAGCCACACCGTTGTTATACGATACTAATCGCCTTGCCGTAGCCATATTTTGGTTGGTTATGCCTTGACCGGTACCGTTGACGATGCTGTTTGTTCCGCAAATCGCAACATTGTTTGATTCCGTTGGTCTTACCGAAAGTTCCGTGATGATGGCATGTTCTATCTTTACGTTTGGTTTGTCGGGTACTTCAATAGCGTTTTCCATAAACACGGATTCTGTTTGTCTTCTTTCCGGTCCCGTGCGGTTGAACACGCCATACATGCCCAAACCTGTAGCGTAATGATTATCCACCCAGTTGGCTACCTTATACGATGCCCAGCCCTTGACGGTTCCGCGATGGCTCATGTAGACTTTCTGATTTGTCGGGTCGTAGGGCGATTCGTTTTGATAGAAGAACGTGCGTCCGTTTTCGCCCATCCAAAGGGTTTCGTACTTTTGGTAGTGCTCAACAAACAGTCCGTACATAGTCACATTATCTCCCGACACAATTAATCCGTAGTCGCCGGTATTTCTGTCCCATCCTACTCCGCTGCCATGGTCGGCTCGCCAAATCCACAAGTGGTCGCCTATCACGTTATTGCTGTTTATTTGAACTGACACATCGGCATTAACGTTTTCGGGTCTGTAGCCTCCCACGCGCACAAATATATCCGACAGTAAAGTTGGATTTTCAGAATGGTCTCTATTTGCATTTTCGCCGCCGGCGCGCAAAAGATATGTTGAATTATAAAGCGCATCAAGCATAATAGAGGCAACAATCACGCCCGGCACATCATCAATAAATATCGCACCTTCGCGGTTATTTTGTCCGGGAAACAGCGTTGCGTAGCCGGTACCCAAAAGTATGGTATTAGGGCGCGTAACACGAATAGGCGCTTCAAGGTCATACCATCCGGGCGTAAAGAAAATATTTTTTCCGGCAGCTAATTGTGTGTTTATTTTTGCTGCCGCGTCGCCGGGTTTTGCAACGTAAAAATCGTTTTCGAGGTCGAGCGACTGCCCCTCTCCGGCAAAACCGGTTTCAGGGTTCCACGAAATACCCTCTGAATTGTGTCTCCATGCCGGTACGAAAACCTTATAGTCGTCGCCGTCAAGATACAGGAATGGTTTTTCGCGCACTATCGGCGTTTTTTCTACATTTGTTCTGGCGCCGCCTGTCAGCCAGTTCGATGTGTAGGGGTGTCCCGTCACGCCTTGTGTCATACGGTTCCAGTTGTCGCCAAAAAACTCGGAGTGTCCAAAATGGCTGTTTCGTGTGTACCACTGTTGCTGATTTCCGGAGCCAAGCGCGGCTGTAAAGCGGCTGTCGGACAGGAAGCCTCCCGACGCCCACGGGGTATTCATTCCCGGCTCGCCGTTCCAGTCGAACACCATTCGCACATTTATACTTAATCGTCGTGCAGGCGCTGCTTGCGAAACAGCCCAACGAAACAGGGTGTTGTCACCCGGACTGTGCGGATTTACTTCAAAGTTCTCTATCGAACGCCAAAACGTACAGGTCGCGTTTCCGCCGTTTAAGGGCGCAGGAATGGTAATAGAGCCGTAAAACCGCGTATCGGTCGGCATTTTGCCGAGCCCTGCGAACGATGTGTAATATCCTATTTGTAAATCGCCGAAATTTCTGTATTCGCCCGGCTTAAAGTTCATTGCATAACGTCTGATAGAGAATTGCCCGTGAGCGGGTCCCGAGGGCGATGTAAACATTTCGTCCCAATGGATACGGTTTATTTCGCGCGCAATGCGTTCGCCACTGTCAAAACGCGCATCGTAGAACAGCATATTGCCTCCGAAGAGTTTCTTTTCGAACGAAATAATTTGCTCGAACTCCAAAACTAAAGCTCCGACAATGACATACGTCGGTTCGCCTCTGTTGTTGGTAATGCGTTCACCGGCAGCGTTTATTGCCGCTATTCTGTAGCGATTTTTGTAGCGGTCGAACTCCCCTACCCTATCGGTAAAACGAGTTCCATTGGCGTTGCCGACCGTTACAAAATCTCCGTCAGCATTCGCCGTACGCTGAATTTCGTAAGAAGCAGCATTAGGAATAACGCCCATGTCCCACTCTACAAACACGATTGTATTGCCCTGTGCATCAATGGGTACAATTCTGTAATGATTTTCGTACTTTTTCGCGTTTGGCGTAGTGTGCGTATAGCTATACACCACTCTGCCGCCAAAACCCTGTTCGGCGCGAAGGTCTGAAACTCTGACGGTTGCTATCAGGTTTTGCGCACTGATGCGGCTCTGTCCGTGATAAATCCTGTAACTGACTGCGCCTTCGATATTTAGCCACGTAATTTTTACATTACGCCCGTCTAAATGGATGTCCAAGGCAGGAACTTCATCGTTCGCCTTCAGACCAAAACTACTGTTGCCGGAAAACAAAGGCAATAAAGCAAATGCCGACAACAAAATAAACGATTTAAAAATTTTATTCAGTATCATATTCTTAATTCTTAATTAATATTTTTTCATTCCTCTCCGTCCCCAAATTTCACCATCACATCAAAAATCTTTTTTCCCTCCCGGCTTACCCATTGGGTTTCGTGCATATTGTCGCGGTCTTTCTTTTTTCTGAAATCGAAGGTCAGGAGATAGCCACAGCCCATGTTTTTGGATTTCAGGTATTTTGCAAGCTGTGAGTATGCCTCCTCGTGTCGCTTGTCGCCATACCAGAGTTTCATTTCGAGAATAAACTGCTGTTTAAGAAAGTCTATCACCAGGTCCATTTTGCCATGGTCGCGGGTTTCTGGTTCAAAATGATAGAAACCGTAGCCGTTGATTAATGGTTTCAGGTAGGTCAGAAAAATCAGCTTGCCGTTTCTTTCCAAAAACTTCAGGTCTTTGTCGGTGTATATTTCCGAATAATGTTTTTTGAATTTCTTCAAACAGAGCTCCATATCGAAAACCCCGTCTTTAACTATTTCGCTGACA
>Ga0099364_10008465_pt1 | contig 14474 bp, 14 predicted proteins | sample TergutTh196P3_FD_73070 | JGI IMG/M metagenome (GOLD analysis project Ga0099364, IMG submission 73070) | Microcerotermes parvus P3 segment gut microbial communities from Pointe-Noire, Republic of the Congo - Th196 P3 | ecosystem: Host-associated > Arthropoda: Insects > Digestive system > Gut ... | reverse complement strand
AAAAGAAATTTCACAAGACGCAATAAATCAAATATATTTAATTGCAAAAGATTATACAAAAGATTATTTTACAAAAGATTTTCCTGATGATATGCGAATTGATATGCAATTTCAAAGGGCGGTTTTATTGAAGAACGGCTCAGAAGTTGTATCCTGCATTGTGTTTACTTGCTTAGACGGAAGCCTGCATATAACGCTTATGGCAACAAAACGTAATTATAATAATAAAGGGTACGGCAAATTATTAATGAAACATTTTGTCGCTCATGCTTCGGAACTTGGGATTAACAGTATTGAATTATTTACATTCTCGCAACAAACAAAGCCGATAAATATTTCGACTATTAATTTTTATGAAAAAGTTGGTTTTCAAATTGAAAGGGTATGTAAAGATTTATGGGGAACTGGTACAATTGTCTTAAAAATGAGAAAAAGTTGGTAACTTATATAATAAGCATTATATACATCAAGAAAACACCTGCCATCCGCGGACGACATCCTCTTTACTAAAGAGAGCAAGGAAAATAGCCGCGCCAAAAGCCCTCTTTCGTAAAGAAGGTGTCACGAAGAGCAACGAGTGACGGGTGTTTTGTCTATTTTATTGATTGGGAATAAAATTTATATTATGTGCAGAGTAGAATGGTGGCGGCGAATAAATGCAAATTGAATATTCCAAGCAGGCGGTAAAATCTATAGGCAGGATAAATAACCCGTTCAAGAAAAATATAAAAGAAGCTATTGAAAACCTTCCGAACGGCGATGTTAAAAAACTTAAAGGTTATTCAAATGCATATCGGTGCGCGTAGGAGATTACCGTATATTGTTTGATATGAATGGATTACTAATATTTTCCTCGCGAGGAACCCTATAAATACTGAAAGGGAATATTTTTATGAATGTAACCAGACAACAGCTTCACAATATCATTGATGTAGTAAATCCAAGAGAATTAAACGTGCTTTATCAAGTGCTTATTAAATTTATGCCGGAAAATGAGGCAACCCCCGATGAGATAGAAGCTATACGCGCAGGACGCGAAGAAATTAAGCGCGGAGAAACTGTAAACCATGATGATATTGATTGGGAATAAAATTTATATTATTAGGAGGAAAATTTAAAATGAACTTTATATTGCTTTCCACAGCCGCAAGTCTTGGATTTTTTCATACTCTAATCGGAGTTGACCACTACGTACCGTTTGTTGCTATGAGTAAAACCGGTAACTGGAGTCTTACCAAAACATTATTTATTGTTTTAATATGTGGAATTGGACATATTTTAGGCTCAGTTGTTTTAGGATTGTTGGGGATTTGGCTTGGCTCTCAAGTTACTTTTCTTATAGGCATAGAAGATATTCGCGGCGAAATAGCCACATGGTTTCTTATTGCTTTCGGATTGATTTATATGATGTGGGGTATAAAAAAAGCAATTAAAAACAAACCTCACAGGCATATTCTCGGCGACGGCAGCGAGGTATGGCATGGACATAATGATACAACTCATGAATCGGGAGAATCTACTGATGCACATATCAAAAGCAATAAAGTACCTCGTTCGTTTTGGCCGCTTTTCGTATTACTCGTACTTGGTCCATGTGAACCCTTAATTCCGTTGCTCATGTATCCTGCCGCCGAAACAGGAATGATGGCTGTAGCAATGGTAGCTCTTGTCTTTTCGGTTTGTACGATATCTGCAATGCTTTTCGGTACAGTTATAGTGCTGAAAGGGGTAAATATGATAAGCACCCAAAAATTGGAACGCTATGTTCATGCACTTGCGGGTTTTTCCATTCTTATGTGTGGTTTAGCAATTCAAATATTCGATATTTAACGCCTTGCTAATAACCTTTCTACATCAAGAAAACACCCGCCGTCCGCACCAAAAGCCCTCTTTTGTACAGAGGGTGGCATGAAGCGCAGCGAATGGCGAGTGTTTTGTAGATTTTGTTGATTGACGTAATTAATTTATATTTTCGGGAGGTACAAGGAGGTTTTAAATTGAAAAAAACAACGAGTGTCATTTTAATAATTTTTTTATTTTTTCTATCAATTATAAGTTGTTCAAATAATACGAATACAGGGGAAACGTCCGATAATTTCAATATTGGTTATAATATACTTGATGATAACCAAACTGAAAAAAATAATACGGTTATTAATGCGGTTGAATCAGAAAGCCTTTTAATATTAGTAAACAAGGAAAATAAATTGCCTGACGATTATGCTGTTAATTTAACCACTATTGAAAATCATAAAATATCTACAGTTTTGGTAGATAATTTGAAAGAAATGCAGGAAGCAGCAGAAAAAGATAATATATATGTGCAAATAAGTGACGCATATAGAACGAGAGCCGCCCAAGAACAGGCATTTGACAGTACGGTAAATAATTTTGTAAACAATGGAAATTCGTATGATATAGCGGTAGAAAGAGCGAAAGGGTTAGCAGCACCTCCCGGATATTCAGAACATGAAACAGGATTAGCAATAGATTTTACTACGAACGGTACTTATGATGAAAAATTGGAAATGTGGGATTGGTTAAGCAGAAACGCATATAAATACGGGTTTATATTGCTTTATCCAAAAGGTAAAGAAGACATAACTGGTTATGATTATGAGGCATGGCATTATAGATATGTCGGAAAAGACCACGCCGAAAAAATATTTGACAGCAATACGGTTTTAGAGGAATATTTATCCACATTGCAATAAATAACTGACCAAGCAGTATAACCATTTTCTACGTATAATATAAACATAAAGAATGGGAGGAAGAAAATATATGTCAAATTTAGCCTATAATTTATATGACAACAGGTTACGTGAGATGATAAACGGCAAAATAATAAATATGGCACCGTTGCCGCTTGAACATCACGCAACGACGAATTTCAATTTGGCGGTAATATTTGGGAACTATCTAAAAGGCAGAAAATGCAGGGCTTATAATGATAATATGTACGTTCGTTTGGATAAGATGGACATAGACCTGAAAAAGTTATCTGTTCCGATTGACAAAAAAATATCGCGCTTAGTGCCTGATATTATGGTAGTATGCAACCCCGATATAATAAAAAGCGACGGAATCTACGGCGCGCCTGAACTTGTTGTCGAAGTGTTGTCAAAATCAACAAGTGAAAATGACAGAGGTATAAAAAAAGAAATATATGAAGCAATAGGCGTAAAAGAATATTGGATAGTTGATACAAATAACTTTTCTGTCGAGGTGTATCTGCTGAAAGACGCTAAATATACTCTTGATAAGATATATACGTTTTATACTGATGAAGAAAAAAATATGCTAATCGAAGAAGGCGAAAAAAAAGAAGGGGATTTTATAAAAGAATTTAAGACGTCGATATTTGACGATTTGATAATATCGCTTGAAGATATTTTTGAGAAAATATAAAATTATAGCAAACAAATTGAGAATCGCCCGTTTCGCAGGTAACTATAAACAAAAATAATATATAATAATAAAAAGGAAGTGTTGTAATGTCATTGAAAGCGCAAAAATTAGAAAAAATAATCGAAAAGAAAATAACTCTTGATTATTTATTATATCTGCCCAAAGAATATGATGAAAGTGATAAAAAATATCCGCTCGTTATATTTTTGCATGGTGCGGGAGAAAGGGGCAGCGATACGGAAAAACTCAAAGTTCACGGGATTCCGAAATTAATTGCCGCAGGGCAGGACTTTGAATTTATCGCGGTCGCTCCGCAATGTCCTTCTGATAAATGGTGGGGCGAATTTGTCGAGGACGAATTTGAAAATCTGCTGAAAGACTGCATTGAATCATATAAAGTTGATACGTCGCGCATTTATCTGACGGGACTTTCTATGGGCGGTTACGGAACATGGTATTACGGTTGGAAATATTGTAAAGCATTTGCCGCGCTCGCTCCGATTTGCGGCGGCTTGAACAGCTCAAAAGCCCGCTCTAAACTCGAAGTGTTCAAAGACACTCCTATATGGGTATTCCACGGCGCAAAAGATGAAGTTGTTACTTTAAGCAGTTCCGCCGAGATAGTAAATGCCTTAAACGATATTGACGCGAAAGTAAAATTTACTGTTTATCCCGACGCGGAACATGATTCTTGGACTGAAACATATGATAACCCCGCATTTTATAAATGGCTGTTGTCACAGTATAATTATAATTTTAATTTTGAATTATAAATAAATTATCAGACTGTAGACAAAGACTATATTTCAACGGTACGGCATGGAAGCCGTACCCTATAAACCCGAGTTGTAACGTAGGGTCGGGGTTTTATCTCCGACCGCAAATAGTGTTTTTCTTCACGCTGATAAATTATTTTATTTATTTTATAAATTCTATTGCAATTTTTTTAATTTTGTGTTATTATATTTTTATTGTCATGATTACGGACGTTATGCAGAGACGGGACTTTCGTGTATCCGCCCTGCGAATTGTATAGGAGGTTTTTAACTTAATGAGCGGTTTGGAAATGATTTTCGGTATAATATTGTTGATATTTGCAGTTTTTCTTGTCATATCAGTATTGATGCAGCATGGAAAATCACATCACTTATCCGGAACCATCGCCGGTGGCGCGGAAACGTTTTTCGGCAAAGAAAAGGGGAAAACAATAGATAAAGTTCTATCCGTAGTAACTTCGGTTGTTTCTATTATATTTGTCATAATGGTTCTTATATTATATATTATAGTATAAATCATAGAATCTAAAAAACGGACAGTCTTTGCACATTTTTTGTGTGAGACTGTTTTTTCTTTTAAATAAATTATAGGGACGACAGCCCTCGGTCGTCCCTGAATTTACACCGATGTTGGATTTATTTTATGACGCGCCGCGAATTTACGCCAATACAGATATTAAATATTTTATTTTTATCAAATCTGTTGACTTTAGTGAAAATAAATGATAAAATAATAAGATAGAAAAGTTGTTTTGTAATGACATAAAAACAGGAAAGAGGATATTAAAGATGTTTGACGGCGCAAACAAAAAACAACAGCAGTTTAACGCGGTTGATGTGGAATTTGAAGAAGTGAATATAACGCCGCGTTACGGTGACGATAATCAAGCGAAAAAAAAATCGGTTCTGCTGCGGCAACTGAAAGAAATTTCCGTTTCTACGGGTACTCCCTTGACATCCGCTTCGGATTTAATCGCAGGAGGGCATAAAGCCTCTTATTCTTATGAGTTTGACAGCAATATATTGCTGAACTGCAAAATAGAAAACTGGGGAAGGGGCGTTTCGATTTTCGCCGATTTTTTAGCGGATGCCAAAAAATATTATAAAAAAACCTGTCTGAACGCCAAATATGTATATTTCTTTTCATATCGCCCTACTTATAAAGAATTATCGCATGAACAGCTTTGCTGGTATTTATACTGGCGTTCGACAGTCAGAGAAGGCAGTTTTATTAAAACGGGTTTGACATATATATTATTGTATATATATGAGCAGATAAATTTATGCGAGTTAATCGGCGTTGAAAAAGTCTATAAAAATCTTATAAATATCTGGAAAAATTATCGTCAGGAATTTCCGCGTATTGATAAATATATTGCGGAATGGCTGATTGATTTTGCATTGATTAATAAAATAAAGATAAATCTCGACGAAATCGAAGATATTCTCCCCTCTCTGCTAAATGTTGTCAGTCTGCCCGAGATATATTTACAGGACGATTATTTGAAAAAAGAGTGTTACACAGAACTGTTAATTAACAGTATTTCGGCTTATGATTATAAAAAGAGTAAGTTTTATAATGCAAACAGCGAAGTATTTGACTTACACATACCAAAGATTCTGTATGCTGTATTGTCAAGTTCTGAATTTTCCGAAATGTTCGGCAACGAAATACAAAACGGAGTAAAAATAAAAGCTACAAGGGAAAGCTATGCGGGCGCGATATGCACATATGAAAATAAATGGAAAATTACGGTTGAATATAAAAACGCCTACAAGAATTTCTTTTTTAAACAGTGCGTAACTGATATAATAAGATTTGCGGAGAATATTTTACGTGAATATTTAAACGTAAAGTCAAAACTGCCAATAATTGCGTTTCCCGATAAACTTCGTCCGTTGATTGAAGCGTATCAGGCGCAGCATTTACCGTCGCAGAAACTGATAGCGAAAACTCAAAAATCGCAGAAAAAAAATAAAAATGAAGCAAATTTAGATACAGAAATCCAAACGACAGAATTTAACGCGAATATAGAAACAGCGTCGGAAATCGAAAAATATTCATGGGATACGACGGTAACTCTCGTTGAATTACAGCAGAGAGACAGTGAAGAGGGCGAGCTTCGGCAGTTGCCTGAAGTTGAAACGGAATCAGTCGGGGCGGTTGAAGAAAAAAGCAAAGAAGATTTTAATATGATGTTCGCGATTGACACAAACGATGAATCGTTTGAAGATTACGGCGATATATCAGAAATTACGAAATATGATGAAAATGATGTTGATACAGCGAAAAATCTTGTATCGGCTGATAATCAAATAAATAACGAAACAGGCGAATTTATCGACAGTTTGAATGAAACGGAATATACGGCTCTCACAAATCTTATTAATACTACGCAGGAAACGCCGTTTGAAGCTTTGTGCGCGAAATTTCTGAACGAAACGGGAATTATGCTTGAATCCGTGATAGATGAAATAAACAGCAAAGCAATGGATTATATCGGGGATATAGTTTTTGATTTGAACGAGCGTGAATTTATTGAAGAATATAAGCAAGATTTGATTAATTTTTTAGAAAAGCCGCGTTAAGTGACAAAAAAATTAGAGAAGATGAAAGGGCAGGTATAAACTATGAAATCAGAGATTTTATTGCCGTCAAGGGCAGAAGCTGAAGAATTATTGATATGGGGAAATGAACAAAACCCCGGTCCGTGGATTGACCATTGCAGGACTGTCGGAAGAGCGGCGGAGGCTATCGCGCATAAAAGCGGATTAGATACAGAGCGGGCGTATGTTTCAGGATTGCTTCATGATATTGGGTATCACGAATATCGCAACGGCAAAGGCAAAAGGACGCATATTTATGCCGGCTATGAATTTATGATGAAAAAGGGCTATAAAGATATTGCGGGAATTTGTTTATCCCATTCATTCCCATATCCCCATCAGAATATAAATTCTACTTATGATAGCGACAGAATTGGCACTGATGAAGAAATCGCGACTATTACTGCGTTTTTATCAGAAGCAATATATAACGACTATGACAGACTGGTTCAACTATGCGACGCTTTATGTACTACGCAAATTACTATTATGGAAAAAAGGTTCGTAGATGTTACAAGACGACACGGATTTAAAGATTTTACAATAGGAAAATGGGGCGCGTTTTTTGACCTTAAAGCCTATTTTGATAAATTATGCGGCATGAATATTTATAATTTGTTTTATGATGAAATTAAAGCAAGTATTTTTTGATAATAAATCTTGAGATATAAATTAAGGAATTAAATTTATGGATAACAGAGATGTAAAAATCCCGAAAAGGATTTTGGGTACTTTGCTAAACTCGCTCGGCTCAGGGGTTGTACCCCGTTTTGGGCTCGAATATATCGCGATAGGGCGAAAAGAAGAAGTAAAAGCGTTTACCTCCGACCTTGATTTTATTATGGAGGGCGGAGCGGCTTTTAGATTTATCATAGGACGTTACGGCAGCGGCAAGAGTTTTTTACTGCAGCTTATACGCAGTCACTGTCTTGAAAGAGGATTTGTCACGGCTGACGCGGATTTAACGCCCGAGAGGCGTTTATCGGGTTCAAAAGGGCAGGGACTTGCGGTATACCGTGAGCTTATATCAAATCTTGCGATACGCTCGTCTCCCGACGGCAACGCGCTTGTGCAGATTATAACAAAATGGCTGTCGTCAATGCAGACTAAAATTATCACTGAAAAGAAAGTTGAGTTGAACTCAAAAGAGCTTGAAAACGAGATGACCGCCGAGATATTGAGTATATCGCAGTCGCTTGAAAATTTAGTCTGCGGGTTTGATTTCGCGAGTGTGATTCTGCAATATTATCTTGCATATAAAAACGGCGATGAAACTGTGAAAAGCGCGGCGATAAAGTGGCTTAGGGGGGAATATAACACAAAAACCGAAGCCAAAGCCGATTTGAGGGTCGGGACAATTATCGACGATTTAAACTGGTATGATTTTATTAAACTTACGGCAGTTTTTGTACGGAAAATCGGCTATAAAGGCTTTATTGTATTTATTGATGAATGTGTAAATTTATATAAAATTCCCAATAAAGTTTCACGTGAAAACAATTATGAAAAAATTTTGGCGATGTTTAACGATACAATGCAGGGGAAAGCGGAAGGACTTGGGATTTTTCTCGGCGGAACCCCGCAGTTTCTCGAGGATAATCGGCGCGGATTATACAGTTATGAGGCGTTGAAATCGCGTTTGACTGAAGGCAAATTTTTCTCGGCTAATTCACAGTATAAAAATTTAATGGGACCGATAATACGGCTTGAGCGTTTGAGCGACGATGAAATTTTCGCGCTGACACTGCGTATCTGTTCATTGCACCGGACATATTATGACTATGAAAGAAAGCTTATCGACGACGATATTTTGGAGTTTTTGAAAATATATATGTCGCGTGTCGGCGCGAATACGCTTGTTACCCCGCGTGAAATAATACGGGATTTTCTCACGATTTTGGATATTATGTATCAAAATTCTGATGCGGATTTCAATGAAATAATCAAGCGGGAGCAAAATTTTACACCCGCTAAAGATACGGATAATGATATAGAACCCGATAGAGATAATGAAAACAGTACAAACGCTTTCACGCTTAATTTTGAGGATATTGAAGTGTAAGCAGTGATATTCTATTCGAAAATTATAGGGCGTCACGCCCATATCATACAACAATGTGTCACAAATAACAATGGAAATATTTATTAATGACAATATTTTCGGTATTTGAAAAATAATCAAATGTCCCATGAGTACAGAAAATTTATATTTTATACAGGAGGAAAAATTATGCCGGTTTCAATGATTCACTTATCTGTCGCAAAAAAGGTTAATCCTGACGCAAGCATTGATTTTTACGTAGGAACCCTTGCGCCTGACGCCATTCAAAAACCCTACGAGATAAAGCATAAAGTACATTTATATGATGCTCCCGACTGGGAAGATGCTTTAAGAAAGTTTGCTTTAAAAGCAAATAACGATTATTTAAAAGGTATAGTTCTGCATTTGTTTGCGGACAAAAAATTTCATGCTTTCTGGAATGAAAACACACCTTTTCCGTTTCGGGAAGGCAAAGAGTTTTGGGAAAAATACATGGAACAAAACAGAAAAATAGATTCGTATGCTTATCATAATACCGAATGGGCTTATACTCTTTATAAAAAAATGGAAAATTGGGATTATAGCGGTTATATTGAAACTGAATTTATAACAAAAGATGATGTAAAATTATCAATTAAGGGTCAGCATAAATGGTTAATGGAAAATAAACTTGATTCATCACCGGTTTTTCCTCCGTCATTTGTTGAAAAACTTGTGGATGATACGGCAGAAGATTTCAATAAATGGTTTTCTAATTTGAACAGTTGAATTTTAAATAAAAGTTGCGCTTTAAATGTTGCGTTTTTATGTATAATAGTGTATAATGGTTATAATAAAATGCGTATTGCTAATTGAAACAATATAAAAAACGAGGGAAAATATGCCAAAATTCCTACCCTCTTTAGTAAAGAGGGCTTCAATCAGCACTATACATTAATAAAATAAATTTTATAACGAATGGGGTGATTTTTAATGTTTGATATAAAAAAATTCGGGGCATATATTTCAAAGCTAAGAAAAAAATCTGATATGACGCAGTCGGAGCTTGCGGATAAAGTCAACGTATCAAGACAATCCGTATCCATGTATGAAAATGGCGATACTTTCCCTGATATATCTGTTTTGATTGATATGGCAAAAATATTTGACGTTACGATTGAAGATATGATTTATGCGGGCGAACCTACCAAAGTTGAGGCGATACTTCTCACAAGCGAGATTAAACAGTCGGAGATACCGAAAGAAATATTCAATAACAACATCGCTTCTGACGTGGTGAATATAGCTCCCCTCTTAAAACCCAGCGTACTCGACAAAATAGCGCAGGGATTCGGCAAGCACGGAATTGATATATCGCAGCTTGTAAGCCTTGCGGAATACATGAACGACGATTCTTTTGTAAAACTCATGGAAAACGCGACATTTGATACGCTTGACAAAAAACTGCTCGAAAAGTTTCTGCCGTTTTTGAATGAACAATCAAAAAACACAATATTTGAAAAAATAATTGAAGGCGAGCTTGACTATCATTATCTTGAGATACTTTTGCCGTATGCGGAATATCTAATCTCGCGGGTTGAAGCGGCTGTAGTTTACGGCGTTCTCCCTGTGGACTCTCTGAAAATTTTACGGGAAATAAATTAACAGCGCAAATAGCAAAGCAAAGGGCAGGATAAATTCTGCCCTTCGCAATAGATTTAAACATAGATATAAGATTATCAAAAATAAATAGGAGAATTTTTTATGAATATGAAAAGATTTATAGCAATCGCTCTTATCGTGGTTATGTGCTTGTTTACTTTTTTTGCTTGCAATAACGAGCAGCCGAATACCGAACTGCAAACTCCGGACTTAGGAGCTAACGACACAGGAGAAGTCGCCGATGTGGAAACGGAAGAAACAGGTCCCGTTTTGCCGAATTTACCCGATGATACGTATTTCGATGGATATACATTTACAGTCCTTACGCCTTACCGTACCGCTACCGACTGGATTCTGCCAACTCCACGGGAAATAGTACACAACCCTGAAGAAGAGGCAGGCGCGCCGATTAACGATGCGGTATATCAGAGAAACTCTGTTTTAAGTGAAAAATTCGGCTTTGAACTTGCGATAGACGCACGCTCCAACGCAGAGGAAATACTGAGAAGAGAAATCTACGCAGGAGAGGATAACTATGATGCGGTAATGCTTCTTAATGCTCATATCGGCAGCGCGATTCAAGAGGGGTTGTTTGTTGATGCTAAAAATCTGCCGTATATTGATTTAGACAAGCCGTGGTGGGACTCTGGCGTAGAAGCGATGGCTATATTGGACAGACAGTTTGTATTTGGAGGAGATTTGCTTATTCTGGACAACGAAGCAACACAGGGATTGTTATTCAATAAAAGAATATTGCAGGACCTTGGTTTGGAATTTCCGTATGACCTTGTATTGGAGGGCAAATGGACGTTTAACGCCTTTCATGAGCTTATAAAACTTGGAGCGCAGGATTTGGACGGCGACGGCGTAATGACTGGTTACGCTGACCAATGGGGCTATATGGGATTCAACGATTCGCTCCATACGTTTCTTGTTGCGGGGGGCGGTTCTAAAGCAGAAAAAGACAGAGACGGTATTCCGACTATGACTTTCATGGACCAAAAAAATATAAATATCATGCACAGGGCTATGGATTTTCTGTATGATAAATCGTTCGCTATGAATCTTCAGAGCGAAGCGGACCGAGGCTCCCGTTGGGGAGACAGTCCTCACTGGGGATTCCAACAGGGACGAGGAATGTTTTTCTGGGTGAGAATGGTAGTTGTCGGAAGATTAAGAGCTATGGAAGAAAGTTTCGGTATACTGCCGATTCCCAAATTCGACGAAAATCAAGCGCAATACCGCACCCTCGTCAGTCCATTTACCGGCGTACTGCTCGGAGTTCCGATTACTTCTTCAGATTTAGAAAGAACCAGCATAATCCTCGAAGCTATTTCTGCGGAGAGCGGAGGGTTACAGCGCGCTTATTATGATATAGTTCTACAAAGACAGCTCGCACGCGACCATGAGAGCGAAGCTATGCTTGATATTTTATTTGGTACTCGTATCTATGACATAGGCGCATTTTATAACTTTGGTGAGATAAATTGGGCTTTCAATGATATGGCGGCGACGCACGACAGGGCGGTTATGACAGTACACGAAGAAAGAGGCGAGATAATGCAGGACGAAATAAACAAGCTTGTCGAGGTAATCAAAGATTTGAACTAAATTTTTTCACCTTTTATACTCTCTGAAAATTTTACGAGAAATAAATTAACGATTGCAAATAGCAAAGCAAAGGGCAGGATAAATTCTGCCCTTTGCAATAGATTTAGACATAGATAATAGTTGTAGGGCGCGTATTGCGCGTCCGCAAAAATCGTATTACATTAACGTGAGTTCGACAAAAAAATAACGAATTTCGCAGGGCGTGACGACCTCGGCACGCCGTGTGAAAAATCTGTATTGGCGTAAATTCGCGGCGCGTCATAAAATAAATCCAATGTCAGCATAAATTTACGGCGTGCCAAGGACGCCGTCCCCTACGATAAACAACACAAATATCAATCTTCTATATAATCATATCCGCCCGTCACGGGATTTTTTTTGTTATAATCGAAATAATAATATTTCTCCCCGACTTTTCTTACCGTTGAGTTTGCGTTTCCAGATATCGCGTTTGCCTTATAATTTTTATACGGTTGCCAAATATCCCTGACCGCTTTCGGCGGCTTGTCATACATATCGCTTCTGTGATAATCCAACAGAAGCATTTCTTTTAGATATGCGGCATCTATATTTTCATACTCAAATGCAAAATTGAGCAATATATTATAAAGATTTTCTGTTGAAAAAGAGCGGTATAATAAATCGTGCCGCGTTAAATAAAGCGACAGTCGCGAATAAAAATCAAACGGGGAACTAAAGCTGCCGCAGTAAATCAGATAATTCAGGCTTGATGTAAATTTAACGGAATTATAAAATTTTTCAAGTACAATTTCTATTCCGTTTAAAACGGCTAAATCTTCATGCGTCATATCTGCGTTTCCGAGTATCTCATACGGCGAATACTCGGAAAATTTGTAATTGTACTGTTCAACCTGATTGTTAATAGGTGCGCCTTTCAGCAGTTTTAAAAAGCCCAGTTGAAATTGATGGGCGTTTAGAGAATATACTTGATTGAACGAATCTTTGAATGACTCAAAAGTGTCAGAGGGAAGCCCCGCAATCAAATCCACATGAATATTTATGTTTTTGTTCTCCAGTAATATCTTAATATTATCGAAGCATTTTTTTATATCGGTCTTTCTCGCGCACAGTTCAAGCGTTTTTTCGTTTGTCGTCTGAATACCCGTTTCAAACTGTATTAAGCCGCTTTTCGCTCTGCTCAAGAGATTAATAATTTTTTCATCAAGTAAATCAGCGCATATTTCAAAGTGAAAATTTATATTTATTTCGTCGTCATATCCCGCGTTATTTATAATATATTCAAAAATTGAAAAGGCTCTGTCTTTATTGCCGTTAAACGTCCTGTCAACGAATTTTATCTGCTTTACAGCTTGTTTATTTTTTTCATCAAGAAAAAAGTCAATATCACTGAAAACCCGCTCCAACGGCAAATAGCGGACGCCCTTTCCGCAGGCGGACAAACAATAAGAGCATGAAAAAGGACAACCCCTTGAACTCTCATAGTAGATTATTCTGTCACGGAATAAATTTATATTATCATACGTATATATAAACGGCAGTTCAGAAAGATTTTCTATTTCTCTGCAAGCGACTTTTTTTCTGTCTGCAAAAAATCCGAATTTTTCTTTGTAATCTGCGGTATCACCGTCGGTCATTTCGTTGATTAGGCAAAAAAACGCCCTTTCTCCCTCTCCGATTATGATATAATCATAAATACCGTCGTCAAGTGATACGCCGAACGATACTTCGGGACCGCCTAATATTATCTTTGTAAGCGGGGATATTTTTTTTATGTCCGAAATTAGCTTAGTTATAAAGTCAATGTTCCAGATATACACGGAAAACGCTATAATATCGGGATTATCGGACAGAACGGAAAATAAAACATTTTTATATACATCGTTGACCGTGTATTCATGGATTTTTATATCCACAGGTTTAATATTTAATTTTTCGCATAAGTTATAATAATAACGGGTCAGCGAATGAACTGCGGGATTTGAATGTATAAATTTAGAATTTACGGCGCATATTTTGACTAACATATAAAAACCTCTTACATAAAGTAGAAAATGGTTTGCGAACATGATTTTCGTAGGGGCGACCCTGTGTGGTCGCCCGTTCTATCGCAATCGCCCATTTCTCGGGCAACCACATAGGGTTGCCCCTACAATAAAAGCAGAGCGGAAAACCGCCCTACTTTGTGTTATTTATCCCTTATTTATCCCCTTTAATAACAAATATACATAATCAACAACGAATAAATCCCCATTTTACGGACGTGCAATAACTCTTCCAGTAGCAAGTGTCGTGCCTGCAGGACCACCGCCTCTGTTATCAAGCGTTACCTCAACGGTGTAACCGCCGACATCACGTACTATAATATAATTGCTCTCGCTTTGTAAGAATGTTCCATTATATGTGGC
>Ga0099364_10008464_pt1 | contig 14476 bp, 19 predicted proteins | sample TergutTh196P3_FD_73070 | JGI IMG/M metagenome (GOLD analysis project Ga0099364, IMG submission 73070) | Microcerotermes parvus P3 segment gut microbial communities from Pointe-Noire, Republic of the Congo - Th196 P3 | ecosystem: Host-associated > Arthropoda: Insects > Digestive system > Gut ... | reverse complement strand
GATATAATGTTTCGTTTGTTAAGAAGAGAATTTTAGAAGTAATTTTTAACGAACAATTTAGGAAACAAAAACATGGTAGTTTCATTAAATTTAAATGATTTTAGAAGTTCTGGTGTATATATTAGAGAGTATGATGCATCAGAATCCATCCAACTAAACACAAACATAACTCGTCTTATAGTTGGATATTCGAGGCGTGGTCCTTTTAACAGACCAGTATATTTACGAGATGTGAGTGACGCAAAGAAAATTTTTGGTCCGATAGATACTTTCCTTGAAAAGCGAGGCAGTTATTTTCATCGTGCAATTTATAGTGCATTGAATGTTGGACCAGTATTTGCGATAGCCCTTATGCCTCTTAATAATGACCCAGAAGAAGGATTAATAGACACAGTTCCATTTCAATCTTTTTCTCTTTCGTCCACACAATTAAATGGTGTTAAGCGAGAGGAATTGTTGTCATCTTTCTTTAATAAGAATGGTTTTTGGCAAGAGGATACGCCAAGTTTTATAGCCAGTGTTGATAAACCTTCATCACCTAATCAGGGTTCATTATTGAACGTAACAAATTTATCAACTTATCCTCTTTCATGTATTATAGTAAAAACAGAGCGGAGCGAATTACCACAATTTAACCTTCTAATTTATTAAGTTTAGTTGATGAAGAATGGGGTGCAAAATATACTGGTTATATTGCACCATTCAAAATAATTCGTGAAAATGGAAAGAATTTTGGTGTTCCGATGGCAGTAGATTTTTCTAATTTATATGTTTTAAAACATTTGCGTGGCGAACCTGATGCCATTGTAGCAGGAACGAGACGTGGTGTCATCTCTGACCCATTGATGGTTGGAATGGAATATGACTTTTTAAAGGAAGATGCTGATAATCTTGAGCCGATAGGAATAAACCTTGTTCGGATGGTTAAAGGTGTTGGTTATTGTATTTATAGTAATCAGATGGCTTATCAAAGAACAAGAAGTGCATTTAACAATTTACATGTAAGAGACGTTTTAATCACTATTGAAAGAGACGTTACTGAAATTTTAAGATATTATTTATTTGAAAAAAATAATGACGCAGTCCGTCTTGAAATTTATAATAGATTAAAATCTTATCTTGATACAAAACGAGTAACAGGTGCGATTGTTGACCATAAAGTTGTTATGAATAACTCTAATAATCCACCTCCAGTTATAGATGCATCTATGGGAATTGCTGATATTTATATAGATATAACAAAAGGTTTCCATAAGTTCCTTGCGAACATTGTTGTTACAGGAACAGGTGGAGTCGGAGTTACAGAATTCTCAAATGTGATTAGTTAGTATTTGATTGCATAGAAGTAAAAGCCAAGTTGTTAATACTTGGCTTTTTTGCTTTCATCTTACATCGTTTTTTGTTTTCTATTATTAATCCATTATGGAAAAATTAATATCTCATTTAGAGAGTAAAATAAACGAAATACTGCAACCTTATTCGATAAATAATCAGAATGTGATATATAATATATCTAAGATGATTAGTGAATATTTGCAAACTAAAATAAATGATAAAACAATAAACTCTTTTTCTTTGAAAAAAATAGGTGTTGATTATAATGATAATTTTGTCGATAGTTTGTTTGAAATGGGTGTGATTCAAATTTGTATTAATGATGATTTCAAAACGTCTGTTATTGTTACGGGAAACGGAGATTTTATTTGTTTGCCGTTTGTAAATTATAAAAACGAATAAAAAAGAATTTATATGGGTATATGGTATTTTGTATATAGTATAATATACGTTATAGTAATGGTTGCTATAGGAGAAGAAAGAGATGGAAGCACTGGTGCTTGGGTATCAGTTGTTTTTTTAATATCAGGGTGGTTTATAGGAATAAAATTTGAAGATCAACTTGATAAATTTTGGCAATGGTTACGTGATAAATATATGTATAGTGATTGGTGAAATATTCGCCTTCTGATTTCTTTTTATAAAGTAATTTTTTGAAATTTCCATCTAATTTTTGTGTGTGTTTCATATTAATTTACATCGTTTTAAGTTTTCTATTATTAATATCGTATATAATGATAAAAATTATGGTTGATATTAAAAAAATTAAAGAATTAGATGATGAGTTAGACAATTTAAGAAGTTCTATGCAAAAAGTGATGTCCATTATGTTTTCTGAAATCAGTTCTATTAAGAATGGTCTTATAAATGGTTTTAAAGAAAAGTATTTAACTAATGATAGCGAATTTCCTACATTAGTAGAGATGGAAAAATGGTTAATTACTGAAGCATTAAAAAAGAATAATTGGAATAAAACTAAAGTGGCAGTGTTGCTTGATATTAGTGAAAGAACTGTGCGTAGAAGAATGAACGAATATGGGTTGAAAGAAAATGAATAAAGAACAACTCGGACAATATTTTACTCCTCCGCATATCGTAGAAATGATGCTTGATTTGAGGTGCAATTATGGGACGGTATTAGAACCATCGTCAGGAAACGGAGTTTTTCATAAACGTTTGCCTGAAGCGATGGCAATAGAAATCGATCCACAATTCGGAAAATCTGATGTTATCAATATGGATTTTTTTGACCTTCCCATCAATATTAAATTCAATACGATAATTGGAAATCCACCATATGTTAGATTTCAGGATATTTTGCCTGAAACCAAACAAAAACTTAATATGGAGATGTTTAATGCGAGTAGTAATTTGTATTTGTTTTTCATTGAAAAATGTATAAGACATCTTAGAAAATATGGTGAATTGATTTTTATAGTTCCGAGAGATTTTCTTAAAGCGACATCAGCAAAAAAATTAAATGAATTTATTTTTGAACAAGGAACGATAACTGATTTTATTGATTTTGGTGGTGATGTAAAGATATTTGATGATGCATCTCCGAGTTGTTGTATATTCAGGTTTGAAAAGGATAAATTTATAAGAAAAACCATCTTTACAGATTGCACAAATGAATTGTTTTCAGGTGGAGTTGAGAAGGATTTTTCTATCAAAAATGGACAATTATTGTTCATGGGTTTAGAACAATATCCTGTAAAATTTTCTGATTTATTTTTTGTTAAAGTGGGTGCAGCAAGTGGAAATAACAAAGTATTTAAGCATGATGAATATGGAATTCCTTTTGTCACATCCCGAACATATAAAAGTGGAAAAACAGAAAATTATATTTATTTAAATGATAATGATAATGCTGCTATTGGTTCTGATGCATATAAGCATTTAAGAAAATATAAAAAAGAATTGATGAACAGAGGGATACAAACATTTACAAGAGAAAATTGGTGGAGGTGGGGTCGTGGTTTTTATCAATCAGAATTGAAGCGTATTTATGTAAATTGTTTATTAAGAACGAATAATGATAAACCATTTTTTGTTCATGATTGTAGGAATTATGATGGGAGTGTTTTGGCTGTTTTTCCATTAAATCAGAATCACAATATAGTGGATTTATGCACTGCTTTAAACAAGGTAAATTGGAAAGCATTAGGATTTATGGACGGTAAAAGATATAAGTTTTCGCAGCGAAGTTTAGAAAACTCGTTATTGCCGATTGAATTTATGGAATTTTTGCCACGAGTTGAAAATGTTATAGCACGTTTTGGTGATGAAAATAATCATCATAATTATAAAGTGCTTGATAGAAAAATATATGCTCGAAGGGGCTTATATCCGAAGAAATTACCTAAATCACCATATAAAAAACCTGAAGTTACAATAACTTTACCAGAGAAAAAAATTATACAAACTTTCAAAAAAATTACATCGATTAAAGAAAATATTTATTAATAGTTTATGGAATTGAAAAAAGAAGAAAAAATGGCAGTTGATGAAACTGAAATAGTAGAAGTAGTAAAAGAATCTACATTAAATACAAAAATTTTCAAAGTGATAATAAGTATCCTAATAGTGTTATTAGTTGGTTTATTATCGTACTGGGGTATTAGTTTTGAAAATGAAAAAAACATTAATAACAAACTAATACAAGAAATGAAAACGATGCATTTAGAATTAGAAGAACAGAAAGCAAAGTATTTGAATTCTGAAATTGATTCGGCATCATGGTTTAAGTATCTTGAAGATTTTTACGTGAAACTTTATAATAATAAGGAGAAAGAATAATGGGTAGAACCTGTTTATGCGGCATCGAAAAATATGATGCAAAGAGAGAATTTAGCAATAGTGCTAAAACATCATTGTTCGGATTGATAATGAATAATATTGATGCCGAATATGGACATACGAACAATTCGTATTATAAAGATGAGGGAGATTATTCATTCATCAACAAAAATCTAAAAAATGTTAGCAATCTTCTAAAAGAATTAACTACATATTAGTGTAGAATGGAGGTTTTAGTTCAGTCGGTAGAACGCTTGATTGTGGCTCAAGAGGTGGCGAGTTCGAATCTCGTAAATCTCCCAATAGATTAAATAAAATAAATGAAGTTTGAACTCAATAAAATTTATAATGGAAACACGCTTGAACTGTTACCACAATTAGGTGATGATAGTATAGATTTAATAGTTTGTGACGGACCTTATGGTGTAACAAATAATGAATGGGATAAAATACAAGATATTCAATCGTATAATTTAAATCTTATCAAAACATTTTCAAGAGTGTTAAAACAAGGTGGTTCATTGTATCTTTTTGGCAAAGATGATTGTATAGATTTTATTGATTATAGACCATATTTAAATCTTAATAGAAAAATAATTTGGTATCAACCAAGTCGTTTAGCACAAGGACGTTTGAATTATACGAATAATTATGATTTGATTGCATATTTTTCAAAAGGAAAACCTAACACATTTAATTTAGATGACATACGTGTTGAGCAGATGGTTAATGCACGTCATCGTTCAAGATGTGAAAATAGTCCATCAGTGATATATGGTGATTTTACTAAAACGAGATTTAATGTAAATGGTAAAAATCCAGGTGATGTTTGGGCAGATATTAGTCAATTAACTTATAAATCAAAAGAATTGATAGATAAAGAATTGTTAAATACTATTCAGAAACCAGAAAAATTGATTGAACGAATAGTTAGAGCAAGTTCAAATATAGGTGATATTGTTTTAGACCCTTTTTGTGGCGTAGGAACAGCGTTTGCCGTGTGCAAGCGATTAAGACGGGATTTTATTGGATTTGAGATGAATAAGGAATTTATTGAAATTACAGAAAAAAGAGTTAAAGATGTTAAAATAGAGAAAAAATGTAAAAGATTGTTTTGATACTTACATCGTTTCAATTTTTTTCTTATTAATATAGTATGGATAAAATAAAAGATTACTTTCAGCAGATATGGGTAATATCAAATCCATCTAAACCTGAAAAGTTTCAGAAAACTGCTGAAAAATTAGCAAAGTTTGGATTAGATGCAAATGAATTTAAAGGTGTTGATAAAAGAATATTAGATGCTTATGTCACTGATGATTTTAGAGACACAAATGCAATGGCTTGCACATTATCGCATTTATCATTGATACAGAAAGCATCCGACAATGATTGGGAAAACGTTTGGATATTTGAAGATGATGTTATGCTTCATGAGAATTTTATTGATCTGATGGAAGCAAATATATCAATACTTAATACAATATGTTGGAATATGGCTTTATTTGGAAGTGTTGCACAATATGACGAATGGGATGAAGATAAGAATCATAGAAAACTATTTTATAGTGATAGGAAATGTATAAGAACATGTGATTATCCTGAAGTTAGTTTTTTTGCAACACATTGTTATGCAATTCGGAGGTATATGTATGATGCAATACTACAAATAGCAAAAACTTATAAAGGTGCGATTGATAATCTATGTGTTGATAAATTTTATAAAACAAGTACTGGCATATTAGTGTTTAGTCCAAATGCGGCTATACAACATCCTTGTTATTTAACAATAGAAGAACAAATTAATCCGAATTTTAAAAATAAATATTTGTAATTATATGATTGAAAATTTTGATAGAAAAAAAGAATACACCTTTGATAAGACGAGGTGGTCACAAAGAAAAAAAGAACCTAAAAGAACAGATTTCTTGTATGAAAAAACACGAGAAGTGTATAATGATTATTGTTTGTATTTAGAAAACAACTTTGCAGCGAATACGAATTTGATTGTTGAAAAAACAAAAGTTCCGAATGCAACAGTCAATTATGACACAAAGTTTTTTGTAAAATGTGTTATGCTTGACCGAATTAAGCGAGGTGCTAAAAAACAAGAAGAGTTTGTTTTTTATTACAACAGGGATCAGGATCCTAATTATGAATTGTTAAAGAAACAATTTATGAATATGGAGGATCGTAAAGATTTTGTTGAATTTATAAGAGAATGATATTATGTTTGCGGAATGTGGAAAGAGTATCCAGCAAGGCTCATAACCTTGAGTTCCGAGTGCGACTCTCGGTTCCGCTACTATTTTTAGAATATATTTGTAGAGAAAAATGAAAACTATTTGTTTTGAAATTTTACAAAAAGACGCATTTTTGAAGTTTCTTTCAGAAATGATAATTGATCAAAAGCAGCTTATATTGGAGTTTGATTTTGAAAAAGATTTAGTTATATCCAAAGTAGGGACTGCTTGTGGTTTTATGATTAAAAAAGATGAATTAAAATTATCTGAAGTTTTTAAATTTAATTCAGAAGAATCAGATATTTCTGTTGAAAAAATTAATGGCAGAGTATTTATTTTAATTGCCGATTTAGACACGTTGGTAAAAACTATCAAGAAATTTGTCAGTGATGGTGATAAATTAATATTAACTCATGAAGATTTTAAATCTGTCGTTAATCGTAAATCGGGAAGCAATAGAAATTTTGTTCTTGTAGATGTTCCTAGTGTTGATGTTGATCAAACAATTATAAAAACAAAGGAAAAGATAACGGCAACATTTACTATGTTATCAGGAGAAATTGCACATTTCCGTTATTTAACTGATAGCACAATAGAAGAGATAAATAATAAAGATAACTATGAATTTAAAGTTGTTTTTGATGAAAAAGAATTGAAACATCTTTTTGATTTATGCAAAACTTTTTCAAGTATTAGTGAACATATTGAAATTAACATTAAGGGTAGTTTAGTGACTTTTATAGCCAAAGATAGTTGGGAGTTTTCACTAAATGATAGTAAGGTTGAAGGAAATGGTGAACTAAATATTGTTATTTCTAATAGTGTATTAAAAGATATTGATATTTCTAATAATTTTAATACACTCAAAATAGGTAGTAACTATGTAACATTTACTAATGACGATTCTAACAAAACGTTATTAATGTTGGGAAATGTAGAAGAAATGGGCGTATAGAGGTAAAAATGCGAATTGATTTATCCAATATACGAAATATTGATACTAATATTTTGTTAGAGTATAAAGAAAAAATAGAAGCAGATATTTTGCAAAAAAACAAATTGCAACAGGCGATTAAAATTTTCTTGAATGCTTGTTCATATGGTGTTTTTAGAAGTCCTCATTTTTTGTATAATAATTTTGATATTGCATCTTCAATCACAGTAGGTGGTAGAGATTTAGATATGTTTATTATCAAAATAATAAAAAAATACTTTACAGAGTTTTTTGTAAAAGATGAAAAATTACATAAAAAATTAAGAGCAAAATATCCATCATTAGTAGAAAATATTGAAAACTTTCCGAAGCATGAAGAGGATGAATTAATTGCTTTTGCTGATACTGATTCAGTTGGAGTTGATTTTGATAAGATAATAAAAAAATATTTTACCGAAGATTATAATCCTCAAACAGAAACAGAAATAATAATAGATTTTTTTAATTTTAGATTAGAAAAATATATTGAAAAAGCAATGCAAAAATACATTGAGAAGTTTAATTGTGGCGATAGAGTTTTAAATTTAGAATTTGAGAATGTTTATGGCAGAATGATATTACTTCGTAAAAAACACTATATAGCAGATGTTGCTTGGAAAGCACCAAATATTTTTTACAAATTAGGTTCGAAGGTTAGTGTAAAAGGGATTGCAATTAAAAAATCATCATCAAGTGTATTTGCAAAAAAACATTTAACTGATGAAGTAAGATTTTTATTAGAAAATGCTGATAAAACGACAATATCAGATATGGTAAAAAGGATGAAAAATCTTAAAGATTTGTTTATGTTATCAAATGTTAATGATATTTGTTATTCTATAACACTTGGGAATTATAATAAATATGTTGTTAATGATAAATCAAAAATAAGTTATTTATTAAAAACTCCTGCACAGGTAAAGGGAGCAGCATTACATAATTATTTGTTGTATGATAATAAAAAATATAAGACGAAGTATTCGCAATTAAAGGATAATGATAAATTATATTTATATCCAATGAAAAAACCAGAAGGAGATATTAAAATTTTCTCATTTAAGCAAGATGAATATCCGATAGAATTTGCACCTGAAATAGATTATGATAAGTTATTTTACAATTCAATACTTGTTATGATGAACACTTTTTATAAAGTTTTATATGGTAGAGAAATACCACAAAATTTAAAGATTTATAGGAGATTATTTTAAAGGAGAAAATAAATGGGATTACATTTTGGTAGTTGGTTTGAAACTTGTGAAGCATGTGGTAAGTCGTATGTTACTTATGATTATTGTGAATGTTCTGATGGGATAAAAAAGAAAAAAGAAGATGAAATTTCACATGAACAGAGGAAATTATCACTGAAAAAATCGGAATTACAAGATCACATAGATTGTTTAGAACGTGTTAAACAAAAAGGATTAACAGAAATAGGATTAGAAGATGAATTTATGTTTCAAAAAAATACACAATCCGTAGAAGCGATTAAAGGAGAAAATAATATGAATAATGGAGAGACAAAATTTATTGATGATAAAGAAATCACATGGGCTAAAATACGAGAAAACTATCCTATAATTAGAGATTGTTTTAATAAAATGGCTGATGGCATAATATCAATAATAGAAAAAGAAAAAATTGTATTTATAAATGATTATTTGAGGACAAATATAGAGCATAGAACCTTTTTAGATGTTCATATGACAAGGAAAATTCCTGTTGAAATTAAATTTGATAATAGTATTTTATGTTATTATCCGCAAAGCGATAAATTATTGTATCATAGTGAACATTATGGTAATTTTGATGTAACATTCAAAATAAAAAATGGTTATGTGTATAATGTTTCGGATGTCGAGCAATTTATAATTAAAATAAATAAAAGTATAGATATGGCTATAGAAGAATATGTAAATCAATTTAAATAAGGAAACTATATGAATTTAATGCTTAAAGAATATACGATACATAGTCATTTATCCACAATACTTCTTGGGGATAAAGCGATAGGACATGTGTCTAAAGTAGATGGTGGTGGTTGGATATGGGTCAGGAACGACCTATATTCAATCGAACACCCCACTAAAAAAGATGCGATTGACCAACTTGCATCTGATTATGTTTCGAATGGTTTTGATAATATGGCGATGCAACAAGGCATCATTACACAAGATGAAAAATTCGTTAAAGGATTTTTTGACCAACAAGAAAGAAATAAAAAAATAAGGACTAAATTATGAAAAAATATAGAATATTAAAAATGGTTTGCCATTATGTTGGCGATTGGGAAGAAACAATATATTTCAAAATACAAAAGAGGATTTTATTTTTACCCTTTTGGTATGATATAAGTAGAAAGTATGGAGACAGAGAATTTTATGAAAGTGGGATGGCTGAAGAACATTCCGAGTTAGAAATAATAATAAAATATATATAGGAGTTAAATATGGCAAAGAAAAAAGAAACGCCATTAAAAATGGCAACAGCATCAACATCGGCATTAGATGCTTTCCTTGAAAAAGAAGGAATTTTCACATTAAAACAATTATCGGATATGGGTGATCCTTATGATGTTGTTGATTGGCTTGATACGGGAAATTACAGTTTGAATGCTTTAATATCGGGTTCATTATTTGGAGGTGTGCCTGCGGGAAGATTTACATTATTTTCTGGTGATAAAGGAACAGGTAAATCGTATCTTGCTTATAATGTGATAAAAAGGAATCAAAATAGGTATGATAAAATAATACTATTTGACACTGAAACGGCAGTATCAGAAATGCAATTAGTAGAATTTGGTATAGATACTTCAAATGTTTATATTCAACCTGTTATGAACATAGAAGAACTTTCTACGACAATTAAAGGTATATCATCTACTCTTATGGAGCAAAAAAAGAAAGGTGAAAAAATTCCTAAATTACTTTTAATTGTTGATTCTATTGGAAATATACCATCAAGAAGAGAATCTGAAATAGTTGAAGAAGGTTTAGATAAAACGGATATGACCCGTGCTAAAGCGTTAAAACAATTTTTTAGAGTTGTGACGACTGAAATTGGAATACTTCGAATACCTTTTATACTTATAAATCATACTTATGATTCTATTGGTAGTATGATTCCACAGAAAAAACAATCGGGTGGCAAGGCGGCTGAATATGCTTCTTCAATTATAATAGATTTATCAGCAGCAAAGTTAAAAGATGATGACGGGACGCAGAACGGAGTGACTGTAACTGCAACACTTAATAAAGGTAGATTTTCAACAGTGGGAGCAAAGAAAAAATTTAGAATCGTTTTTAAAAAATCAATGAACAGATTTATAGGACTACAAACATTTTTGAAACCAGAAACATTTGAAGAACTTGGTATAGGAATAGGAAAAGTTAATAAAGATGGTGAATTTGAATGTGCTTGGAAACCTGATATGGAATTAGGTAAAACAGGTTATGTTATTACAGACGAAAGTGGTAAATTAAAAAATGTAAAGATAACGGATTTCTTTAGAAAAGATGTTTTTACAAAAGAAAGGTTAGAAAAACTTGATAAATTTGTGCAAGCAGAACTAAAATTTGCTAATAGTAATGATGACGATGATTATTTTGAAGATAATGAAATTGAATCTGTATCTGTAGTTCAAAATACGGAAGTAAATGTTCAAACAATTGAAGAACCAATATTAGAAGTGAAATATTAATTATGGGTAAATTTAAATTTTCTGAAAACAATCCGATTACGGATGTTAAAAAGACAAAAAATTATAATCCTGATGCTGTTATTACTAAACAGCCACCAATATTTCTTGATGATGCAAATACAAAAGGTGAGTCATTTAATACTTGGTTAACAAGGATGAATACAGAAATTTATCATAAATATGATGTTACGTTAAACCCGATTTTTGGTGGTAAAAGCATGGAAAATTTTGATAAATTAGAGTTAAAAAATATGTTTTATAGAAATACGGAATCAGCAGAATTTTATAAAATAGTTAAAGAACATATTTACGGAAATGCTGAAAAAAGTAAAGATAAGAGTTCTCTTTATAACGAGTGAAAATTAATTATGCACATACTTTTTCATAAAAAAGTATATTTTTGAAATTTAAAATATAAAATAACGGAGTTATTATGGCTAATATTTTGGCTAAAAGCGACATTGCTCGCATCGTGGCAGAAAAGAATAATCTGCCAATCAAACAATCTGAAGAGATTGTAAAAAACGTGTTCTGTATAATCACAGAATCATTGCAAAAAGGTGAAGATGTAAATATTCATCAATTTGGGAATTTTAAAATAAAAGAAAGGGCTGCACGTAATGGCATCAACCCAAAGACAAAAGAAAAGATTAAAATTCCTGCAAGTAAAGCAGTTAGTTTCAGTGTTTCTAAATCTGTAAAAGAAGCAGTTAATTGCAAGACAAGTTGCTGTAAAACTTGTTAAAGCGAGAAATGATTTCTGCTTTTTAGAACAAACCCGCAATTTAGGTTGCGGGTTTATGTTAAAAAATATTTTTGTATTTTGGGTCAATAAATTAAAAAAATGGATAAAAAAGAGAGAAAATTCAGAACTTCAAGAGAAATAGTAAATTTCTTGCAACAAACAGGTGAAATAATTATAGAAAACAACAATATAGCAACATTGCAAATCAATTCTGAAATTAAAATAGATTTTAATTTGCAGGAAGATAAATTTGATGTTTTAGGAGTTAATGCCGATAGAAAAACGATTTTTGATTTGACAAAACCAGAAAATCACAGCGTTGTAATGTTATTGATAAAACTTTTGAAAAAAGGTTATTCGCCATCGAGTATTACACTCGAAAAGAGCTGGCAAACAGGGCATTCTCCGATATATTTGGATTTAATGCTTTGTAATCAAGAAAACAGAGATGTTTTTATGATTGAAGTTAAGAAATTTTCTGAATTCGAAAAATTTGCAAATCCCGAAAACGAATCAAAAATAAAGCAATTGCTTTCGTATGCAATGCAAGAACAAAACGTGAAAATTGTTTCTTTTTATTCTTACGATTTTGCAGAAAGCAAAGACTATTTTGCAAATATTTATTGTTCGGAACTTAGAGAACAATCAATTAATTCAGACGATTTTTTTGATCGGTGGAATAAACTTTTTGATGAAAACGATTATATTGCGTTCAATCCTGTTTTCAATATCAAAAAATCAATCAAAACGTTTGCCAATCTTAAAAAAATTAACGAAAAAGACACAAAATCCTTGTATAATCAGTTTTTAACTATTTTGAGATTAAATTCTATATCCGACAAGCCAACCGCTTTTATGAAAATGATAAATCTTTTTCTTGCAAAATTGGCAGATGAAATAACGGAAAACGATGATTTTACAATCAAAGACAAACACGGCAATTCTTTCCAATTAAATGGAATGAAGTTTCAATATGTGGAAGATGAGACCCCCGAATCGTTTGTAAAACGCTTAAATGAACTTTATAAAGAAGGAATGTCACGCTATTTAAAAAAGGAAGTTATTGATTACAGTGATGCTCAAATAGAGGAATTAATTTGCGGAAATAGATCCAATGAAATAATGAAGGTGTTTGATGATTTGAGATTAAAAACAAATATAACTTTCTCTTTCATTGAAATATATGATGAATCTACTTTTTTAGAAAATTTTGAAGTCGTTAAAAATTTAGTGCGAATTTTGGAAAATTACAGGCTGAAATATGAAACCAAACATCAATTTTTGGGTGATTTTTTTGAAGAACTTCTTAATACAAGTTTGAAACAAGAAGCAGGACAATTTTTCACGCCTTATCCGATTGTGGATTTTATCATAAATTCATTAGATTTAGAACAGAGAATTAACAATGAATTACAAAAGAAGAATCCTGATTTTATCCCAACTATAATAGATTACGCTTGCGGTGCAGGACATTTTTTGATTAGTGCAATAACGGCAATTCAAAATATTTTGTCGAATATTGATGAAAATAATCTAACAACTGAACAAAAACGCAAAATCAAGAGTTGTAAAACAACGCCGTATCTATGGGCAAACGAGAAAAAAGTTGTAGGCATTGAAAAAGATTACCGCTTGGCAAAAACAACAAAAATCGCTTCATTTCTCAATGGGGATGGCGATGCGGAGATAATTGCGGGGGACGGAATAAATAAATTTGATTGCAAAGAATATCGTCAAACAATACTTCATTCTCATAGTCAAAAAAATGAAATATTTGATTATGTCATTTCTAATCCGCCGTTTTCGGTTGATGGATTTATGCTAAATTTTAGAAAAAATGGAATTACCAAAGAAACAAATACGTTCTCACTCTTAAACGGCGAAATTAACTCGAAAGACGCTGCAATAGAAATCTATTTTGTAGAAAGAATGGAGCATCTACTCAAAAATGGTGGAATTGGTGCAATTGTTTTACCACAATCGGTTTTATCCAACGAGAAGTACGAAAAAATGCGTGAATTTTTGTTTAACAATTTTAAAATTCTTTCTTTGTTGCTCACAGCCGACATTAGTTTTTCGGGTACAACAACAAGTCCTGTGATTCTATTTTTGCGAAAAGAGCAGGTAGAAAATCAAAATTACGATATTCTTGTTCATCAATCGCCAAAATACTCAACGCCAAATGCATCAAAAATGAAAGAAAAAGAAATCAAATTTTTAGGTTATGAATTTAGTTCAAATAGAAGCAAAGCAGGAATAAAAATCATCGAAAAATCCGTTTTGTCTAAACTTGAAATTATTACGAAAGATTTTATTACAAACGGAAATACAACCATTCCCAACGACTTGAAAACTTACTCTAAAATTGTAACATTGAAAAATATTTTGCTGAATATCAAAAATAATTATTGTGGTGACATTTACCCTAAAAAAGTTGTTTGCAATGGAAAACCACTGTCTGAATATTGTAAAATTAATGCTTGGGAAGAAATAGATTTTGCAAATTTAGGTGTTCCAAATCAATATTTGGAAATTGGTGATTTAATAGACCAAATTCCAAAAAAGAAAAAAACAACAAAACGTTTTTGTAAAGCAGGCGACATATTAATTTCTTCGCTTACGCCAAGAAAATCTCAAATTGTGATTGCAAAATATAAATTTATGGTTTCACCCGCTATTCA
>Ga0099364_10008463_pt1 | contig 14477 bp, 12 predicted proteins | sample TergutTh196P3_FD_73070 | JGI IMG/M metagenome (GOLD analysis project Ga0099364, IMG submission 73070) | Microcerotermes parvus P3 segment gut microbial communities from Pointe-Noire, Republic of the Congo - Th196 P3 | ecosystem: Host-associated > Arthropoda: Insects > Digestive system > Gut ... | reverse complement strand
GCCTTGTTGCCGAATATCAAAGCTTTCTACCATTTTAAGGTAATCTAATGCTTTTTTCATCTTTTCTCAGCCCCCTTATATCAGTGAGGCTTTTTGTGTATATTCTTGCTTTTGTTTGCTTTCAAGTTTTGTTCATACTTTCTTAATTCGCGCGGTTGACGTGCTATGCTTTGTTGATTTCGGTCGAATTTTCGCGTATAATTGATTTTGACGATGAAAATGGCATTACAAGGGAGGCAAACGGATTGAGCAGTAATTATGAATTTTCATCGGTAGATTTCAAGCACTTGAAAATCCAGGTGCTCTTGCTGAAGACTATCTGTACTCCGACTCAAAACTCTTTCATGCCTCTTCAACGGACTGCACCCCATTGACAAGAAAAACTGGAATGTCCCAGCATGGTTGACTTGAATTTTATCTCTAATAATGAGAGAATGACGGATGAAGAATCGGGGAAGGCAGGAAGAGAATAATGGCAATCAAGAAATCGGAGCTATATAGCTCACTGTGGGCAAGTTGCGATAAGCTGCGGGGCGGGATGGACGCCTCACAATATAAAGACTATATCCTAACGCTCCTATTCGTTAAGTATGTCTCAGACAAATATAAGGGCGTTAAGTGGGCTGACATTACTGTACCACCCGGCGGCAGCTTTGATGACATTGTCGCTTTGAAAGGCACGGACAACATCGGCGAGGATATAGATATCATCATTGCCAAGCTCGCTGAGGCCAACGGCTTACAGACTATTATTGATAACGCGAAGTTCAACGACGAAACAAAACTTGGTAAAGGTAAGGAGCAGGTCGATAAGTTGACCGATCTTGTATCTATATTCCAACGCCCTGATTTAAACTTTTCGCGTAACCGGGCCGAAGGTGACGATATTATCGGCGATGCTTATGAATATCTCATGCGAAACTTTGCTACTGAAAGCGGCAAGAGTAAGGGGCAATTCTACACGCCCGCCGAGGTATCGCGCATTATCGCAAGCGTTATCGGTATCGACCGGATTACAAAAACCGAAACTACCTTGTACGATCCCGCGTGCGGGAGCGGATCGCTACTGATTCGATCTGCCGATGCCGCACCGGTGGAAGTCGCGATTTACGGACAGGAAAAGGATCTCGCCACCGCAGGAATGGCGCGAATGAACTTTGTTTTGCATCACAAGGCGGCCGCTGAGATAGCGGGCAACCGTAACACCTTCGCCGACCCGCAGTATTTTAAGGATGACGGCCAGACTGAACTCAGGCAGTTCAATTTTGTGGTGGCCAATCCCCCCTTTTCCATGAAGAATTGGATGGATGGTATCAAAGGTAAAGAGTATGGGCGCTTTGACGGTTACGGTGCGTCGCCGCCTGAAAAGAACGGTGACTATGCATGGCTGTTACATATTGTTAAATCAATGAAGCCAAGCGGCAAAGGCGCATGTATCCTGCCCCACGGTGTACTATTTCGCGGCAATGCCGAAGCGACGATTCGTACGTCACTAATTAAAAAAGGCTACATCAAGGCGATTATTGGATTGCCGGCAAACTTGTTTTTCGGAACGGGCATACCGGCGTGCATCATCATTCTCGATAAAGAGGGTGCCGGCAGTCGCGACGGCATCTTTATGATTGACGCTAGCCGAGATTTTGTGAAAGACGGCAACAAGAACCGTCTGCGTGAACGCGACATCTATAAGGTTGTCAGCGCCTATCGTGAATGGCGAGGCGAAGAACATTACTCCTGCTTCGTCCCGCTTGCTAAGATCGAGAAAAATGATTACAACCTTAATATCCCCCGCTATATCAATAGCGGTGAATCGGAAGATTTGCAGAATATAGACGGACATCTAAACGGCGGTATCCCAGCGGTCGATGTGGACAGTCTGTCCACATACTGGGAGTTGTTTCCGAATCTAAACGGTGTATTGTTTGAACCATTCCGCGATGGATTTTACTCATCCCGGCGACCGAAAGATGCCATTTCCCATATAGTTTACGCTGATAGCGAATTTTCTGCATACGCCGATAAAATTGACACCGCGGTAGAAAATTGGAAAGCCGAAGTTTGGAGCAGACTCATCGGGATTACAGCCGAAACCGATGTTAAGGTATTCATCGCCGACATCTCTCAGGAGATACTGCGGCAGTTCGAGCCTTTGACCTTGCTCGACAAGTACGATGTGTATCAAGTGTTGCTTGCATACTGGCAGGATGTCATGGCCGACGACGCCTATCTTATCAAGGCAGACGGATACAGTGCCGCTCGTGAGATTGTAAATATCATGGGTGAATACACATCCGGCAAAAAGAAGGGGCAGGAGAAAGTCATTGGATGGGAGGGCAAACTAATTCCCCGCCAGGTTATCCGAGACTTTTATTTCCGTTCCGAACAGCAGGCGATTGCCGATACCGAAGATATGATTGCTGCTAAAGAGAGTGAACTCGTCGAACTCATCGAGTACGCCGAAGACGGAACAATAACGCTTGAAGTCTTGAACGACAAGGGTGAGCTAGTCAAAGGCAAACTGAAAGCCGAACTCAAAAAATTGAAAGGCCGCGAGGATGGTGACGACTTTAAAGAGCTGCAAGCCCTCGTGGACTTGCAGGATAAGATAGACGAGTTCGGTAAAATTCTAAAACAGATGCGGATCGAGCTGGAAGCGAAGGAACGCGCAAAATACCCAACCCTCACCGATGAAGGAATCATGGAACTGTTGGTAAATCAAAAATGGCTCGGCGCCATCGTCGCCGGGATTGAGCAGCTTTACCGCGCTGTGACCCACCGCATCGCCGGTCGTGTGACCGAACTTGCCGAACGTTATGAACATACCCTGCCAGAATTGGAAAAAGATGTCACGAAACTTGAAGCCAAGGTGAAATCTCATCTGGAAAGGATGGGGTTTGTATGGTGAACGGGTGGATTGAAAAACCGTTAGCTGATGTCGCCGATGTTAAAACAGGACCGTTTGGTTCTGCACTCCATGCTAATGACTATGTTAATGCTGGGACACCGATTATTACCGTTGAACATTTGGGCGATTCCTCAATAACATGCCAGAATCTACCTCTTGTTTCTGATATAGATAAGTGCAGACTAAGTGCTTATACTCTCAATGAGGGTGATATTGTTTTTAGCAGAGTTGGCTCTGTTGATAGAAATGCTTATGTTACTGCGAAAGAAGAAGGGTGGTTATTCTCGGGACGTTTATTGAGAATTCGCATTACAGCAAGTAATGATGTTGACCCAAAATATCTGAGTTATTATTTCAAATATGAAACTACGAAAGCGCGGATATATAGCGTTGCTGTTGGGCAAACAATGGCATCATTGAATACGAAGATAATGAATGACTTCTTTATTGAATACCCAGAATTACCTGAGCAATGCCACATCGCTGAAGCCCTCACAAACACCGACGCGCTCATCGCGGCAATGGAGAAACTCATCGCCAAGAAACGTGCCATCAAGCAGGGTGCCATGCAGGAACTGCTGACGGGCAAGCGGAGATTGCGTGGGTTTAGTGGAGAGTGGATTTCTTGTGGTTTACCTAAAGTGCTTTCCAGCAGAGATGGTATTAAGATCGGACCTTTTGGTAGCCAATTGAAGAAGGAGTATTTGGCTCAAAATGGGATATATAGAGTTTACGGACAAGAAAATGTATATCAAAACGATTTTACTCTAGGTGATCGTTACTTATCACGAGAGAGATTTGAAAAATTACAATCATGTGAAATAATATCTGGAGATTTCGTAATTAGTACAATGGGGACTATCGGCAAATGTGCCATTGTTCCGCATAATATATGCGCCGGAATAATGGATTCACATCTTATCCGTCTGCGTATAAACAAAGCAAAGTTATTGCCATCTTATTTACTACATTTATTTTCAAGTGACTTTGGGTTTTTATCGAGCCAAACAAGCAGATTGTCAGTTGGTGGAATCATGGATGGTTTAAGCACGAAGATAATTTGCTCTCTTGAAATAGAATACCCGGAACATGTAGAAGAACAAACCGCAATCGCTACTATCCTCTCCGATATGGATGCGGAGATCGACGCGCTAACGGCTAAACTGAACAAACTCCGCAATATAAAGCAAGGCATGATGAGCGAACTGCTGACGGGCAGGATTCGGTTGGTGGAGCAGAAAACCGCAGTTGCGAAAACTGTAGAGTTGCCAGTAGCAAAGCCAACGACAAAAAGCGCATCCCTAAGACACAGCGAAGGATACGAGGATGCTGTGATTCTTGTCGCTCTTGTGAACGCTTTCGGTACAGAACAATATCCATTCACGGCGTTTGATTGCCAAAAATTTCCGTATTTGTTCCATCGCCATATAGAAGGCGTTACAAAGGGATATAAAAAATTCGCCGCCGGTCCATATAATCCAAGTCTGAAATATCAAACAGCAAGACCCATCGCTCTCAAAAAAAATTATGTCCGCGAGTACATCGGCAACTACAAGGGTCTCGTGATAAGCACAAACGCCCAAGAAGCACTTGAATATTTTTTGCAATGGTATGGTGATGAACCGCTTAAATGGTTAGAACAATTCCGATTCATCCCCAAGCGTAAGGATGAATTGGAACTGTTGACGACAACAGACAAGGCAATGGTCGAGTTGCGGAGCGAAGGAAAACCCGTCGCACTGCAATCAGTTAAAGAGCTTATCAAGAAAAGTCCTGCATGGAAGGATAAACTAAAGCGTCCGATTTTTTCAGACGGCAATATCACTCGCGCCATCAACTGGAGCAACAAGCTCTTCGGTCAGGAGGTGCCAGCTAATGTCTAATGCAAAGGTCGGGCAGAGTGAGCGCACGACACAAAACCATGTTCTTTCGCTGTTCCAGAAGCGGCTCGGCTATACCTACCTCGGAAACTGGATTGACCGTGAAAACCACAACATCGAAACCGCAATGCTAACTGCAAACCTCAAAGCGCGCGGTTACAGCGCCACGCTGATCCGCCGAGCCATAGAAGAACTCCGTAAGGCGGCGGTTGTAAATCGTCAGAGTGATTTGTACGGCGCAAATAAACTGGTGTATAGCCGGCTTAGGTATGGTGCAAAAGTTCCGGACGACAACGGCGACATACGCACGGTGACTTTTATCGACTGGGGACAAGTCGGTAATAATGACTTTTATATTGCCGAAGAAGTTACGGTCGCCGGTGGAGTAATGGATAAGCGTCCCGATTTAGTCGTATATATCAATGGTATTGCTGTTGCCATCATTGAACTCAAACGCAGCAGCATTTCGGTCGCCAACGGCATCCGGCAGAACATTACAAATCAACGTGACGAATTCATTGCGCCATTTTTCGCTACGATTCAATATACGTTTGCGGGTAACACGAGCGAGGGCGCCCGCTTTGGCACGATTCTCACGAAAGAAAAGTATTATTTGGAATGGAAGAATTACATCCCGATGTCGCAGGACAAATATATTGACGAACTCGGCGCGGACATCCGGCGTGTCTGTGAGGAACTGCCGGACAAACTCGGCTGGCAGCTCTACAGTATGTTTCGCAAGGAGCGATTTATAGAACTTATACGTGACTTTATTGTATTTGATTTGGGTATTAAAAAGGTCTGCCGCCATAACCAGTATTTTGGAATCCGTCAAACACAACTTCGCGTTCGGGACGGCAAAGGTGGCATCATCTGGCACACACAGGGCAGCGGCAAGACGTTGACGATGGTGTGGCTGTCGAAATGGCTGCTGTCAAACAATCCTAACGCCCGTGTGCTTATTGTTACTGACCGTGAAGAACTTGATGATCAGATTGAGAAAAAGTACGGCGGAGTCGATGAAAGTATTGTCCGAACAACGAGCGGAAAAGATTTAATCGCTCGACTGAACAGCTATGATGACCGGTTGATTTGTTCGCTGATACACAAATTCGGGCGCCGCGGTTCGGAAGTCTCCGAACTGGATTATGAAAAGTTCATACAGGACATAAAAAACTCGTTGCCTCCTGACTTCAAAGCAAAGGGCGACTTCTATGTATTTGTGGACGAGTGCCATAGGACGCAATCCGGAAAGCTGCACAGCGCGATGAAGGTCATCCTACCTGAAGCCATTCTCATTGGCTTCACAGGCACGCCGTTGTTGGTGAAGGATAAGAAGACGAGCATTGAGGTGTTCGGCGGATACATCCATACCTATAAATATGATGAAGGCGTTGCCGACGGCGTCGTGCTTGACCTTCGCTATGAAGCCCGTGATATTCCGCAGGATGTCACATCTCAAGATAGAATCGATATTTGGTTCGAGACACAGACGCGCGCGCTCACCGACAAAGCAAAAGCCCGCCTAAAAGAAAAATGGGGCAACTTGCAAACGGTATTCAGTTCAGCAGGTCGGCTTGACAAAATCGCAAATGACATCATTTTCGATATGGGGACGAAGCCACGCCTTTCCGATGAGAGCGGCAACGCTCTGCTGGTCGCCGGAGACATCTACGCGGCTTGCCGATTTTACGAGATATTCTATAGCAAGAATTTCAGGAAGTGCGCAATTATTACAAGTTATGATGCTAAACCAGGCAACATCCGCACAGAGGACATAGGTGGTGGCGAGAACACTGAGGCAATCACGAAAAACGAAGCCTATATAAAGATGCTCACCGATTACGGTTACGACGTTAAGCACATTGCAGATTTCGAGGAGGATGTCAAAGAAAAATTTATAGAAGAGCCTGCCAATATGCGGTTGCTGATTGTCGTGGATAAATTGCTGACCGGGTTTGACGCACCTAAGTGTACTTATTTGTATATTGACAAAAAAATGGAGAACCACGGTCTGTTTCAAGCTATTTGCCGCGTGAACCGTCTGGACGGTGAGAGCAAGGATTTCGGCTACATAGTTGACTACAAGCAATTGTTCGGAAGCTTAGAGTCTGCCCTAAAAATCTATACTGCCGGAGCGTTTGAGGGATATGCGCCAGAGGATATAGATGGGCTTCTAAAAGACCGGCTAGGCGAAGCCCGGAAGTATCTCGATACTACATTGGAAGACCTAGCTGATCTCTGTGAAGATGTCCGCCCACCGAAAGATCAACTGGCGTATTTTCATTATTTTTGTGGAGAGGGCAGCGACGGTGAAGATGAGACATATGCTCGCTCCCGCGAGCAGCTCTATAAGCTAGTCAACCGCTTGGTCCGTGCATTCTCTGACATAAAAGCCGACATGACTGCTGCGGGATACTCAACTGCCGAACAAACCGACATCGCTGCGAAAGTCGTGCATTATATCCGACTGAAGGCGGAGATTGGGCTTAGAAGCGGCGATGAGATCGATTTCAAGAGGTTTGAACCAGGAATGCGCCACTTAATCGATACCTACATCGTGGCAAGTGACGCAAAGCCGCTGGGGATTGTGGACGATTTCACCCTGCTGGACTTTATTCTGGCGCAGGATGAGCAGCTAAAATCAGAAGGACGGGGTAAGGAAGCCGCGGCTGAATCCATTGAAAATAACATCCGTCGGAAGATAGTTGCCAAAATGCCGATGAACCCGAAGTATTATGCCCGTATGTCAGCGATCTTGGAGCAGATTATCAATGACCGAAAGAACGGCGTTATTGCTTATGCGGGGTTGCTTGAGCTGTACGCCTCATTAGCTCGGAATGCTGCCAACCCTGAAAACAACACGCACTATCCTGAAAGAATACGCCGGAGTGGAGCACTTCGAATGTTCTACGATAACTGCGGAGAGGACGAGGAACTGGCGTATACGCTGGACACTACTGTCCGCAGAAACAAGCAGGACGGATTCCGAACGAATCAGGTCAAACAGAACAAGATTAAACGCGCTTTGATGCAAGTGTTGAACGATGAGAGCGAGGTCGAACGGTTATTCAAGCTGATTATGGCGCAGGAGGAATATTGATGCTCGTAGCCGGAATCGAGGTGCAAGTGAATAAAAAAAATATTAAAAATATGCACCTCTACGTCAAGCCTCCAGACGGAGCAGTGTCGGTTTCCGCGCCATTAAATATGAGCGACGAGGCTATTGAGCGGTTTGTCCGCACAAAGATTAGCTGGGTAAAGACCCAGCAAGCCAAGTTCGCCGAGCAGCTTCGACAAACCGAGCGACAGTATATATCGGGGGAAACACTATATCTGTGGGGCAAGCAGTATTTTCTTCAGGTCAACTACGGAAACAAGAACGCACTTATTATCTCTGGAAACGACGCTATATTAACAGTCCGAAGTGAAAGCACCGCAAAGCAACGTGATAATTTTGCGCGTGAGTGGTATAGGGATCACCTGAAGACCGAAATTACACGCCTGCTTCCCAAATGGGAAGAGATCACAGGGTTGAAATGCGATTCATGGCAGGTCAAGTATATGACAAGCAAATGGGGGACATGCAATATTGCGAAGCGCAAGATATGGTTCAATCTACAGCTTGCGAAGAAGCCTGTAGAATGTTTGGAATACATCATATTGCATGAACTAGCCCATTTGAGAAGTAAAAATCACGATGCTGACTTTTTGGTAACGCTGGATAAATATATGCCATACTGGAAAGATGTTAAGAAGAAACTAAATGATCAAATACTGGATTATTGGGAAAAAGAAACGCTAGAGACTTTTTCTTGATATTGCTTAGTGATTACAAGATATAGCCCTCCTCGGAGGAACATTTTGGCAATCCGAACTGTATCAAGTACTGGTAGAAGCTTTTTTCGCTGGCATAGCGTTACAATTGATCATACGCAAAAAAAGACCAAGGCCGAAGTAATGATAATCAGCCTTGGTTTTGTATTACAACGGATAACCTCCGTGTAATTGAAATCGTCCACCGGTGGACGATTTGTATACGCATCAGATGTTTCAATCCTAGCCGTCTCATAGTTTCAAGATATATTTCGATACAACGTATCTTTCTTAATCCCTGTCAATTCTTCGATCTCCCTGATCGTATACTGTCCGGTGTTATATAGCTTCACGGCTTTCTTGACATCATCGGGATTTTCTTGGGCCTGCCTCCAGTCCGGCCTCTGGCTCTGGCTGCACGCAAGCCCTCGCGGGTTCTGTCGGCGATGGTATCGCGCTCAAACTGGGCGATGGCGCTCATTAGTGTAAACAGGAGCTTACCGGTGGGGGTATTCGTGTCGATGGATTCCTTCAGCGATACCAGATTGACGCCCTTACTTTGGAACAGCTCAGTGAGTTCAATCAAATCCTTGGTGCTCCTGCCGAGCCGGGACAGGGATTCAATAACGACGGTATCTCCCTCGGTCATGCGGTCGAGCATCTTGGAAAGCTCCGGGCGGTCTTTTTTCGTACCGGTCATTTTTTCATTGTAGATTTTATTGACGCCATACTTTTGCAGGGCGTCAAGTTGACGATCAAGGTTCTGTTGTTCGGTTGACACTCTGGCGTACCCAAAGATGTAATTTTTCATAAAGCCCTATTGTACTAGCGGCGCCTTAAGGCGCTTTTTACGGTCTGCAACTTGCGAAGGGCTCGTTACTTGCTACCCGTAAACGGGTCGGTATACTCTTTTAACGTCATTTGGTCGGATATTTGGTCTTCCTTGAGCTGGTTTTGGATGTATTGAGCTATGCGCTGCGTGCTTTTCCCCGTTGTGTCAACGTAATATCCCCTACACCAGAAACTTCTGTTACCATACTTGTACTTCAGATTCCCGTGCCGCTCGTGCAGAAGCAAGCTGCTCTTTCCTTTGAGGAATCCTACCACGCCTGATACGCTCAGCTTTGGGGGAATCTCTACCAGCATATGAATATGATCACGGCATAACTCTGCTTCTATGATTGTTATCCCTTTCCACTGGCACAGCTCTCTCAATATTTTACCTATGTCAACCTTCAGCTTGCCGTAGATTATCTGCCGCCGATATTTCGGCGCCCACACTATGTGATATTTGCAATTCCACTTTGTATGAGCTAAACTGTTATTGTCACTTCCCACTGGGATGACCTCCTTTTGATTTTTTCAAGCAGTTGCCAGACCGCTTGTATAGTATAAATCAAAAGGAGTTTCTTTGTCATTATTACGCTATAAGCTATGCCACCGGCACAGCCGGTGGTTTTGGGTTGCATAAACATGAAAATGCCCTGCTTGAAGCAAGGCGTTTCAGTTGTTGAAATGAGATAGTTATGCTATGCGATGGTCTGCGTTGTCAATGAAAACATACTGGATGTCGCTTTGTTTTATGGTATCAGTCGTATATTCCCCGTTACCTTCAGCTATATCCGCCTCGTAAGCTACGCCCTGTTCATAGACCTCGACGATATGGGCGGATTTACCATTCTTTAATTGTACCTTGTCAAACATTTCTATCTGCATGGCTTAATCCTCCTTTATACGTTTCTTCGTGACATATACACTCGTTAGTCTGGTTTCTCCGGTTATTTTGTCAACAATCCATGCTGTTATTATGTTGGCTGTTTTCCCATTCCCGCCAGTCAGGGCCATGCGGACTTCATAACGCTTGCCGTACCCATTGTCCGGTTTTTCGACCGCGTTGAATTTCTTGATGTTTCTTCTGATGTTGTCTATTAAAGCTTCAGCATTTTCTTGTCCATAACCTAGAGCCTGCCGGAAAGCTGTAGCTTTGTCCGGGTCCCGTTCAAAGCTTAGTGCATAATCCGTAATCTTTTCTGCCGGAATAATGACGCTATCTGCATTTGGCAGTACATTCATAATATTGTACCTCTTGATGATATTATACTCTGGATTCATATTTTGGTCAACAACCCTCTTGCGTCTCAAAAACGTATGAGATATGCGATCTTGATTTTGCGACGAGTTTTGCAACGAAATATCCCTAAAAACCATCCGATAATAGCTGATAAGGCCATTTAAGACCTGAACATCATTCAGGTCCCAGCCACCGCCGGATTTTTTGTCGCGGACATACCCATCCAACATGGCTTTAAAATGCTTCTTTTTCTTATGGCCGATGGTAATCTGGTTATCCTTATTCAGCATAACGCCCAAATTCCAGTTCCGTCCCGCGCTGGAGCCATAGCGGGTCTTCTCCGGCTTAATGGAAAATGGTGCCCCAAATTCCCTGAGAGAATCTGATATGAATGCTTGCACCTTGTCTTTATCGAAGTCCCGTTTGCATGAAATCAACAAATCATCTGCGTAGCGGGTGTAGACAAACCGGTTCTTTTCAAAATCCCGGAGTGTGTTGCTGAACCGGTGGTCGAGCGGTATCGTCATAACATTCGTGAGAAACGGCGATATAGGCGTCCCCTGGGGCAACCCGCCGTTTAGAAAACACAGGCTCAACGCCTTGGATAATTCCCTTACGCCATCACGATTTTTTACAATCTCACTGAACGGGAATAGTAGTGAAAGCATAGACAACACAAACTCATGCGTCGTGCTACCGAAGAAGTTGGAGAAATCCAGCTTGACAAACCACTTGCTTTCGTTCTGTTGATGACGTTTAACGGCATCCACGGTACACCGACCCCGGATGTATGCAAATGCCGAGGTGTGGTACAGCGTGAACATATTTTCCTCCAGCAATGCTTTAAGCTGCCGGAGTGCTGCCATCAGCTCCGGCTCTGGCGCGTCAATCCTCCGTAACCCGCCGCTGCTCTTTGGAATATGAAACGTCTTATACAATGAAGCCCTGTCCCTTGCGGACAGAGCTTCGTGTGTTTGATTGAATGAGCGCAACAGATCAATCATGTGGCTGATGTCGGTATTCTCCAGGAGCCGCGGGTTCACCCTGTCAGCAAAATACGTCCGGGTGTTCGTTGTATTCGCAAACATATACTTGCTCAAATCTTGCACCCCGGCCATCATTTCTTCAAAGCTGATTTGATGATATGCAGGTGATTGCTTAATCGTGATATACGGCATAGCCAAGCTCCTTTCATGGTATTGCCTGTAATCTTCACAGCAGAAAGCGCGCCGGCGCCAAGCTTCCGCTGCGTCGCCGAGTCTTCAGCACACAATTCGGACTGGGGGCACGGGTCGGATTTTCCTGATGATACCGTAGATGTTACTGTCGAAATGAATTCCTCTAGGAAATCTTTTCGTACGCAGCCCATCTGCACCTGCACCTCCAGCTCCTCCTAGGAAGGCATCCGCTGCCTCCTTTTCCCGTACCAGATATTACTTCGGGTGTAACCGCAAAGTACCTATCAATGATAAGTTATCCATTACAGACATGAGGCTTGCGCCCCCGTTAAAAGGCGTCCAGCACGAAGCCGGACGCATCCATTTGAATAAATTTCTTGATAACATCGCCCTTTGCAATGTTGACAAAGTTCATGACGCCCAGGGCGCAAATCATCCGTACCGTCGGCGCGACGGATAGCGTCACATTGCAGGCGGACACCGGCGTCTCCGCCAGCGCCTCATCGTGAGTGAACGCCATCGAACGGAGGAAATCCCCAACCATCTTCATATCAGACCAGTCAGCCGCATAATGCTGCGCGTCGGTGAGCCTTGTGCGAAAATCGAACATCGCTTTGATATGGGGGTTATCCTTGTTCGCTGTCGCAATCTTCCGCCGAAGTTCGATATTGTCCACACAGAGGAAAACATATCCAGATAACCTCTGGCCTGTATACCCATTATTAGCGGGTTTTAGGTCGGTGTAAATCTCCGGATTGACCTCAGCCAGCATCCCGGACAGGGCATCAACCTTTGGCATACTGACGTGCTCCTGGCGGAATATCTGGTTCGCAAGATTATGGGGCTCCACGACGTCGAAGTCATAAAGCGTCATGTTGGTCAGCCCGAACCGGGTAAGCAGCTCGGCCAGCGTGGAGCCGACCGAGCCGCAGCCGATTATATGAAGCCGTTCCCGGCATGATTCAGGTTTAAAGAATTCGTGTGATTTCGCCAAGCTCAATACATCCATTCTGCTTCTCCTTATAAATCAAAGTAGTCGTACATCCCGTAACCAAAGCCGTATGCACGGTCCCAGAGCGTGGGTTGCGGGATTAGGATTTCTTCCTGTTCTTTGTTTTTTTGAGGCTTTACCCTGTAGGCTGCCGGTTTCTTTTTCTGCACCTTTTCTTCGGCGTCGGCAAGGAATGCATCCAGGGAATCGTCCCCGATGATTTTTATGGCGATATCGCTATCGTCGTACAGGATGTTGTTCGCCATGTCATAAATCAAAGTATGGGTTTTCAGCGTCTTATTCCAAACCATGAAGATGTAGAACATATCGTCGTCAAGCTGCCCAAGGATTTTCTCCCGGTGCCCACTGTCAACGCCGGAGGGTGTAACTCCCATGTTGACGTGGGAGTGCCCCTGCATACGGATTTTGCCAAAGACTTCGTCATCGAATTCGTACAGCCACTCGGTATACCGCTCTTGGTCAGTGTTTACGGTACTGCCCGTTACCTCCTGTGGGTACACGACGATATCCTCGATGACGAACTCATTCTGTGCCTGCCTGACCGCTAAACCATGCCATGCTACCTCGTCCGAAAACTTGGTGACAAGAGCTACCGTCTTGCTGTAGGCCGTCGGTGTCAGCCAAAGGACGGCACCGGCGCCTTTGTACTCGAAAGCCTTGGTATACCGGATTTCTCCGTCGGACATTTTCAGGTCATTCAGAAGTGCTGCAAATTCAGCCTGGGTCTTTGTTTTAATCTCTTCTGTTATACGGATTGGTTTTGACATGTGCCATTCACCTCCAGTCTTTTAATTGCTTCCCGTGGCGTCATTAGGTTTCCGTCCGTATCCTCGACACACTTGGTTGTCGTGCGTGGCAGGGTATGGGCAAGGTTCATCATCACAGACGAATCATGGAAATTGATGTTCCGCGCCGACACCGCCGCCTGGTCGATGGCGCCGACGTAATCACGGTTAAACATATACGCAGCGAACCGGGTGGCATAATTACCGATGCAGCCGAACTGTTGGATATGCGGGTTCGGTAGATACGTTTGGCTCTCGGGTGGGAAGTCGTAATTCTTTAGCGGGGTTATACTGTTTCGCATACTGGCTATATATGCAGCGCACAAGCGGAGCCTGTAATCCCCGCCGAAGATAGCGCGGTAGAGCAGTTCCATCTGTCCGATGGTTACGTTGTCGCCGATTTGGGTATAGAGATAGCTGCCGTGATTGCAGACGTATGCGTCGAAGGCGACTTCGTCAAAAACGTCAGCGTACCCGTGGACGACGAAATCAAGTTCCGTACCACGGACACGGATGACGCTGAGTTGTTTGTTGCAAAGGAAGTATTCCATCAGCTCCGATTCATCCTGTGGTTTGTCGTCAATTCGGCATCGCAGTCCGGCTAATATGATGTGCTGGTCCTGCATGGAATTTAATATCCCTCATATACCTGCTTCACTTTGAGGGTAAAATAGGCTATAGTAAACCTATACAAACTTTGCTAATTATTTCCGGCAAAAAAATAACCGCCCTTTGATTGGGCGGCATGGTTTATCGCATAGGCGGCGGGATATTTCCTGTTGTTGCAATCGCCTTTTTGTGGTATACTGATAGCATAGCGTATATGCGGA
>Ga0099364_10008462_pt1 | contig 14477 bp, 8 predicted proteins | sample TergutTh196P3_FD_73070 | JGI IMG/M metagenome (GOLD analysis project Ga0099364, IMG submission 73070) | Microcerotermes parvus P3 segment gut microbial communities from Pointe-Noire, Republic of the Congo - Th196 P3 | ecosystem: Host-associated > Arthropoda: Insects > Digestive system > Gut ... | reverse complement strand
GATAACTACAACACTTTCACATCGACCATCACGATTAAAACGGTTAATAAAGAACCCGTTGAGATTATTGGCATTGCAGAGGTGGCAAGCGGTTTAATCTACAACGGCGACACCCACGCAGGCTATACAGGCGTTGCGGTTGTAGACGGTCATCCGGGCATAACGCCTGAAAGGAATTATATCGGTAGAGAAAGCACGTCCTATAACAGCACGGCAGCGCCCACAAATGCCGGCGATTACTATGTGGTATTTGAAGTTCCGCACAGCAATATGCAGTACATAGGCAGCCTTTCAGTTCCCTTTACGATTGCCCAAAAACCGCTTACATGGGGCGCAGCCGGAACGGTAAACGCAAGGGACTATAACGGCAATACAGCGGCGACTGTGAATGAGCCGCCTGCGCTTGCCGGACTTGTAGGCAGCGACGTTGTGACCGTAACCAACGGTACGGTTGCATTTGCCGATGCCAATGCAGGAACTCATGCGGTAACGGCTTCGGGAACATGGGGCATAACAGGCGACGCCTCTGCCAACTACCTTGTTACTAATGGTTTACCGTCGTTCGGCGACGGAACGATTACGCCCAAGCCAATCACGGTAACGCCCAACGCGGGACAAAGCAAGAAGTTTGGCGCCGCCGACCCTGAATTTACTTTCGCGTCAAGCGAAACATTGTTTTCGGGCAACGAATTTACAGGCTCGCTTGCGTACGTCGGAACGAATGTAGGCGTTTATCCGTTCACAATCGGAACATTGGCGGCGGGTACAAATTACGTTGTAACGCTCGACAACGCGACGGTAACCTTTGCCATCACCAAAGCCGACGCCCCGACGGGCGTGAACGCTGAACAGTTGGCAACAAAAGGCATAGCACGGGCATACGACTTTAACATGACGGCGTTGCTTCCCAACGTTGCGGGTTTAACGGACGTAACATACAGTCCGGCGATTACCGCCAACGGCGACGGCGTATTGGGTACGCTTGACTACACGGACGGAGATATGCTGACGCTCCCCGTATTAAACGTTGCCGATGCAGGCAAAACAGCAACCATCACCGTCACGATTTCATCGCTCAACTATGCTGATTTCACGGCAACCATCACGGTTACGACCATTGACAAGCATGTCTTCACAGGCTCTGTCGCGATGGATAGTTGGACGTATGGGGGCACGGCATCGGAAACGCAAATCAGCTGTACTCCCGCAGACTACGACGGCATAATAACCACCGAATACAGCGCAAACGGAACCGACTGGACGGAACCCCGCCCTGTAAACGCGGGCAATTACACCGTCAGAGTAACATGGTCAGAAACCGAACAATACGCGGGTACCACGGCAAACGCGAACTTCGCAATAGCCAAAGCCAATACGCCTGCTCCCACGGGCTTAACGGCAACCGTCGGCGATTTGCTTTCAAGCGTAACCTTGCCCACGGGCTGGACATGGCAAACGCCTGCCGCCCTTGTAGGCGCAGCCGGCGCACAAACGCACAAGGCAAACTTCACCCCCGCCGATACCGACAATTACAACGTAATGACCGGTATTGACGTAACGGTAATGGTATCGCCGCAAATCGTTACAAGCGCTCCCGAACTTACTCCTGTCAATCCGCTCCGCGCATGGATGCGCTATGGTTTACTGCACGTAACTGGCTTAACCCGCGGCGACATGCTGAGCATCTATACGTCCACCGGCGCATTGGTGTACCAAAACAGAGCCACCGGCGAAGAAATGGATATAAACCTGCAAACGCAGGGTTTATACATCATCCAGTCGGGTGGGAATACGGTGAGAGTGGTAGTTCAATAGTTTGATAGTTCGATAGTTTGATAGTTTGATAGTTCGATATGCTATAAAACTATAAACTATAAAACTAAAAAATCAGTGGACAGTTGTCAGTTTTCGGTTCTCCATATCTGAAAACTGAAAACTGAAAACTGAATCTATATATTTTCGTACTTTCTTTTTAATCCCAGACATGGCACAGGGTCAATACAATACATCTTATCATTGTATCCTTTTATCCAATTGCCCACATGCAAGTCTCTGATTATGTAATTACCGTCATCGGAGTTGTATGCCGCTTCGTAAAAATAATCTTTTGAATAACCTCTTTTAATCATTTCGACTTCTATTTCTGCCTCGGTAGGCTCAATACCTCTAATGTATGGCTGTTTTACAACAAAAGAAAACTTATTGTATTTTCCCCGACAAAATCCAATCAATTCATAAAAAGTTTCGGGAAATTCATTGTTGTGCAATGCAATTCGGTTGTCTAAAAAGCCCAAAGGTCTGACATCCCAAATATCATATCTAATGACTTTCAAAAGGTGTTTGTCATCATACCTGTATATAGACGCTTCAGCGCCAGATTTTGCCGCTCTTGCACCAAATTCGTCAAAAAGATTTTTGAAAAATTCCTGCCCAAATTCTGCTTCTATTTCCTCAATGGTAAACCAACAGCCGTTTGCTTTTGCAAATTCGGTCAGCGCCTGCTCCTGTTTCGCTGTATCTGCTCTCTCATATCCTCGTAGGTAGAGGGTTGCTGCAACATTACGTGAACCTCCTGCACTCCTTCCAACCTCCTCGTCTTTTGATAATCGTTGAGAGTTGTTGAGTATTGGTTCACCTGCTCGATAGTTCTCAAAGCCTGCTCTAATCCTTCCTTTGTCACTAAATCCATTTTTGCTACAATTTTTTATATCGTTATACATATGATTTTAAAATTCACCACAAAGATACATCTTTTTCCAAAAACAACAAATTTTTTTTTAGCCTCAAGTCGATAGTCATTAGTCGGTAGCCATTATCGCGTCATGCTGAATTTATTTCAGAATCACCTCCACCGGCGCATTGGTATACCAAAGCAACGCCACCAGCGAAGAAATAGATATAAATCTGAATGTGCAAGGGGTTTATATTGTTCGTAGTGGTGGGAATGCGGTACGAGTAGTAATAAATTGATAATTAAAAATTGATAATTGATAATTGATAATTGATAATTAGCCTCGCAGGTTTTGGAAATCTGCGAGGTTTTTTTATAAAAAATCTGCGAAAATCTTAAAAATCTGCGTCATCTGCGTGCCAAAAAACCTAATTTTCACCTAAACCTCTTTCTTAAAATATTTTGCCACCATATCCGCTTTCCTTTTTCCAATCGCTTTTTCCAACTCTTCTATCGGTGTTTTCTGCAATCTTGCCACCGATTTGAACTCGTGCAATAATCTCTCTATTGTTTTTTGCCCTATTCCGTCAATATTTTTCAGTTCGGTATTGAGCATCGCCTGCGAGCGTTTGTTTCTATGGAAGGTAATGCCGAAACGATGCGCCTCGTCGCGTATCTGCTGTATCAATTTTAGGCTTTCCGAGCGCTTATCCAAATAAAGCGGCGTTGAATCGCCCGGAAAAAATATTTCTTCAAGCCTTTCGGCGATACTGATAACGGCTATTTTTTCGTTCAGTCCAACTTGTTCGAGGCTGTGCATAGCCGAACTGAGCTGTCCCTTGCCGCCATCGATGATAATCAATTGCGGCAACGGTTTTTTCTCTTCCAAAAGGCGACTATAGCGGCGCAAAACAACCTCTTCCATCGAAGCGTAATCATTTGGACCTTCCACCGTTTTGATGTTATAATGGCGATAGTCTTTTTTGCTCGGGCGCGCGTTCAGGAACACCACGCATGCCGCTACCGGATTGGTGCCCTGAGTATTAGAATTGTCAAAACATTCTATATGAACGGGTAAATCACTCATGCGGAGGTCGTGTTTCAGAGTTTCCATGATACGGTTCACGTGACGCTCGGGGTCAGTCTTTTCGATACGTTTTTTCTTCTCTAACTCAAAAAACTTTGCGTTGCGTTGCGACAGTTCAAGCAACTTCTTCTTGTCGCCAACTTTGGGGATAGTGTATGTTATTCCGGGCATCAACACATCGGGATTGAACGGTACTATAATTTCATTGGATTGGCTCGTAAATCGTTCGCGCAAATTTGTTATTGCATACCCCAACAGTTCGGCGGGCTGCTCGTCCAATCGCTTCACCAATTCAACGGTGTGCGCCTGTATAACGGCTCCGTCTACAATGCGCAAACAGTTTACATACGCACATTCTATGTTTTCTTCGTATGAAAAAACATCTATATTGTTAATAGCCGGATTAACAATTGCCGATTTGCTGCGGTATTTTTCAAGCATTGCAATCTTGTTTTTCATTGCTTCGGCGTCCTCAAAACGGTAATTTCCGGCATATTCGTACATCAATGTTTTCAGATGCTGAATAACCGTTGTAATGTTTCCTTTCAGTATTTCGCACACTTGCGTTATTGCCGCATCGTAATCCTTTTTTGTTTGCTGTCCCTCGCATGGACCCTTGCAATTGCCGATATGAAATTCGAGACACGCCTTATATTTTCGTTTGGCGATATTCTCTTCTGTCAGGCTCAATGCGCACGAACGCAGCGGATAAAGCTGTTTTACCAGGTCGAGCAGCGTGCGCACCATCCCAGCAGAAGCGTAGGGACCATAGTATTGCGCGCCGTCGCGAACAGGATTACGCATAACATAAACGCGCGGAAAATGCTCGTTGCGTACAACAATCCATGGAAAAGACTTGTCATCTTTGAGCATTATATTGTAACGCGGCTGATATGTCTTAATCATGTTGTTTTCAAGCAACAAGGCGTCGCTCTCATTTTCAACTACAATATTTTGAATATCCGCTATCTTGCTCACCATCACGGCAACTTTGCGATTTTCCGGAAGCTTGTGAAAATAGGAATAAACCCGCTTTTTCAGGTTCTTCGCCTTGCCTACGTATATAATCGTTCCCTCGTCGTTCAAGAACTGATAAACGCCCGGACTATCCGGCAGGCTGTTGATAATATGTTGGAATTTTTGAATTTTTGAAATTATTTTTTTACACAAAATCAAGCATAAATTGTTGTCTAAAGGTTATCAATGCGGGGTTTTTGCGGCTCATTTGTGCAAATCTCTCTTCGGCAGTGTATGCTTTTTGGGAAATGTCGCCTTTTTCGGCAATAACGATTTCTATTTCCAAATTTTCGTTGCCTGATGCAGAACGCAAATGTTGCAACAGCAATGGTTCTATCTTTTGAAAAGGTTCTTTTTGCAATGCATTGCTGATTTGGAAAACAATTTTCGTTTCGCCTTTAAGATTGGGAGAATTTGCGGTAAGCATGCTGTAAAGACGCGCGTCATCCTTCATTGTATCGGCAAAATCATTCCATGCAGATTTCAAATTCACAGTTTCAGAACCTGAAACCTCAATCTTTAAACCTGAAATTTCAACCTCTGAACTTGGAATTTCAACCTCTGAACTTGGAACTTCAACCCTTGAACTTGGAACTTGAATCGCCTCCTTAATAGATATGGATGGAATAACCGGACGCGACGCCGGTTTTGGCGCTGTTGCCTGCGCCGGTTTTTGAGCGGCTGGGGCTACGTCGTCACTTTTTTTTTTTCTATGCCCGTGTCGCATAACCGGAGCAAAGCCAACTCCACATGCAAACGCTGATTCTTGCTAATTTTGTAATTGACATCGCAACTGCTGCAAATATTAAGCGCTTCAAAGAGAAAACCTTGACTGCACAATGCAGCCTGCACGCGATAACGTTCGCGTATGTCGGCGCCAACTTCGAGCAGCGACAACGTTACAGGGTCTTTGCACACTAACAAATCGCGAAAATGCGATGCCAGCCCGACAATAAAGTTATGCCCATCGAAACCTTTATCCAAAATTTCGTTGAACAGTATGAACGCTTGTCCGACGGCACGGTCGAGAAAAGCGTCTGTCATCTTGAAATAATACTCGTAGTCCAATACGTTGAGATTCTCAATCACGCTTTTGTACGTAATATTATTTCCGCAGCAGCTCACAATCTGGTCGTATATAGAAAGCGCGTCGCGCATTGCTCCGTCGGCTTTTTGTGCAATTATCCGCAGTCCTTCGGTTTCGTAGGCAACGCCTTCGGTATTCGATATTTTTTCTAAATATTGAACCGTATCTTCAATCTTGATGCGGTTAAAATCGTAAATCTGACAACGCGACAAAATAGTTGGGATAATTTTGTGCTTTTCGGTAGTCGCCAAAATAAAGACCACATAAGTAGGCGGCTCTTCTAACGTTTTCAGGAAAGCGTTGAACGCCTGCGTTGAAAGCATGTGAACCTCGTCGATGATATAGATACTGTATTTCCCCAATTGCGGCGGAATACGCACCTGGTCAATCAATTTGCGGATGTCGTCTACCGAATTGTTGGATGCAGCATCCAATTCGTGAATGTTGAACGACCTCGATTCTTTGAACGATTTGCACGATTCACAGTTGTCGCACGCCTCAAAATCGGACGTTATATCAAGACAATTGAGCGTTTTTGCGAGAATACGCGCACAAGTAGTCTTGCCAACCCCACGCGGACCACAAAACAAATAAGCTTGCGCCAAATGCTTCGTCTTGATAGCATTCTTCAGCGTATTGGTCACAGAACTTTGCCCAACTACCGTGTCAAAGGTCACTGGGCGATACTTTCGAGCCGATACAATAAAATTATTAGTCTTCATCTACGGGTGGGAGCAAAGGGATTTGAACCCATGACCCCCTGCTTGTAAGGCAGGTGCTCTAAACCAACTGAGCTATGCTCCCGAATAAATTTTTTTCACGCCGCAAAGATAAATACTTTTTTTTTATTGACAAAATTTTTTTTGATTTTTTTTCAAAAAAAATGAAAAAAATTAAAAAATATTTCAAAAAACTAAGATTTTGAGAAAAAATTACTATTTTTGCAAAAATTTTATTTAGTATAAAAAAGTTTTAAGATTTTGATAGATAGCATTATAAGAGGTATCTTCGAAAAGAAGGGACACGATGTAGTATGCATTGATTTGTCGCAAGTAGAAAATGCGATATGTGATTGCTTTGTTATTTGCCATGGCGATTCTAACATTCAAGTCAATGCTATTGCCGAATCGGTTGAAAAAGAGACCAGAGAGCAGTTTAGTGTACGTCCTTTTTCGGTTCAAGGAGCGAGTAATGCCGAGTGGGTGTTGTTGGATTATGGTCAAACAGTTGTGCATGTTTTCCAAAAACCCGCCAGGATGCGTTACAAATTAGAGGAGTTGTGGGGCGATGGCAAAGTCACTCACGTTGAAGAATCAAACAAACAATTAAAGACATGAATGAAGGTAATCCAAGCGCATCTTTTTCTCCGCAGGACAACAAATCTCCTGTTGATAACGGAATGCCTAACGGGAGGAAATCCAAAGGTGGAATCTGGTGGCTATACATATTATTAATAGGAGGTTTTTTAGCTTTCAATTTACTTGATTGGGGTAATCCTAAGCCTGAGGAGGTCGATTTCAGAGCGTTCAAATTTGATATGCTACTGACGGGCGATATAGAAAAATTGGTTGTAGTGAATCAGGAAATTGTTGAAATACATATTTTTTTAGAAAAATTCAATAATCCAAAGTATAGTAAACATTTTCAGGCGGGTAAAGAGCCCAAAGAGGGACCTCAATTTTATATGCGCATCGGTTCGGTGGATGCTTTTGTCAGGGATTTGAAAGAAGCGCAAGAAGAAATGGAGGAGGGAAATCATATTTTTCCGTCCTATTTAACGCGCAAAAATCCCTTAGCCGAGGCTCTTGCCTGGACTTTGCCTTTAATAATAATCATTGCCTTATGGATATTCTTTATTCGGCGCATTGCCGGAGGTTTTGGCGGCGGTATTTTCAGTGTGGGCAAATCGCGCGCGCAAATTTTCGATAAGGAAAAGACCACTGTTAAAGTCGATTTTAAAGACGTTGCCGGATTGGAAGAGGCAAAAGTAGAAATCAAGGAAATTGTTGATTTTCTGAAAAATCCGAAAAAATATACCGATTTGGGCGGTAAGATACCTAAAGGCGCATTATTAGTTGGACCTCCCGGTACGGGCAAAACGCTGCTTGCCAAGGCTGTAGCCGGCGAAGCGCATGTTCCGTTCTTTTCAATGTCGGGCTCCGATTTTGTTGAAATGTTTGTAGGCGTGGGCGCTTCGCGTGTTCGCGACCTGTTCAAGCAGGCAAAAGATAAGGCTCCTTGTATCATCTTCATAGACGAAGTAGACGCTATTGGGCGCGCACGCGGAAAGAACCCCAATTTTGGAGCCAACGACGAGCGCGAAAATACGCTAAATCAGCTGCTTACCGAAATGGACGGTTTTGGAACCAACGCCGGAATAATTATACTTGCCGCTACCAACAGGGCAGATATACTCGACAAGGCATTACTGCGAGCAGGACGTTTCGACCGGCAAATACACGTGGAACTGCCCGATGTGAACGAACGAAGGGATATTTTCAGGGTTCACCTGCGCCCGTTGAAAATTGAACAAGGATTGGACATGGAGTTCCTTGCGCGTCAAACCCCCGGCTTTTCGGGAGCCGATATTGCAAACGTTTGCAACGAAGCGGCGCTGATAGCGGCGCGAAAAGATAAAAACTACGTAGAAAAACAAGATTTTTTAGATGCCGTTGACAGAATAGTTGGCGGATTGGAACGTAAAAACAAAATCATTACGCATCAGGAAAAACGAACCATAGCCTATCACGAGGCGGGACATGCAGTGGTCAGCTGGATGCTCGAACATGCGCATCCGTTGCTGAAGGTGACAATCATTCCACGCGGACGCGCCTTAGGAGCTGCATGGTATCAGCCCGAAGAGAGACAAATAACAACTGTTGAACAACTGTTCGAAGAGTTGTGTTCTACATTAGGCGGACGCGCAGCAGAAGAACTAACTTTCGGCACTATATCAACAGGCGCGCTCAACGACCTCGAACGGGTTACTAAACAAGCGTATGCAATGGTGAGCTACTACGGAATGGGCAAAAAATTGGGAAATATGAGCTTCTACGATTCAACAGGTCACTCGGAGTACTCTTTTACAAAGCCGTATAGCGATAAAACATCGGAAGAGATTGATAAAGAAGCTTTTAATCTTGTGAACATGGCATATCAAAAAGCTAAAGAGATTCTTGTAAATCATAAAGAGGGCTTGAGAGGATTAGCTGAACTATTGCTCGAAAAAGAAGTTATTTTTACGGAAGACCTGGAACGAATTTTTGGAAAAAAACTCGTTAAAAAAGAAGTTTAGGGTTATGTTTAAAATGAAAAATATTTTTACGCGTACTATTTCAGGCATTATTTTCGTTTATATTGTAATAGGCTCCATTTTGCTTGGTCCTCTTACATTTGCTATTATGATGACTGTGGTTTTAATATGGGCTATGCTTGAATTTTACAGTATTGTCATGAAAGACTTTTTTAACGGTGCAAAGCTTTTGGGGACTATGAGCGGCGCCTTGATTTTCATTGTAGGATTCTATTATGCCCAAAATAGCGCTCCTGCAAGTCTGTTTTTGCTAATAATTCCGTTGTTAGTTCTGCTGTTAATCAGTCAGTTATATTCAAAATGTACTCATCCTTTTTCAGATATTGCCTACACTATTACCGGCGTAGTTTACATCGCACTGCCTTTAACTTTGTTAACGGGCATGACGTTCCCGTCAATAGACGCCAACTCCGACGTGAAGTACACGCCCGACATACTGCTTGGTTTCTTCATCCTGTTGTGGACAAACGATACTTTTGCGTATCTAACGGGTATTATGTTTGGCAAACGTCGTCTGTTTGAGCGCATTTCGCCAAAAAAATCATGGGAAGGATTTTTGGGCGGCTTAATATTTACAGTAGCGTTCTCATTGCTGATAGCCAAATTGTTGCCAATAATGCATGTCTATCATTGGATGGCAGTCGCCGTAATTATTGTAGTTTTCGGAGTCTATGGCGACCTTGTTGAATCGCTTCTGAAAAGGAGCATGGACATTAAAGATTCCGGAAAATTCCTCCCCGGACACGGAGGTATACTCGACCGTTTTGATTCTGTTTTCCTTGCCGCTCCAATGTTGTTTTTCTATTTGAAAATGATGGGATTATGCTGATTTTAATAATATCCCAAGACAGCCATTTCCGCATGTTTCAGCGGGTTGCAGCCGATATTCCGTATATATCCGCGAAATTATTTTCTGCGAAAAGGCTCGAAAAATCGGACGAAGAAATGCAAAAAGCCCTGCAAAGCATCAGTTATGCAGACGTGATTTTTCTTTTCAGGTCGTCTGAAACATGCTGGGAAACGTTAGAGGCTGAAATAAAATCTTTTGGCGACACAAAAACCGTCATTTCAATTGGTCACGACCCGGCGTTGTGGTTGCTGTCTACCGTAAAACCAAACATTGTTGCCGAATGTTTTATGTACGTAACGCACGGTGGATTTGACAATTATAAAAATATGCTGCGGTATATCATACATGAAACGTGCAACACGGGTGAAAAACCGCCGCCGCCCGCAGAGCGACTGTACGAGGGCATTTATCACCCGTTAAGCGACGTCGTTTTCAAAGAAAAGGACGACTACATGGCTTGGTACAAAACAAAGGGCGATTACAGAAACTGCGCCGGTATTCTGTTTTCGCGGCATTATTGGTTGAGCGACAATACCGAAATGATTGACGCGCTTATCGAAGATTTCGAAAAAGCGGGCGTCGGCGTTTTGCCGGTGTTTATGTATGCCGTTAAAGACCAAAACCTTGGCAGTTTGAACGGAAAAGAAGTTATCGAAAAATATTTTTTCAAACGCGATAAAACCTCCGAAATTAACGCCCTTGTAAAATTAACTTCCCTTTACGGAAAAGACGTTTCCGACCATAACACAGACGACGCCTCACGCGCTGCAAATATTTTTCAGACATTGGGTGTTCCCGTTTTTCAGCCTGTTTTAAACACCTATAAAACGCAGCCGGAATGGGAAGACGACGCGCACGGCTTGGGAGCCTTGACCGGCTGGTATGTTACCCTGCCCGAATTTGAAGGGGTGATAGAGCCTTTGATGCTTGCCGTTGCCGCAAACGAAAACGACGGAACGAGCAAAGTCGTTCCTGTGGTAGACCGTAGCAGGCAGATTACAGGCAGAGTGGCAAAATGGATACAACTGCAGCAAAAACCGCTTCATGAGCGCAAAATAGCGTTTATTCTTCACAACAATCCATGCGACTCGGTTGAAGCGTCGGTAGGCGCTGCCGCAAATTTGGACTCGTTGGAAAGCGTGGCGCAGATAATGAATCGTATGAGCGTTGCCGGATACGCTACACAAGCGCCGCCATCGGGCGAAGCATTGATAAAAGAAATCATGGAACGCAAGGCTGTTTCAGAGTTTCGATGGACGTCGGTAAATGAAATAGTCAAAAAAGGCGGCTACCTTAAACTTTTGAGCGAGAGCGAATATCGCCGGTGGTTTGATTTGTTTCCCGAAAAGTTAAAAAATCGCGTGAACTCGGTGTGGGGCGCGCCGCCCGGAAAAGAAATAAACGGCGCGCCGCCCGCTATGGTCTACGATAATAAAATAGTAATCAGCGGCATACAGTATGGCAACGTTGTTGTTTGCGTGCAGCCCAAGCGCGGTTGTGCCGGCGCTCGCTGCGATGGCGCAGTATGCAAGATTTTGCACGACCCCGATATACCGCCGCCTCATCAATATTTTGCGACCTATCGCTATCTTGAACACGATTTTGGCGCAGACTGCATCGTACATGTTGGCACGCACGGAAATTTAGAGTTTTTGCCCGGAAAGGGCGTAGGGCTTTCCTCCGACTGCGCGCCCGACGCCGCAATCGGAACGCTGCCACACATTTACATATACAACGCCGACAACCCCTCCGAAGGCTCTATCGCAAAACGCCGCAGTTATGCCACGCTTATAGACCATATTCAGGTTTTGATGGAGCGGGGAGGCTTAACGAAACCGATGGAGGAACTCGAGCAATTGCTGCATGAGTATGTAGAGACGCGGCATGCCACGTCTCTACCGCGGGCGCACCAGTTGGAACATCTTATCGAAGAAGCCCTGACAATTACAAATATTGCCGCAGAAATAAACTACAAACACGGAGCAGAGCCATTTGACGAAGTTGTTCGCAAAGCCCACGAGGTAATTTCGCTTGTCAAGAACAGTCAGTTCAACAAGGGTTTACATGTTTTTGGAAATATTCCCGCAGGCGACGCCCGCATAAAATATATTGCCGCTATTTTCAGGGCAGATACCGAAAATGGGCTTGAACTTCGCTCTACATTATTTAAACTTACAGGATTATCGCTCGAAGAAACCTTGCAGAAACCAAGCGAATACAACAATGAATGGGGAATGACGCGGAATCAAATAGCCGAAAAAATAGACGATATTTCTACGCAGTTTATAAAGTCGGTAATTGATGGAGATGAGCCTGTCGGGAAAATTGAAGAACTGCTTGGCGACAAAATAAAAAACCGCGAAGAACTTGAAAAGTTTCATTTGCTTGCCGCAACGGTAAGGGACGTCGACAGGCGCATCGAACAATCGGACGAGTTAGGCGCCATTCTGCACGGTTTCGACGGAAAATACATGCGCACGGGTCCCTCCGGCAAGGTAACACGCGGTCAATACGAGGTTTTGCCGAGCGGAAAAAATTTTTATATCCTTGATATTCGCCGTTTGCCAACGATGGCGGCATATTTGGTGGGCTACAATCTTGCCGCTGCCGTCATAAAGAAACATCAGGAAGACGAGGGTCGTTTGCCCGAAAACATCGCTATTTACTGGAACGTGATGGATATTTCGTGCTGCGACGGCGAAGGAATGGCGCAGATTATGGCGTTTATGGGCGTGCACCCGCGCTGGTCGTCGTCGGGAATTGTTACCGGCTTCGACATATTGTCGTTAGAAGAACTCGGTCGACCGCGTATTGACGTAACAATCCGCATCGGAGGCATTTTGCGCGACAGTTTTCCCGAATGTCTGTATTATATTGACGATATAATTCGCTATGTTGCAGCGTTGGACGAGCCGCCGGAAATGAATTTTGTGAGGAAACATTCGTTGGAGAAATTAGATAACGCTGGTCAAGTCCGCAATGACGTGGAGGAATGGGAAGCAGCCACTACCCGTATTTTCGGAGCGCGTCCGGGCGCGTTCAGGTCGGGGGTAAACCTCGCGGTCTATGCGTCGTCGTGGAAAAACGAAAAAGACCTTGCCGATATTTTTGTCTCATGGAACCAATACGGATACGGCAGGAAAATGTTTGGCAAAGAAATGCCCGACAGTTTGACCGAAAGTCTTAAAACAGTTGATATTACATTCAATAAAACTTATACCGATGAATATGACTTAATTAGTTGTTGCGGTCACTTCGGGACGCATGGAGGGATAACGGCTACAGCCCGCAACGTATCGGGCAAGCAGGTGAAGGCGTATTATGGCGATACGCGCGACACAAAAAACGTTGGAGTTCGCGACCTTGCAAATGAACTGCGTCGCGTAGTGCGCTCAAAACTTCTTAATCCACAATGGATTGACGGCATGAAACAGCATGGTTACAAGGGTCTTGGCGATATTTCCAAAAGAATTGGCAGGGTCTACGGCTGGGAAGCGACAACAGGCGATGTTGACGACTGGATTTTTGACGATATTGCCCGCACTTTCGTCATTGATGAAGAGATGCGCCAAGAATTTGAGAAAAATAATCCCTGGGCGCTCGAAGAAATAGGACGTCGCCTGCTCGAAGCCGCCGAGCGCGGAATATGGAAGGCAGACGAACAAACGCTGGAAGACCTGAAAAACAGTTATTTGGAAATAGAAGGCTGGATTGAAGAACGCATGGGCGATGTGGAAGGCGATATACAGGGGGGAGCAGTGGATATTATAATGCGGTTGGAATAAAAAATCATAAAAAATATCTGCTTAAAAAACTTTTTTGTCATTTTTTGTCATTTATTAAAAAATTATTACTATCTTTGCAGCGTTTTTATACTTGAATAGTTTCAGTATGGTAAGTACGCTTATAGTACATAGTTTTGCAGTGAAGACGCGGCATGCCACGTCTCTACAATCGCTATGCCGTTGCGCGAGCCTGTCCGACCCGCAATCATCGGAGATCTTCGTGACAGGAGGCATTTACCCCCCCCCCCCCCTCGCTTTTTAAGCGGCTTTAAGGCAGTTTTATCAACTTTTGACCTTTTTGTATACCTTGGCGGTTTTTATGCGCTTAAACGCAAAATATGCGGCTTTTTCAAAACGTTGGAAATTTGCCTCCGCTTATCGTTTTCGTATGTCCGAAACATCGGGAGTGTCGTTCTGAACATCGGGAGCGTTGCCCGAAACATAGGGAGCGTCATCGTTTTACGTCATTGCGGGCTTGACCCGCAATCCCCTGCAATCGCAGAAAAAGAGAATAGTTATTATAGTATAAAAATGAATAAATGAATAAGTTAAGAAAAAATTTGATTAATATATATATGAAAATCCAAATTGAAATTGCAAGCGAGCCGAAGTACAGTAACCTCGCAAGCACGTTGGCGCACGAAACGCGCAAAAACAACGCAGGTAG
>Ga0099364_10008461_pt1 | contig 14477 bp, 13 predicted proteins | sample TergutTh196P3_FD_73070 | JGI IMG/M metagenome (GOLD analysis project Ga0099364, IMG submission 73070) | Microcerotermes parvus P3 segment gut microbial communities from Pointe-Noire, Republic of the Congo - Th196 P3 | ecosystem: Host-associated > Arthropoda: Insects > Digestive system > Gut ... | reverse complement strand
TCAGCGGAGAAGTTTGTTTGTCGCTCATGCCGCGACGGGCACTTACTTTGTAACGATACAAAGTAAGCAAAAATCGTTTAGGGGAACAATCCCCCTAAAAACCCCAGGAGATGACACCAAGATGATTTACTAATCGTCGTTTGCTCTCGATAGGTAAAATATCCGTATTTTCTTTGCTTTTTCGCACCGTTGTTTAAACGCAACGACGATACGGAGTTTGTACTCCCCATATTCCCAAAATTGTTGTTTACATCGTCTAAAATCTAACATCTTATATCTACTGTCTAATTCGCAACGACGATACGGTGTTTGTTCTCCTAAATTCTAACAACTGTCAATTGTCACTTCTCAATTGTCAATTGGACTCGCCCTCTTCCGCAGAAGGGGGAAATTTAATGCTTTAGCATTAAATGGGGGTTGTCTTCTTCATTTTTGCGTAAGAACGAGGGTATTTGTTTGGGGTTTTTGATATTTTCTTTATTATTATTAATGCTCTTTTGTATTGGTTTTCAAGGGTGTATTTTTTTATTTTGTAAATTTCTCCGCCTATTGTTTTTATTGCGTTTTCGGCGTTTGATAATTCTTGTTCTACATCGTCCCCTTTTAACGCTATAAAATGACCGTTTGTTTTTACAAACGGCAAACACAGTTCGCTTAATATATCGAGTGTAGTTACGGCCCGAGCGGTTACAACATCATATTTTTCGCGAAATTCTGCTGTTTTCCCCAACTCTTCTGCCCTTGCATGGAGCGGTGTTATGTTAAGATTTAACTCGTTTGCTACTTTGGTTAAAAACTCAACTTTTTTTAATGATGCTTCAATTTGAACAACTTTTATGTCAGAACAAATCGCCAACGGTGTGGACGGAAACCCTGCGCCCGCTCCTATATCAAGAAGTTTTTCGCCATCCTTAATCAAATTTGTTGTTAAAAGCATCAAACTGTCCAATAAATGTTTTACATTAATATCATCGCGTTCTACAATTCGCGTAAGATTGGTATGTTTATTGGTTTCCAACATCATTTTAATAAATTCATTCAACTTTTTTTCTTGTTCAGCATTAATTTTTATATTATATTTATTTACAATTTCTAATAAATCCATTTTTGTTATCACTTCCTGTATTTTCCTCTTTATCGTATCCATTCAAATTTTATTTTTTCATATTTTTCAATTACATCAAATTCGTGATGGTCAGAAGTTAACAAACTGCTATTCGAAACATATGTTTCAGCGAGAGCAATTGAATCAGCAAGTGAAATTTTATATGACGCTTTCATTCTCCCCGCTTCTGCAAAAATATTGTCGTCAATTTCTGACTTTATTATTACAGGTTGTTTTTTTAGTTCGGATAATATTATATTTGCTTGTGATTTTCCATACAAACGGTAGACATCATAATAAACTTCTAAAAGATTTATTTTATGCATTACAACTTTTGCTTCGCTTTTAAAAGCTGCATTTATTACATTAGCGACTTTATCTGCACCTGTTTCTTCACGCAATAAAGCAATTAGAGCACAGGCATCTAAAACATAATTGTTCAAATTTCCAACTCCTTATCTTTATGTTTTCTTTTTAGAAATTTATCAACAGACATTTCGGGATAATTAGCAAATAATCCGCGTAAACCTATAGTACAATCGGATTCTTCTTTGATAGGAATGAGATGGATTTCTCCGTCATGTTCACTAATTTTTACTTTTTCAGTTGATATTAATTTTATTAAAACTTCATGTAAAGACAGTTTGTTTATTACAATTTCATTCATTTATATTTACTCCTTCTTTTTCCATCTTTTCAGCCTTTTTTTCTACTATATCCCGTAAATTTTCTTTGTATTTTACTACTTCATTATAAATATTTTCGTCAAAAACCCCCAAAATTGATGCCGCCATAATTCCTGCGTTTTCTGCTCCGTTTATTGCCATTGTTGCGACAGGAATCCCCGGCGGCATTTGTACGATTGACAAGAGCGAATCTTCACCGTTGAGAGCTTTCGATTTTACAGGCACACCGATTACCGGTAAAGCCGTTAATGACGCTGTTATTCCCGGTAAATGCGCCGCTCCTCCTGCTCCTGCAATAATAACGCCTATACCGCGTTCTTTTGCGGTTTTTGCATATTTATATAATCTGTCCGGTGTTCTGTGGGCTGAAACTATCGTAATTTCGTATTCAATCCCTATTTGAGCCAAAAATAATGCCGCGTTTTGCATAACCGGTAAATCCGAATCGCTCCCCATAATTATTCCAACTTTTTTCAAAACAAAACCCTTCTTTCTTTTTGTTGTTTTTCAAAATAATACCCATCTAACGGTGGATGTTTTTCGCATATGCTCCCCCACCGGAGGTGGGGGAGCATATATTATTTAACCTTCTTTTCTTTTTGTTCAAATCCTAAACATACTGAACCTGTGGATTCGTATACAACGATTGAAGGCATCTTTTTCCCTCTAAATCCAAATAGTTCACATATTTTCGGATAATTAAAATCATATACAGCTTTAAAATATTTACATTGAAAACAATTCACTCTTGCAGGTTTTTGTGCAGAATTGTTTTGTTTATTTTCCGTTGTAACCACCCTCCTCTAGATAAATAACAGATAACAGATAACAGATAACAAATATTTTGGAATTTTTTATTATAACTTTATTATATAGATTCTTTTTTTATTTTATTGTTATTCTTTTTGACTTTGTATTTGTGCTTCTTACAGGGTTTTTGTTGATTGTTTTTACTGCTCTTATTTTGTAAAAATATCTTCTTTTTCTTAGATTTTTGGACGTCCAGGACGATGCCCCTGATTTTGTTTTAGCGATCAATTTCCATTTTCCGTTATTAATTCTTTGCCGTATTTCAAACCTTGTTTTTGATTGTCCCCGCCATGTTAATACCGCTCTTCTTCTTGTTCTGTGCCTTTTCACCCTAAAATTCGAAGGTCTTACGGGATTTTTTTCAAAACGTGAATGTAATGTTATATTTCTTGTGATTGCGGTATTAAAATTAAAAATTTTACCGCCTGTGTTTTGTGTAAACCACCCTGTAAATGTATATCCTTTTTTGGACGGAGTGCGAGGAACTCTTGCTAATTTTCCTGTTTCCACTTTTTGGGATGTCGTATTACTTCCGTTTTTGAAAGTGACGACATATATTTTCGGCGGTATAGGTGTAGGCGTAGGTGTCGGTTTCGGTGTAGGGGTAGGTGCAGGTGCAGGTGCAACAGTTACATTAAAATTTGTTGTAAACTCGCCATATCTAACCGTCAAGGTTTGTGTGCCCTCTTTGTTTTTATCATATCCTGTTATTACAATTTGATTATCGCTTAATGGGATAATTTTACTTGTTCCGTCGTTGTAATTTAACTTTATATTTCCAACAGACAAATCAAGTTCTTGTTCTAAAAAATAACTTGTCTTTGGGGTTGTGTTAATTGAAATTGATGTTACAGCCCGCGTTTGCGCTGTTAGAATACTTTGGGTTTGTATACCGTTTTCGGATTGTGCGGTAATAACGGCAGTACCGGGGGTTTTGATTGTTAATATGCCTTTAGTGTATTCAGCGATATTTTCATCAGAAACTGTGATTTTCAAGTGTCGTCTAACAGCGTTCGCGGGTTTTATAGTTACCGTTAATTCTTCTTGTATTGAGTCGGTAATTATTCTATTTATTTCCGGTTGTGAAAATTCTAAATCGGAAATTAAATTATCGGATTCAAGATATATAGATAAATCTAATATACCTACCCCAAAATAATCATCTCTGGCTATATTATTCGGATGTTTGGCGCTTTCTTGTAATAATGTTCTTATTGTTTGGGGTGATATATTTTCATCGTCAGCAATTAACATTGCGGCGGCGGCGGATACATGAGGAGCGGCTGTCGAAGTACCGTTTTTATTTCCGTAAGTATTCCCCGGCAAACTGCTGTTGATACTCGTACCGGGAGCGGCTATATCGACAGCTTTACCGTAATTTGAAAATGAGGCTCTTTTGTCTGTTCTATCTGATGCGGCGACTGTCATTGTTTCATTGAATTTAGCAGGGCAAAAATTCGATGTGTTTTTATTTTCATTGCCCGAAGCGCTTATTACTAAAACATCTTTCTCAAAAGCATAGTCAAGCCCTCTTTTCATAATGCAATTTTGGCTATTACATTCGCCGCCTAAGCTTAGATTTATAACATCTGCTCCATTGTCAACGGCGTGTCTTATGCCAAGATTGACTGTTAAATCGCTCCCCTCTCCTTTGTCGTCTAAAACTTTCAAAGGCATGATTTTCACATTGTCGGGAGTTCTGTCAACAACAATTCCGGAAACGTGTGTGCCGTGTCCGTTTGCATCATGTATTAAATTACTGCTTGAAAAATTTCCGCCCTCAATTATTCTATCCGATAAAAACGGATGGTTTAAATCTATCCCTGAATCCGCAACGGCAACGATAACAGAGTTATCTATATCATTTTCTTTTATATAATCTTTAAACATATCGGCGGAAATTCTTTCAGCGCCCCATCTGTTTGTAAGGGTAACCGACGAAGAATTTACCGCAGTTTCATTTGCTACAGGAGTGAATAGTGAATTAAAATTCTCTAAAAAATATTGGGTAAACATTCTTGGTTTGCTTTTTGTAAATTTGGATGTTGTTCTTTTTTCCGTTGATTGGATAAATTTGTTAGGTAAAGCATATTCAATGTCATGTGCATTTTCAAAAAGAGAATGTGCTTTTTTGGTATCTTTTATTGTAGCATATTGTAATAAATATGTACCTTTTCCATCACAGGCATATTGGATTGCACCATATAACTCATTTAATTTTTTGCCGCTTTTTGTCTGTACAACAAGTTGTTTCATTTGATAAGGGCTTGTTAACTTTATTTCATTTTCATTTATATCAACTTCTAAATTCAATATTTCTTCCACATCATCAACACTTATCATAGGGGAATTTGTATCTGTAGTGGGAATATTTAATTCTTCATCATTTTCGATAATTTTAATTTTCTTATTTTTATCGGTAACAATCTCTGCATCTATTATTTGTGCGATGTCAAGTAAAGGAAGTAAGACTTCCCCTTTTTTTACAACAGGAGGTTTTGTGTTTATTTCTTCTCTGTCCACAATCATTACAGAGCTGTTTTCGGTAAAAGTTATTGACGAAAAAAAGTTGTCTTTCCAATTTTTTTCGATTAAGCGAGAAGCATCTTTAACAAACGTCAAATAATCTTTTTCGTTATTACTATTCGCAAACGAAAAAACCGGTTCAATATTAAATAAATTTAAAACCAATATTGACAATATAAAAAACGATATAATCTTTTTATAATATTTACTTTTGCACATAAAAAATCAATCCTTGTTTAATATAATAAAAACGAAAGTGATTATATAATATTAATAATTATAACACGTTCATTTAAACTATTCAATAGCATTTTATGTAATAAATTAAATTAAATAAACCCCAAGGGAATTGTTGCAATAATTATAATCAACTATTCCCTAATTGTTTGTTGATATATGAATTTTATTGTATCAATAAAAATATCGTGTCAACAAAAATTATCCTAATTCCTAATTCCTAATTCCTAATTCCTATATGCTTGACATTATTTTTAAAGTATGTTAAATTATATTTAAATGTTAAAAAATGGCATGGAAAGGGCTTTCAAATGAAAAAGTTGAAATCTATTTTTACAATATTTTTATCAATGATGATTTTATTCGCCTGCTCTCCTAAAGGAAGTGTACAAACAAATGATATTGATGATAATAAAATAAATGTTGTTACCACAATTTTTGCATCATATGATTTTGTGCGGGAAATAGCAGGTGATTCAGCAAATGTTACGATGCTTTTACCCCCCGGAGCAGAATGTCATTCTTTCGAGCCTACACCGTCCGATATAATAAAAATCCAAAACAGCGATGTTTTTATCCACATAGGCGGCACTTCTGATATGTGGGCAAAACAAGTTATTGATTCGATTGATAATCATAATATAAAAATAATTTCCCTTATGGAATGTATCCCTAATTTAAAAGAAGAAATTAGTGATGACCATGACGACCACGAACATGAAGAACTTGACAAACATGAAAATACCGTTCATAATAAACAAAATGAATTCCATGATGACGAACATGAACAAAATGAACATCATGACGACGAACACGAAAACGGCGAACATGATGATGAAGCAAACGAAAACGGCGAACATGATGATGACGCAAACGATAACGACGAACACAATAACGATGACCACGATATTGACGAAAACGATAACGAAATGAAAAATAATAATCATGATACTGATAATTCAAATTATGTTGTAAACGAAACTGTTTTAACATACGATGAACACGTTTGGACATCTGTGGAAAACGCAAAATTAATAGTGCAAAAAATTTCAGAAGTTCTTTGTGAAACAGACAACGAAAACTCCTCTTTTTATCAAAAACAAACAACGGATTACCTCAAAAAACTTGATGATTTAGATAATAAATTTACAAGCATTGTACAAAATGCGAAAAGGAAAACTTTAATTTTTGCCGACCGCTTTCCTTTTCGGTATTTTACCGAACATTATGGTTTGGAATATGAAGCCGCATTTTCAAGTTGTTCTGTCCAAACAGAAGCGAGTTGGAAAACAATAAAAGAGCTTACCGATAAAATAAATGATGAAAAAATCCCTGCTGTATTTCACATAGAACTGTCAAACGAAATTTTAGCAGACAGAATAGCCGAACAAACAGGTGCAAAAAAATTGCTTTTGCACACCTGCCATAATATATCAAAAAATGATTTTGAAAATAATGCAAGTTATTTAACATTAATGGAACAAAATGCGGAAAATTTAAAGTTTGCGCTTGCTTTTTAAAAAAGTAAGCAAAATTTTTTCGCTCGTGCCGCGAAGTGGCACTTGCTTTTTGTAAAAAGCAAGCAAAAATTTTTCGCGTATTCCGCGAATGGCATCTTTTTAACCGCTGGCTTCAGCGGAGAAGAAGGTTTGTCGGGATTGTGCCCGACAGCGCAGTTACTTTGTACAAGGCTTGCTCGCAAGACTTTATACAACAGTAAGCAAAAATCGTTTAGGCGTTCCCCCTAAAAACCCCCTAAGCTGACACCAAGATGATTTATTAATCGTCGTTTGCTCTCGATTGGTTTTTGTGTGATATTTCTTTTGCTCATATGCACCGTTGTTTAAACGCAACGACGATATGAAGTTTGCACTACTCAAAATCACAAAATTGTTGTCTATATCATCTAAAATCTAAAATCTACCGTCTAAAATCTATTTTCGGAGCTGTTAAATATGCCGCTTATTCGATGTGCTGATGCCGCTTTTGATTATGAGGGGAAAATTGTACTTAGCGGATTGAATTTTGAAATAAATGCTGGAGATTATTTGTGTATTGTCGGAGAAAACGGCTCCGGTAAAAGCACGCTTATTAAAGGACTGTTGAAACTTAAAAACCCATGTCGTGGAAATATCTGCATAGATGGAGTTAAAACAAACGAAACAGGCTATCTTCCGCAGCAAACCGAAGTGCAAAAAGATTTCCCCGCTAACGTTTCCGAAGTTGTTTTGTCCGGGCGGTTAAATACAGGTTATATCAAAATGTTTTATTCAAAAACCGATAAAGAAATTGCAAAACAAAACATGGAACGGCTGGGCATACAAGATTTGAAGAAAAGATGTTACCGTGATTTGTCGGGTGGGCAGCAACAAAGAGTTCTTTTAGCAAGAGCTTTATGCGCCGCCGATAAATTATTGATTTTGGACGAACCTGCCGCCGGACTTGACCCTATCGCTACACAGGAACTTTATGGAATGATTGAAAATATCAACAAAGAATTAAAAATCACGGTTGTTATGATTTCCCATGATATATGCTGTGCAATAAAATATGCGAAAACTATTCTTCACTTGCAAAATGAACAGTTGTTTTTTGGGACAGCCTCAAGTTATTTTGAATCAGATTTAGGCAATACTTTGGGAGGATGCAGAAAATGTTCGGCTTTATCAAAGGTATAATTGATTAGGATGGTGCAAAAAATGTTCAATTTTATCAACGACATAACTGTATAGGAGGATGCAAAAAATGTTTAATTTTATCAACGACATAATTGCTTATGATATGTTAAGAAACGCCCTTATTGTAGGACCGTTAATTACGTTGTGTGCTTCTGTTTTGGGTGTCAGTTTGGTGTTAAAACGATATTCAATGATTGGCGACGGACTTTCTCATGTTAGTTTCGGCGTTTTTTCAATCGCTACTGTTTTTAATTTCGCTCCTCTTGTTGTTTCTATACCGATTGTTATATTTGCGGCGTTTTTGCTTTTGCGTATAAATTCAAGCAGTAAAATTAAAGGAGATGCCGCGACTGCTATTATTTCTACAGGTTCGCTTGCTTTGGGGGTATTAGTCGTTTCGATGACGAGCGGAATGAACACAAACATCAGCGGATTTATGTTTGGAAGTTTATTGACAATCACAAAAAGTGATGTTATCATAAGCATAAGTTTATCTATAGTGGTTTTATTGATTTTTGTGTTGTTTTATAATAAAATATTTAGTGTGACTTTCGATGAAACATTTGCCCGTGCGACAGGAATTAGGGCGGAATTTTACAACATGGTAATTGCTTTTTTGACCGCAATTACAATAGTTTTGGGCATGAGAATGATGGGTGCGTTATTAATCTCCGGGCTTGTGATTTTTCCGGCTTTAACATCAATGCGGGTTTTCAAAAGTTTTATCGGTGTAACAATATGCTCTGCGGTTATATCTATAATCTGTTTTATATTCGGATTTGCGGGAGTGTTCGCTTTCGATACACCCCCCGGCGCAAGTATTATTATAGTAAATATAATAATGTTTGTATTATTTTGGTGTATTAATTTATTGAAAAGAAAGGGATTTTATGGGAAAAATAAAAATTATTACTGATTCTGCGAGTGATATTAAAAGAGAGGACGAAAAAGTGTATAATATTGAAATTATGCCTTTTGAAATAGCTTTGGACGGTGTAAATTATCTCGAACGGAAAGACTTTACCGAAAGAGAATTTTATAAAATAATGGGGCAAAGCAGTAAAATCCCAACAACCAACCAAATTTTAAAACACCGCTTTTTAGAAATTTACAAGCGTTTTTATGATGAGGGTTATTCAGATATAATTTATATATCAATAAATTCAAAAGGTTCTTCCACCAACCAAAATGCACATTTGGCAGTAAAAGTGTTTTTTGAAAAAAACCCGGAATGTAAAGATAAATTTAATATATATGTAATAGACGCGGGAACATATTCGTATGCGTATGGTTATGCGGTGAAAATTGCCGCACAAAAGGCAATAGAAAACGCACCCGTGCGTGAAATACTTGCGTTTTTAGAAGATTGGCTCGCTCATGTTCGAGTGATACTTGCTCCGTATTCGTTGGAATATGCGAAAAAATCCGGCAGGATAAGCGCGGCGGCGGCTTTCGCAGGGGAATTGTTGGGATTGCGGGCGATTATTATGTTTGAAAACGGCGAATCTAAAATAATTGACAAAGTACGTCATGATAAAAATGTAATTCCCGCAATAATAAAAAATGCAAAAAAAAGAATGATACCGCAAACACCATATTGTGTAATAATCGGCGAATTAGAAGACAGAAATCAAGAAATAATCGCAGAATGTAAAAAAGCATTCGGATATGACCCTGCGGATATAATATATGTAGGCGCGACAATCGCCGCAAATTCCGGCCCAAAAGTAGTGGCGGTTATTGTGAAAACAACGGATAACAACTAACAAATAACAGATTACAACTAACAGATAACAGATAATAAATAACATTTATTTGTATTGTAGGGGACGCACACTGGGCGTCCCGTTGCACAAAACTTTTTGATAATGAACAGATAACAAATAACAGATAAAAAATATTTTGGTGTTTTTTTATTTTTCATTTAAAAATTTTATGAAAATATAAACTATAGTTTATATTTTCATAAAATTTTATTATTTTGCAACAGTTTGGAGTTTTTTTTTACTCTAATATAATAGAACGGTAAAAAGGTGGGAATTTTTGTATGGATGATGTGAAAACAAGTGTACGGGAACAATTTACACGGTTGTATACACCGCTTGTAAATGAGCTTTTTCGATATGCTTATTATTTTATCGGCGACAAAAATTATGCAGAGGATGCCGTTTCAGAAGCGGCGGTAAACGCATACATAAACTTTACAAAACTTTCTGATCACGAAAAATTTAAACCGTGGATTTTTAAGATACTTTGTAATGTTTGTAAAAAGCAGTTGAAAAATTTCAAAAACAAACAAATCGACATTGAAAATGCCGAAAATAGAACCGATTCGGAAATTGACGGGCAAAATTTTTCTGAAAAATTGGAAACTTCTATTTTATTAAAATCCGCTCTGGACTCCTTAAAACCCACTGAAAAAACCGTTGTTATGCTTTGTACCGTTGGAAAATATACCTCGCAGGAAACAGCAAAAATTCTTAATATCCCGTCATCCACCGTTCGTTCCCACTTAAAACGTTCTTTGGCGAAACTAAAAATATTACTGGGAAAGGATTTTTTTGATGAAAAATAATAATTTTAATGATAATGAAAAAAGCAATATTGAATTTATACAAAAAACTTTAAAACTGTTGGACGACACCATAACTCCGCCGTTGTCTGTTTCCGCTGAATATATTATTAATAAAGCGGAAAACAGCAGGGAGAAAAACAAAAAGAGAGCCATGTTTGTCACAGCACAAAGGTTAACTGCCGCCGTTGTTTGTGCTGCTTTTTGTGTTTGGTGCGTTTTTGGGTACAATCTTTTTTTGAACAATCCCACTGAACAACCGCAACCGCTCGGAATACCGAAAATAACTTCTTCACAGGAAACAACTTTTTCAAACGATGATGAAATCGAAAACCCATATGTACAATTAAGCGAAATGAATTTGGAAGAATACGGCGATGTTTTTAAAACGCTTTCAAAAGTTATAAAAACAAATGAGCGTGTTTATGCTGACGGATTTTTATGGGATGAGGAAGCAACAACTGAAGATGCTATGCCGTCAACCGATGGTGCAAATGCAGCAATAGCTGCCGAAATCGGCGGCGATATGGGCGGAAGTGTTACAAAAGAAAAATCAAAAGAAATTGATTCGGGGGAAACCAACACACAAGTTGAAGGTGTTGACGAAGCGGACATAATAAAAAACGACGGTCAATATTTGTATATTCTTTCGAACCAAATGAAAGATGAAAGCGATATTTACAAATACGCTTTTAGTATTGTTGACGTACAAGAGCCCGATAACCTCAATGTTTTATCCGAAATTGAAATTAACAAATATGCAGGTAAAGGCACACAGTTAATACCGTTGGAAATGTATTTGAACAGCGGAAAAGCCGTGATCATATGTAATGTCGATAATCAAGAAGATAGATACCCGAATGTAAGTTATATGCGAGGTTTTTTCCCGAGCACAATCGAAAAAATTAAAGTTTTGATGTTTGATGTTACAGATAAAAGCAAAGTAAAACTGGTTGATACATTCACACAATCCGGGGAGTATGTTTCTTCACGAGTGATAGGTCAAACAGCTTATTTAGTAACAAATTTTCACATTGACACTATTGGGTTTGATGATTCAAATATTACTACTGATGAGCCCGAGACAAATAACTCTAAAGGAAAATCCCTTGACGAAATTGGTGTTCCCGAATTAAATATTACTAATGAAAAAGCCCTCGAATGTATTCCAAGTGCATATTATGGCGATGGTGTATCATATTTACGTCCCGAGGCTATTACTGTCGACAAAAACGCACAACAACCGGAATATATGGTAGTGTCCGCGTTGGATTTAGCCGAAAAAGGTAAATCTAATTCTCAATCAATTTTGGGTTGCGGTTCTGACATTTTTTGCTCTGTCAACAATCTTTATGCTGCTCAAACAATATATGAACGCAATGCCACTACCTCAACCACAGTGACAAAAGTATCGTTAGATAAGCTTAAAATTGAAGTTAAAGAAAGCGCGACATTCCGCGGAAATATCCTAAATCAATTTTCGATGGATGAATATAAAGGAAATTTCCGAACAGTTGTAACATATCAAAACGCTATAACAGGAATTAACCGAAACGCCCTTTTGATTTTCGATAAAAACATGAAAGTAATCGGCAAAATAGAAAACATGGCACCCGATGAACGAATATATTCCGCACGGTTTATGGGCGATAAAATTTATATGGTGACATTCCGTGAAGTTGACCCATTGTTTGTAATAGATGCGTCAAACCCTCGTAAGCCAAAAGTTTTGGGCGAGTTAAAAATCCCCGGATTCTCGGAATATTTACATCCTATAAGCGACACCTTGCTTTTGGGAATCGGTATGCAGGCAAGCGACAAAGGAATGATAGAAGGTATAAAACTTTCGATGTTTGATGTAAGCAATCCTTTAGAGCCAACGGAAAAATTTGTTAAAATTATCGGTGACGGTAAAGGAGATTATCATACCGATGTTGCACATTCACACAAATCAGTGTTGTTCTGGAATGATTTGTCCAAATTCGCTTTTGCCGTTAAATATTATGATGTGAAAAATAATTATATTTACTTTGAAGATTATACAGTTTTTGAAATAGGGAAAAACGGTTTTAAGGAATTGGGAAAAGTTTCACATCTTAATGATAACTCAATAAAACATTATGAAGAATTGTCAAAATTGCAAATCAAATATGACACCACGACATATATGGACGAAGCTACAAGACGTGCCCGTCAAGATGCATATGAAAAAGAACTTTGGAAACTTTACGATAAATATGATACTAACAATACAAAAATCAAACGCGGAACATATATTGAGGACACACTTTTTACAATATCAGACAGAATAGTACAAGCACATTCTCTCGATAATTTCAAATTATTATCTCAAGTTGAACTTCAAGCAAAATTAAAGTAAAAGGTAATTTTTAAAAATAAAAGCAGTATCACTTCACTTTTTTAGTGAAGTGATATTGTTTTTTAAATGAAAATAAATGTCGAAAAAACACTTGACAAGATTAAAAAGATGTGTTAAATTGAGTAAGTTGCCATTTCGCCCAATTTTGAACAATTTGTAAACTTTAAAAAAACACTTGACAAGACGAATGAGAAGTGGTAAAATAAAAAAACGCGACAAAATAGATATGAGACAGGAGACATTAGATATTAGATAACTTTAGACGGCAGATAGTAGACATTTAGATATTTAGATAAAAGAGACGTTGGTTTGCAATACTTTCAATTAGAAAGTCTAAAGTCTCAAATCTCAAATCTCAAATCTACCTTTGTTCCTTGAAAATTGAACAATATTTAAGTTGAACGAATTGAACTTTACAGTTTGTCTTGCACTTTCGCTTTTAGCGGAAAAAAACAAGACAAGCATATTGCCTGTTAAATAATTATTGATATATCAAGAAATGATTTAATTGGCAATCGTACTAAAATCCAAATATTGGATATATGGTACAAACCCAATCAATTCTGTAATTTTAAAAAACGCATAGTGTTTTTTGAGTATAAAAATCCGAACGAGTTCGGATTTTCAGGATAAAACAGCTTTTTAAAACTTGTAATATAGTTGAAAAAGTTGTTACAGTCATATCTTGAGGGATATGATGTGAAAAAGAGTTTGATCCTGGCTCAGGACGAACGCTGGCGGCGCGCCTAACACATGCAAGTCGAGCGAAAGTTAGATGTTAGACTATGGATATTAGATATAAGATGGGTGAAATTGAAGATGAGCGGTTTTAAAGAATTGAAAGTGTATCAAAAATCATATAAAGCGGCAAGAGCTGTGTATTTAATGACAGAAAACAATGCAAAAGAAGAAAAATATGGAATTACCGGTCAAATACGTAGAGCATCATTAAGCATACCATTGAATATCGCAGAAGGATATGCAAAAAAAGAAAGTCAAAATGAATTTAAGAGATATTTATTAATAGCTATAGGGTCAGTAAATGAAGTTTTAGTTTTGATAGATTTTTCAAAAGACATAGGATATTTGTCTGAAGAAAAACATCAAAAAGCGTATAAAGAATATGAAGAAATAGCAAAAATGTTAAATTCATTTATAAAAACATTAAATCTCTAAAGGAAAAGGTCTAAAATCTAATATCTAAAGTCTAACATCTAACTTTAGCGGCGGACGGGTGAGTAACACGTGAGCAACCTGCCTTACTCTGGGGGACAACGTCTGGAAACGGACGCTAATACCGCATAACATGGTTTATCCGCATGGGTGAACTATCAAAGATTTATCGGAGTAAGATGGGCTCGCGTCTGATTAGATAGTTGGTGAGGTAACGGCTCACCAAGTCGACGATCAGTAGCCGGACTGAGAGGTTGATCGGCCACATTGGGACTGAGACACGGCCCAGACTCCTACGGGAGGCAGCAGT
>Ga0099364_10008460_pt1 | contig 14479 bp, 14 predicted proteins | sample TergutTh196P3_FD_73070 | JGI IMG/M metagenome (GOLD analysis project Ga0099364, IMG submission 73070) | Microcerotermes parvus P3 segment gut microbial communities from Pointe-Noire, Republic of the Congo - Th196 P3 | ecosystem: Host-associated > Arthropoda: Insects > Digestive system > Gut ... | reverse complement strand
CGCTACGGGTGTTTTGTCAATTTTGTTGATTAACGTATAAAATTTATATAATGTAAGGGATAATGTATGAGAGAACAAGCAAAAATAAATAAAATCGCTTGGGAACACCGCGCAGATGAATTTTTAGATGTGAGAGCAGGCGGCAGTCTTGCGGAAGTAGCAGCAAAAATGAAAGAGAAGTCTCAGGTAAGGGATGATTTTCATAAAAAATATTTTGCGAATGTAGACGGTAAAAAAATTGCCAATCCATGTGGCTCAGACGGCAGGGCGTCAATTCCATTGGCATTGCTCGGTGCTAATGTTACCATCTTTGATATATCAGAACCGTTTCAACGCTATACGCTTGAGGTTGCGAAAGAAGCAGGGGTTAGTATACAATATATTCTTGGGGATTTTTGCGAAACAGATTGCACGAAATACGGCAATATGTTTGATATTGTATATTCCGAAGGGGGAATACTGCATTATTTTTCAGATATTAATGTATTTATGAAAACGATATATGCAATCACAAAACCAGGCGGGCAATTCATTTTAAGTGACTATCACCCTTTTAGAAAAACAGGCAATAATAGCGATTATTTTGATACGCAGTTACATGAGCGTAAAGTTCCCTGTCGAGGTCATTTTCCAGAAGATGAGCAAGATTCATTTCCCAAAATGATGATACGATATTATAATTTAAGCGAAATCATTAATGCTGTGATTAGTCCAGGGTTTACGCTGACTGAATTTTTAGAACACCCATCTCCTGATAATGAAAAATTTCCTGGAGGCTTTACAATCATTGCTAAAAAATAAATAACAACTACTAATAAGCATTTTCACACCAATAAATATGTCTAACACAGCTAATTTAAAAATTAAATAAACGCATACAAAAAAATTTTTTGTAAAAAATATTGATGCCCTCTGTATTTATTTATCTTAAATTATTTTTATTATATTTATATGCGGAGACGAGGTGGCATATATGGCAAAAAAGGGTATGAGAAGACCGAGTCCGAAACAACCCCACGGAACGGGAAGCAATAAAAAACAGCATTTCACAAAGAATGAAGTTCCTCCCGTTCCCGAAATTCAGGGAAAAGCCAAAAGCGGCAAATAAACTTTGTAAAAATTATAAGGGCGGGCATTGCCCGTCCGTTAAATTAATGCAATCTTCGCGGATGCCCTGTTGCGAGTCCTATCAAAAAATCGGGGTTTTCGGGGAGGTCTATTTAAAGAAAGGAAAAATAATATGAAATATACAGAAAAGTTAAAGTACATAGGCAATAGGAATCAATTATTTACGGTAAAAAATTATATCATGACCGACGGAAAAGCAAACGGCGTCCGTGCGATTGATATTGACAACGGCAAAGGACTGTTTTTAACCCTGCTTCCCGACAGATGTATGGACATATATCAACTGAAATATAAAGGCGTAAATTACAGTTATATATCGCCTGTGGGAGTTGTTCACCCAAGCTATTATGATAACAGGGGCATAGAATTTTTGCGTAACTTCTTCGCCGGCTTTCTGACTACGTGCGGTCTCGCGACGATTTGCTCGCCGAGCGAAGATGTCGTAGGCGTATCTAACGAGCTTGAATCCCTCGGTCTGCACGGTCGTATAAGCAATACGCCCGCAGATAATTTCAGCGTGACTATAGACGAAAAAACAGACGGCGAACCAGAAATCTTGATAACTGCCGTTATGACCGAAGCACGTCTTTTCGGGGATAAATATACCCTTACAAGGGAAATCAGAATTTATACGGATAAAAATAAATTTGAAATAAACGATACCGTAAAAAATATCGGCTTCGGGAAGTCGCCGCATATGATTTTATATCATCTCAATTACGGCTATCCGTTTCTTTGTGAGGATATAGAAATAGATTTGCCGTCAACAGAGACAATACCTGTGAATGAAAACGCGGCAAAAGGATTATCCGAATGGAATAAATTCCCCAAACCGCAGCACGGCATGGAAGAACAATGCTATTATCACAAACTTGAAAAAGACAGCCGCGGATACAGTTGTTATTCGCTGTTTAATCCCATACTTAAAACAGGAATAAAAGTCGAATATGATGCGGTGCCGCTCGATTATTTTATACAATGGAAAATGCCCGGTGAGAGCGATTATGTATTGGGTCTTGAACCCGGCAACTGCCACGGAGGGGGAAGAAAAAAAGCCCGTGAGGAGGGCGTTTTAAAATTTCTTGAGCCGCAGGAACAAGTAAAATATCATTTGGTTATCAATCTTTTTGATAACTAAACGTGAGTTTAATAAAAAAATAGCCATTATACAGAAAATTTATATTTTGGATAGTGAATACAAGAGGAATGAAATGATTTTCAAGAAAATAACCGCGTGTCTTGATATGTTCGGGTGCCCAAATAGATGTAAACATTGTTGGCTTGGTATAACACCTAACGGGAACTTAACTATTGATGATTTAAAATTTGTCGCGGAAGAATTTCGCCCGTTTACTGATAACCTTGAGGTTGTTGACCGTTATCGGGAGGAAGATTACCCGGACAATTACAAAGAATTATGGGAAATTACCGCCGAACTTTCCGATACAAAAACGCCTCACTTTGAAAATATCAGTTATTGGCGCGCTGTACGCGACAAAGAATATGTGCCGTGGCTCTATTCCCAGAACGTCCGAGCCGCTCAACTTACTATATTCGGAGATGAAGAAACGACCGATTATTATGTCGGCAGGAAAGGTGCTTTTCAAGAAATAATGCAAACAATAGAAATATTATTGCAAAACAAAATTGCTCCGCGTATTCAAGTATTTATTAATAAAAATAACATTTCACAACTTCCGTATATTCGGAACTTAATCGAAGCTCTGGATTTAGAAAAACAATGTATTGATTTTGACAAAGAATTTGTATTTTTTCTGCATCAAGGCTCTTGTAGCGGGGAAAATGAACAGTTTTACGACGTTTGGATTACGCCCGAAGATATTGACAAAATACCGCAAAAATTAATTGATTTTTCATTGAAACATTGGGAACAATCAAATATAATGGGAATTTTAGGAAAACCTGAAAAAGAACTTTATAATCAACTAATTTATGATAACTCAATCGGTAATATTGTTACAAATTCCCCGTTGTTTTTTATTGATAAAGATTTTAACGTATACCCCAATTATGAAACTCCTTCAAGATATTGGCTTTTGGGAAATTTAAAAACAGATGGGGCAGAAAAAATATTAAACAATTATATTAATAACAATTCCACCGCTCAACATATCTTTTCCACCGTTCCAATTAGTGAAATGGTAAAGAAATGCGGAAACGCTGAAAGTATGCGATTATTTGGCAAATGGGATTATAAAAATTTTATGTTGCATAAATATTGTCGTATCGAATAATCATTTTCGATAAATGACACTGTTATTGGTATTGGATAAGGCGCGGCTTCGATGCCGCGCCTTATTCTTTTTTTGTGAAAAAATAAATTATTGCTCGTTCATTATCATTTTTTCCAGTTCATCCATAGTTTTTTCGATATTGGTTTCTACAGAGGCTTTTCTGCGTTCTATCAGAGAAGCAATATCAATACGACCGTTGGCAAGCGCACTCCTGATATCGTCGGACAACTGGCGAGTCATGTCATAGGTGATTCCGAGGTCCAACGAAATAGAATTGTTTATTATGTGCATCATTTCTATTGAGTCGTCGTTTCTAAGTCCTTTAAACGACAATGAAACGTCATAATAAACGGGTGTAACCTCCGTATGGCTCTTGTATTCCAAAGCGTCTACGATTATTCCCGTTTCAAGCGGAATTGAATTGGTCTGCGGAATTACAAGCACAGGGCATTGTCTGAAAAGCATATGTCTGTAGTTTTCCTGCGCTTCGTCGAATTTCGGTATAGGAACGATACCGAGGGAATCTTCCATTCCTCTGAAAAGGTCCGCCGACTTAAACTCGGCTATAATCATAAATGACCTTCCGATTTCAAAAAGTCTTTCGTAGTTTCTTGTCGATGTATTTCTGTCTTCGTTCGCTTCCATGAATTGTCCCGAAACGCTTGTTATATCTATAATTTTATCTATACCACTGAAGAAACGCTCGTTTTCAATACTTAGAAACGGCATATTATTAGAATCTTTTTTTATAAAAGGCTCGTCTATTCCGGTAACAAGCGCAACCATAGCATTGTCGGGACTGGTTAGCCCGTAAACACTGCTGCCGCCCGCGTTCCATGTAAACGAATCGTCGCCGTTGAGAGCCATTCCCGCTTTTGTATACTCAAGCAATTTCTCAAGCGTCCATTTGCCGTCTCTTACTAACTGATACGGGAACTCAAGTCCAAGATTCTGCATTATTGTTTCGTTGAAAAATATGCACCATACGCCTTGCAGAGTCATCATTGCGACTTCGCTCTGCAAGAAGTAAATGCCGTTGTTTTGTCCCAGACGGGAACTTTCTATCGTCGAAGTTTTCCACCAACTTCCCTCTAAGTTTATCGTTGGAATATTGTCGAGATTATAAAACAGTCCTTGAGTGATGAGAGAGCCTATGGGCGCATTGTTGGAACGCGGACAGAATATCATGTCATAAGCGTCATCGCCTGCCAAAACCGTGGTTCTCGTTCTCGTTTCTAATGCGCCGATATCTGCGGTTATTTCTACCATATTGAGGTTAAAATGTTCCTCAATAAACTTGTTTCTGTTATATATCGTATCGTTTAATATCTCCCCGTTCGGTTCTTCTACAACAATTTCCGTCACAAAGTTCCAAACAGGTTCGGCGTTGAGTATCCTGAAATCTCTGCCGTTCATATTCAATTCAGGATAATCATAATCGGGTACGGAGCTGACATTTTCTCCCTCGCCGTTCTCCTGCGCCATTTCATTGTCGCCGACTGTGTTGACATTGGAATCGCCCGTTTCTCCGCACGCCGCCAAAATAGGCGTTACGGCGAGAATTATGACCATAAACAGAACTAATATCTTTGATTTCATGAAAAAATTTCCCCCTTAAAAAATATAAAATATAAATAAATTTGAATTATAAAATGATTATATATTTATAATTTAAATTTGTCAAGTATATATAAAAATTTTAATTTTTGTTAATCTTTTTTTTCTCTCTCAAATTATAAAAAAAATCGCTCAACATACGGCTTGTTTTTTCTCTGAAAACCCCGCTTATAATTTCGGGCTTATGATTAAAATTATAGTCGTTCAAATTTATTATACTGCCGAACGCACCGGCTTTTTTATCTTCACAGCCATAAATTACGCGTCTTATTCTTGAATTAATAATCGCGCCGCCGCACATCGGGCAAGGCTCTAAAGTTACATACAGGTCGCAATCGACAAGCCGCCAAAAACCAGTAACTTCACAGGCAATTTTTATCGCGGTCATTTCGGCGTGGCTCAATGCGTTCTGGTCACATTCCCGCCTGTTATATCCTGCGGCTATTACTTCTCCCTCCTTGACGATTACGCAGCCGACGGGCGTTTCATCAATGCTACAGGCTATTTTTGCCTGTTCTATCGCCAATTCCATAAAATATTCGTGGATATTATTTATTTCTGACATGATTAATTAGACCTCCTCGGAAATTAAATCAACGCGGCGATTTTTAAGCCTAAGCCCTCTTTAGGTTGGTTCGGATTGTAGGGGTACACATTGGGCGACCCGACAATACTAACGGCAATGCGGTTTTTGCGGGACGTCGAGGACGCCGTCCCCTACGATAAACAACACAAATTGAACATTCCGTACAAAAACGGGTTCAATATTTTTATCTTCTGCGATTATGAAAATTCCCCAAATTGAAAATAATAGTCGGTCATGCTTATAAGAATAACTATGACAAAAAATAAAATAGATATTACATTGCCAAAACTCAACAGTTTTGTCCGCTTTTTTATATGCACATAATTTTTATGCTCCGCCAACTCTATTTTTTTATTCTTTTTTATAAAAATAATCATAGAAATCACGGATACCGCCAGTATAAAATCAAGATAAACAAAATTAACGATTGAAAAACTATAATCTGAAAGTGTACCGCCCAAATATTCCATAGTCATGGCAACTCCATTCACTACGGCGTGTAAAATTACCGAAAACCATATTGATTTTGTCTTAATCGCAATATACGCGCTGAATAATCCGAGGGCGGTCGCAAAGAAAAATGCGTTTGTCGATGCGTGTATAAATCCGAACAGAACCGAACTTACGACAATCGCAAAAGCATTGCCGTATTTACGCAGGGCGTTGAGCATTAAATATCTGAATACAAATTCTTCGAATAATGCGGGAGTAATTACTACAGAAAAAAAATAAACAATTATGCCCGCGGTCGTTTGGGGAAAACTGTGAAATGCGCCAACATATTTTTGGATTCCGAAAAAACCGAGCGTTATGTCAAATACCGCTGAAATATACGCAAAAAAATGTACTATGCTTAAACCGACTATAATTAAAACAATCGAATTTTTCGGGAGTTTCGGTTTCAAAGATATATGCGAATCAATGCCTTTTGGCTTGCCGTTCATAATAAACATAAAAAACAGGCTTGAAAGAACAAACGAAAATATGCTTATACAAATAGAAGCAACATTCTTCGCCAGTATCATCAGTTCTTCCGTGATTAATATATCGGCTATTCTGCCTGCTTCTTCCCTGTTGTTGCCTATGCTGATTATAAGCCCCGTATATAAAAACTGGAACACTCCACTGAAAAAATACAACAGAAACAATGCGAGCAATGCCATAGCCGACACTGCGAGCATTGTTTTTTTGAAAACGCTTATCTCGTTCGGAGTTGTACAAATCCATCTGTTTTTTTGGCTTGTATCAATATTATTCAATAAATTCACCTCGTTTTTTCGGAATGGCATAATAGACTTCTTCGGAAACCCGTATGGCGCACCCTGCATAATTAATTTTTGAGGTTTTTGAAGAAGTCTATTATATAAATATATACGGTAAAATTCAGAGTCTTTTTATAAACGCCGTTTTTTCGTTCATGTCAAATCCATTGTTTTTATAAAAATTCAGAGTGCTTTCTTTTTTTGAGCCTGTCATAAGCATAATTTTATAACAGTTATGTTCTCTCGCCGTTTCTTCGGCTTTATTCATTAAAGCAGAAGCGCAGCCCATATTTCTGTAATCTGCGTGAGTGACGACGTTTTCTATAACCGCATATGGACGCATATCATTCGTAAGATTTTCGATTATAACCAAAGTGACCGAAGATACGGCTTTACCGTCTATTTCGCATACAAAAATATAATACAGGCTGTCAACCGAAAATTTTGACAGCATCAATTTAAATTTTTCAATATCCCGCTCTTCTTTCGGAGGAAGAATTTTCAGATGATTTGCGTACAGTTCTGACAGATGTTCGGCGTCGTCCGCCGACGCTTTTCTGATTAATATAACTTCACCTATTTGTTTTATCATAATTTTACCCCTCAGTTACTATTATATCACACCTTTTGCCGTGTGTCCAGTATCTGAGGGGCTTTTTTTATTTAAATCAATCCAAATACAACTTATCTTATTTTCTTGTCTGCTTTACAATAATGCGTGCGCCTACACCCGCAGCAATGATAAGAACAAACATCATTATTATTGTCGCGTCTCCCGTTTGGGGAGCTGGTGCGGGAGCGGGAGCGGGTACGTGTACATTTTCTGTGCCGCCGCCGATACCGTCAACAACAACTTCTACAACACGTTCAGGCTCGGGTTCAGGTGCGGGGGGGACAGGTTTTTCAATAGGTGCGCCGAGCGTTATTTTCGCATACTGCTCAACTGCCTTGCCGTTCGATACTCCCGACGCGATTTGCGTATGAATATAACCTTCGTTGTACTGACAGAGAACTATACAAATAGTAAACTGTTTGCCTTGCTGTAGTTTGCCTCCCGTAAAGAAAGTATTGGCGGGTATTCTTATTTCATAATTGAGTTTATTGCCGTCGAGAACTATCTGAAAATCCGTACCGGGAGTTAAGTCAAGCTCTTCAAGGTCTTCATGATTAAAATAATAAGTTGTGACAAGTTCGCCGTTTGTACTGGCTCTGCCGATTATGAACTCAACCAAATCCGTATAGCCGTTGTCGCCGACATTATCAATATTGGATAACGCGAACTGAACCCCTGCTTGGTCCCAGTTTCCGCTCCCGTCGTTGTTATAGTGTTTTGTGTCTGTTGTAATAAACATATAAACATAGTCTTCGTCGTAGGAAGCGTAGATGTCATACTCCATAGCTTTTGCGGCATCTTTTAACTCGTCGTCGTTTCCACCGTAGGAAACGTCTCCTTCACCTATATCCACTTTAGAATATCCAAATTCATCAAGTACGCCGTCTATAACGGGTTTTTCAGCATATCCTTTGAACTCAAGTCTTACATTGTATAAATTTGCTTCTTGGTCGAAACTCAGAACGGGTAATGTTAAAAACATTGCTACAATCAAAATTGCTATGATTTTTTTCATATCTAATTTCTCCTTATCCTTAATATTAAGTATTACATAAAATTTTTAATAAAATAAGATATTATATCCTATATTATAACTCATAATTCTAAAAATGTCAAGAATATTTTGAAAATTTTTATGGAGTTCGCTAAAAAATATAATGATGATTTTTGAAGTATGCTGCACCCTACGATTTATATATTTTTTTGAAAATTTTTTTTACAGTTGCCATGTTAAAATTAATTTTCCCTTGACTAAATATATCATATAGGGTATAATCAAATAAATTGAGTTAAAGACTAGTCTATTAATCACAAATTAACGGAGGAGATTAAATGTTTACAAGAAAACAGGCGGATGAATATATTTTAAATAATAAAAATAGAGTAAACAAAGAGTTTAAGCCGAAGTTTCACTTCTCGGCTGAAATCGGTTGGATTAATGACCCGAACGGGTTTTGCCGTTTCAACGGGAAATATCACTTGTTTTACCAGTTTCACCCGTATGATTCTAAGTGGGGTCCGATGCATTGGGGACACGCGATTTCAGAAGATTTGATAAAATGGGAGCATTTGCCCGTAGCTTTGGCACCTGACAGCAATTTTGACAAAGACGGCTGTTTTTCCGGCACCGCGCTAATTTTGGATAATAAATTGTATTTATTTTATACGGGTGTGCATGACGGCAAGCAGGAGCAGTGCATAGCTTACAGCACAGACGGCATAAATTTTGAAAAATATGCGGATAATCCTGTAATCGGCGAAAAAAATCTCGCGCCCAACGTGAATATAAATGATTTCAGGGACCCGAAAATCATAAAAAGAAACAAAGATTTTTATTGCATAATAGGGGCAAACAGCAAGGCTGTTGTGTACAAATCAAATAATATATTTGATTGGAAATATGCGGGCGATTTGTTAGATAAAAAGCTCGGCGTAATGTGGGAATGTCCCGATTATTTCGAAGCAAACGGCGAAGCTGTGTTTATCGCGTCAATCTGCGGTAAAAATCAGGAAAATAATGACAAAAACAAATTTGTATTTTATGCAAATCCGACATATTTTATTCTTGAGGATAATAGTCTTGAGAATTTGCCCGTAAAATATAAATTTTTTGATGAGATTGAAAATGGCTTTGATTTTTACGCGCCGCAGATTTTGCAGACTGATGAAGACAAAAATATAATAATCGCATGGCAGTATACGTTCGGCGAAAAGATTATAACGGATTCGGATAATTTAAATCACAGATGGGCAAACTGCATGACTTTACCTCGTGAGATAAGCATAATAAACGGTAAACTTTGTCAAAATCCTGTCAAAGCACTTGAAAAGTACAGACAAAATAAAACTGCGCTGAAAGATATTAAATCAAGTTATTATAATTTAGATATCGGCGATTTCTGTGAAATTTTAATGTCGATAGATATGGTAGACGCGAAGAATTTAAAAATAATTCTGCCGATGGGTATTCTTGAATTTGACAAAAATCGGGGATATATAATTTTTGACAGGACAGACTGCGGTTATGATTTACGCTCTGATGAACAAAAAGCAAAAGGCGTGCGCGAAATCAGAAAGATTAAATTTGATTTTGCAAAAAATATAAATCTGCGGATTTTTATTGATGTTTCGTCCGCCGAGATATTTATAAATGAGGGTGAAACCGTAATTTCTTCAAGGTTTTACCTCAAAGATAAAATTTATAAGGCGGAATTGGCGGCGGACGGTTTGATAAATATAAAAGAAATAGTAAGATATGATATTATTATATAAATATTGAGAGGTGTAAAATTATGAAATTAACCATTAAAAAAATTATATTAGTATTGGCGGCAGTCGGCGCAGTATTTTTGACAGGTTGCGGAGAATCATCTGTAAATACAGAAAGTCCGCAGGAAACCGCGTTTGAGAATAACATAAATCAGGAAACGGCAGCTGACCCCGATGAACTAAGACCGGATTTACCTGAAAGCATAAATATGGACGGCAAGAGTTTTACAATTTTAGTTTCGGATTATTATAGTTACGACCCTTTAAGCGCACCTGATTTGGGGATTGAGGAACTAACAGGCGAAGTGCTGAATGATGCCGCTTACAACAGGGATATCGCGATACAGGAAAAATTTAACTGCGCTATCAAAGCAGTATATATGCCCGACCATGACTCCGCGCACAATGCACTGAGAAATGCCGTAAGCGCGGGCGACGATACTTACGATATATATATGATACGCTCCGGAAGGCTCTTACAGTCTATCACTTCAGGTTATCTGACAAACCTACAGGATATACCGTATCTGGACTTTAATCAGCCGTGGTGGAACAAAAAAACTCTTGACGCGCTGTCGTTCGGAAACGGTCAGTATGCAATATGCGGCGATGTATCCGTTGTGGACTTGCTTGCGGTTTTCAATATGTATTTTAACAAAAGAATGTTAAGCGATTTCGGACTTGAAGACCCGTATGCTCTTGTAAACACGGGTAAGTGGACACTTGACAAGATGTATGAAATGGCTAAAGCTGTCCCCGCCGATTTAAATAATGACGGGGTATGGGATATAAATGACCGTTTTGGAGTTACACATATACTTGACGGGGTAACGGCACTGCTTAATTCTGCGGGAGAAAGCTATGCCAAAATGAACTCTGATGGAATCCCGGAAATTAGCTTTAACACGCAGGCGTCTTTCGATAAATTTATCAAGATAACAGAAATGTTGAGCGACCATGAAACTTTTATAAACGCGCATCTGCGTACTAATCCGGCACAGCAGTATGAAGCAGGACTATTTGTAAACGGAAAGTCGCTGTTTTCGCTCGGCGGTATATATTATGCGCCGGAAATGCGAGTTATGGACGATGATTTCGGGATTATACCGTATCCTAAATATAATGAGGCGCAGCGTGATTATTATACCCCGATGTGTGTTGTTGCGGTTCCGTTTGTAAGTGTTCCCGTAACTAACGCAGACCTTGAAAACACGGGGATATTTCTCGAAGAATACGCATATCAAGGTCGCCGCGAGGTTTTACCGGCATTTTATGACGTATTGCTCCAAAGAAAAGTAGCGCGTGACGAAGAATCGGCGGAAATGCTTGATTTGATATTCGAAAATATATTTATAGATGTAGGTTCGATTTATAATTTTGCGGGAATGATGTCTCAAATAAACGAAAATGGTAGCAGGGGAAGGGTAGAAATCGCTTCGTTTATGGAGCGTATCACACCGAGAGTTCAGTCAGAAATAGACAAGCTTGTCGATGCGATGTTTGAATGATATAAACTATATAAAATTAGTGGAGAAGTTTGATTATGCGGCAAACAAAAATAAATGCGCCGAATTGGTTGATTTGCTGCTGCGGCACACAAGCAGGAGATATCGGCATGATTGGATTTTCATACCATTTACACGGTTGGTGCTGTGTTCACAGGCGGCAACTATGATGATAGGACGAATAAACCGTATATCTACACAGTTACGATGCTGAATACAGCGAGAGCTAACAATTATAACCTTGCTGTATGTAAACACTATGTCAGGAGCAAATGGTGTTATTAACAGATTAAACTATACTGGTACGATTACAGTTAACAAGCAAGTGTTAAGCGAAACAGCGGCTACGGCTGTAAGTGTATCCTTGCCTACTCTGCCTTTGGGAGCGTCGTATGGACTTCCGGTAACGACTGGCTCGGCTTTAGTAGCGATTCCAAGCGTATTAATAACAGAAACGACACTTACATTTGATGTTACAGAGCAGTCTGAGGTACACAATCGGTAATCACTATACCTGTAACTGGAGCGATAAACTTTAACGATTATGATGTAACCGTAACTATAACCGCAAGTGATGTAGTGCAGGAAGGCACGCCGAGTGCGACTATCGACTTTGTTAATGAGAACCTTACAGGGCTGATGCCAAGTGCTGCCTATACTATAAACGGAGCAGATGAGACATCAAATATAAGTAGAAATATATCATTAGAAGAATCATGGTTCGGTCAACTTATTGATATAATAAAAAAAGGCGTAGTTGCGGATTCTACTGCAGACAGCACCGCTCAATCCCTGCTTATTTCATCACGCCCGATTGCACCGACACTAGGAAAAGAAGTGGATTCAGCTTTAATGGTTGGACAGTAAACGGCGTAACTCTTACAAATCCGAACAATGCTGCAACTACTTTTATAATGCCTGCAAACAATGTAACTGTTACCGCTAACTGGATCGGTACAGGTAGTAGCGGGTGGTGGCCTTCGCAACAGACACCGACAGAAAATCCTACGCAACCAACAACCGAACAACCCATAGATCCCCCTGTTACAAATGTAGGCGTAGAAATTATTATAAATGGAACAAAAATAAACGCGACATTAGGCGCAGATGAAAAAACATTTTCATTTACTGCAAGAACTGTGTCGGAAAACAGAAATAATACCGGTGAATATATTATTGAAATTCCCAATCGTGATTCAATCGGTATCACGCTCCCTATAGCGGCATTGGAAGGCGATAAATTGATTGTAAAAACAAATTTCGGGACAATCAGCATAAATAATTCCGCTATACAAGCAATTCGCGCTCTGACCGGCAATACTTTACGGTTAGTTATCGAAAAAAGCAGTTTCCGAGTTGCGCTTCTGAATTCCAGTAATAGGGAAGTTAACTACAACAACCCGGCGAATCCGTTCACAATAACTTTACCGTATACACTATCAAGAGGACAGCAACGGCGCGTATCGGAAAAACAAATATATTGTCAATAAAAAATTTAAAAATATTTAAAAAATATGCTTGACTTTTTCAAAAAATATGATATAATATTATTATGTAAAGTTTCAGACTTTACATTTGTGTCGGTTTTGTTATTATTTTGTATTTTCGTTTTGCAGGGGAGAATTGATATGTTTGAAAAGAATATTGAAATCAGTTATTTACTGGATTACTACGGAGATGTTTTGACGGAAAAACAAAAAGACGCTATAGATTTATATTACAACGAAGATTTATCTCTCGCGGAAATCGCCGAACACGCCGAAATTACGCGGCAGGGGGTTCGCGACGCGATAAAGCGAGGCGAGGAAATTTTAATCGAATTGGAAGCTAAACTCGGCTTTTTAAAAAAGTTGGCTGAATTTAGAGAAGCGTTTGAAATAATAAACGAGTGCGCTAATAACGTAAAATTTTCAAAAAATAATGTAAATTTTTATAAAATTCTCGATGAAAATGTCGATTTGATAATTGATGTGACGCAAAAAATAATTATAGAGTAGATTTTTTAGCCCTCGGCGTTTCGTCGACATCTGAATAAAATAATTGATATAACAACAGCAGATATAATTTGAGGTGAATATATATGTTTGAGAGTTTGATGGAAAAAATGGAGTCGGCGTTTAAAAAATTTAAGAGCAAAGGCAAACTGACCCCCTCCGATGTTAAAGAGGGCATGAGAGAAATAAGGCTCGCCTTGCTTGGAGCCGACGTAAATATAAGAGTGGTAAAAGAGTTTGTGGCGAGGATAACAGAGCGTGCCGTCGGAGCGGAAGTATTGGAAAGTTTACTGCCGGCGCAGCAGATAATAAAAATTGTCAACGAAGAACTCACTAAAATCATGGGTGAAAAACAGGAAAAAATAGCTATCGCGTCAAATCCGCCTACGGTTGTTATGGCGGTCGGCTTACAAGGCTCGGGGAAAACTACCCATATAGGCAAACTTGCCCTCATGTTTAAAAAGCAGAATAAAAATCCATTGCTCGTCGCGTGCGACGTATACAGACCCGCCGCTATAAAACAGTTGGAAGTAGTCGGCGAAAAAGCGGGCGTTTCCGTATTCACTCTCGGGGATAAAGCAAACCCTGTTGAAATTGCGAAAGAAGGCTTAAAATACGCGAAGCAAAACGGATATGACATGGTATTTATAGATACGGCGGGACGGTTGCATATCGACGAAGTCATGATGACGGAACTGCAAAATATAAAGCGTGAAGTCAATCCCCATGAAATACTGCTTCTTGTAGATT
>Ga0099364_10008459_pt1 | contig 14480 bp, 10 predicted proteins | sample TergutTh196P3_FD_73070 | JGI IMG/M metagenome (GOLD analysis project Ga0099364, IMG submission 73070) | Microcerotermes parvus P3 segment gut microbial communities from Pointe-Noire, Republic of the Congo - Th196 P3 | ecosystem: Host-associated > Arthropoda: Insects > Digestive system > Gut ... | reverse complement strand
CTCATACGTCACCTCGTTTTTACCATACGGAATAATATCTGAATGCGCCCGTCTGAGCCTCAACATATGCAATATAATATTTTTCGTCTTGAGTATTAAATGTTATGAATTTCCATGCGGCAGTGGCGGTTGAATTTCCTTCAAAGTCTACTTCAAAAGGACAATAAACGAAGTCATAATCAATTACTTCAAACTCAACGCCTTTTGTCAGCGATTCGCTCAGAACATCAAAAGCTGTGTCAAAAGGAATTATGTCCCTTACAGCTTTTCCTTCGTTTTCAATAGATGTCCATGGTTGCATTATGTACCAATAATCTATTATATCTTTTTCGACCATTAGAGCGTGTCCTAAAGGCATACTATATTTCTTTCCATCAGACATAGACGTATTTGACCCGGATTTATAGAAACTATCAAAAAGAATCCCTTTATATGCTGTGGAAGTCCCAATTACATACCCATAAATATTATTATTAATTGCAGGTTCAATCGTTTTAACAATAATACTAATATCAGAATTGTATTTAATCGGAAAGCAAGTCTTAAAAAATTCACTGCTATATTCATAAGCTTGTTTTACCGAATAATCACCGTCATGTAAGGGATAACTCCTATCCGGTAAACTACTTGAAGAATACTTTTCAATAACAAAATCTTCCCAAATTGTCCAACTATTTACTAAATTATTTCCAATTTTAAGTTTAGTTAATTCGGCTTCTTTTCCTCTAATCATATATCCCGAAAAGGTAGGATTAGAGGCAAGCAACATTACATCATTTCCGGTAGGTTTAATAGCATCGGACCAGTAAACTATCCACCAGTAATTAAATTTACCGGCAAAAAAATCTTCAATATGGTCTAATACTCTTGCGGGTTCAAAAGGATATTCCTCGCAACCAAAATAGATATTCTCCTCAGCAAAAGGGTGGAGCGGGAAAATTGTCTTTATCGTATCAATAAAATAATAATAAAATTCTTCGTGATTCATTGTATTAAATTCTGATTTTAAATTAAGGTTATAGTATTCAGAAATTTCCGGGAATTTTGTTTCAAGCCTGTTAATAACAAGATTCTCATATTCCTTGTTTAATACTGTTTCAATTGTTGCGTCCAAACTTTCTCGAATTTCATTTATCGGTTTTAATCTTTCGTCTTTATTTTCTTCTTCATTATTTGAGCATGAAGACAACAATAAAGTACAAAGTAATATAATCAGTATTTTTTTCACAATAATCCTCCAACAGTATGTTAAAATCTAAAAAGACTAAAAGCGGTTGAATACACTACACTCACTCAATATTCTGAATCTGCTCCCTTATTTTTTCAAGCTCGCTTTTTAAATCCACCACTATTTTTGTGATTTTCAGATTCTGGGCTTTAGAGCCTATTGTGTTAACCTCGCGGTTTATTTCCTGCACTAAAAAATCAAGTTTACGTCCTACTGTGTCTTCGCTGTCTAACATACCTCTCAACTGAGCGATATGACTGTGAAGCCGCACAGTTTCCTCATCTACAACGGTTTTTTCGGCAAACACAGCCGCCTCAAGCAGTATGCGTTGTTCGTCTATCTGGGTGTTTTCGAGGATTTCTTTCATTCTGTCATTCAGTCTGTTTCGATAGTTTTCGGTCGTTTCGGGTGATATTTTTTCTATCTCCGCTATTTTTATCTCAATAAGAGCGACTTTTTCAAGTAGGTCGCTTTTTATTTTTTGTCCCTCGTTTTGCCGCATCTGTATGAATTTCTCGAGTGCATCCGCCGCTACGCCGCTCACGGCACCCCATACCTCGTCTTCATCCGTATCTGCTTTAAGTACGTTAAAGGCGTCGCTCATTCTGAAAATATCGCTCGGACATAGGTCTCCTGAGATTTTAAATTCATCTCTGACTTCACGGATAGCCGTGACATAGTTTTCGACTACGGCACGGTTTATACTGATTTGAGTTTCTTTTCCCGCTATATTATAAACCGAGAGTAAAACTTCCGTCTTTCCGCGTGATATTTTTTCTGAAACAAGTTGTTTAAGTTTGTCCTCAAGATAGTTGTAAGAGCGTGGGAGCTTTGCGGAAAACTCAAAATAACGGTGATTTACCGAACGAATTTCGACTAAAATATCTCTGCCGTCTATTACCTTTCGGGTTCTCCCGAATCCTGTCATGCTGCGTATCATTTTTGTGTTCCCTTTCTGTTTAAAATATAGATTGTGCCGTATTTAACACCCCGATTTTTCCCACGGGATATGTTAAGCCGCCCTGAAGCCATACTGCATATGGCTCTCGTAATGGTGCATCAGCAGAAAGTTCTATTGACGAACCCATAGTAAACGCACCCGCCGCCATTATTATGTCATTGTCATAACCGGGCATTGCCCACGGCTCCGGCACGGCAAAGCTGTCTATGGGACTCGCCGCCTGCACAGCTTTACAAAAAGCAATCAGTTTTTCGCGGCTTCCGAGTTTAATTGCGGTAGGTAAATCTACCCGCTTTTCATCGTAACGCGGGAAAACTTCATAGCCGAGAAGTTCAAACAAAGCTGACGCAAAAATGCCGACTTTAAGTGCGTTTGCAGTAATTTCAGGAGCGAGAAAAAGTCCGAGTAGAATCTCTCTTGTAAACCCTAAGGTACAGCCCGCCTCCATGCCGATTCCCACCGCCGATAACCTATCCGCGCAGAGTTCAACATAATCTTTTCGACCCGCTATATAACCGCCCGTTCGCGCAATACCGCCGCCCGGGTTTTTAATTAAACTCCCGATAATTAAATCCGCTCCCGCTTCTGTCGGCTCTTCAGTTTCGCAAAACTCGCCGTAGCAGTTATCAACTGTTATTACAGCGTTTTTATTTATTTCTCTTATCCTTTTTATTAGTTTTTTTGTTTCTTCGATACTTAATGAATCCCTTAAAGTATATCCGCGTGAACGCTGTATATATGCGACTTTACAAGATTTAATCAAGTCATAATGCTCAGAAAGTTCACTCCCGAACGGTAACTCTTTATACTTTATTCCGAACTCTTTTAAAGAGCCGCCCTTGTCGGCATAAATAACGCCTTTAAGGGTGTCGTAGGGGCTGCCCGTAAGCGACAACATTAAATCACCGGGACGCAAAACACCGAACAGAGCTGTGCTGATTGCATGAGTTCCGCTGATGAAATTATGCCGCACAATCGCACTTTCACAACCGAAAACAGACGCAAAAACCATATCGGCTTTTTCTCTGCCCATGTCGTTATATCCGTATCCGTCAGTCGGGTTAAAATGAGAAGAGCTTATTTTATTATCGACAAACGCACGGAGAACCTTTTCGCTGTTTTTAAATGCGGTTTCATCGACACGCATAAAACTTTCGGCGCATAGTTTTTCAGCCTTTTCGGCGATTTTTAACAGTTCGGGGCTAAGGTTTAAATTAAACATCTGATTCCTTTTGATATAGTTTATTTATTGGCGATTTTGTACGCACTTTTTTCTGTCAAGATTCTCATTTCGAGCAGGTCGGTTTTATTAACCGCGCAGGACGGAGAGTGTAGGTATCTGCACGGTGCAGAAAGGCAGATTGTGCGGACGCCGCCTATTGTTTTGTGTATTGCCGCGCTATCGTTCGCACCTAAGATTTGCGTTTTTGTTTGGCACTTGAGATTTAATTCGGCGGCTGTTTCAAACACTAAATTATACAGTTCTTTATCATAAACCGTACCTTTATCCATAAAGGGTACAACTGTACCGTGTCCTAATTTACATACTTGTTTCTCGTTTTCAACCCCCGGTATGTCACAAGCCGTCGTAGCCTCTAAAACTAAGGCAAAATCCGGGTTAAGAGAATGTGCCGCAACACCTGCGCCTCTTGTGCCTACTTCCTCTTGAACCGTGAAAACAAAGTACATGTCATATTCAAGCTCTGATTTCAATAAATCAAGCATGACCGCGCATCCGAGTCTGTCGTCTATTGCCTTGCTTTTTATAAAGCCGTCTTTTAAATCCATAAAATCGCCGACAAAATAAGCCGTGTCGCCGAGTTTTACATAATCTTGTGCGTCCTCTTTGTATAACGCGCCTATATCGGCGTAGAGTTCTGAAAGACTCGGTTGTTTTTCCTTTTCGGCTTCACTGAGAAGGTGTACGGGCTTTCCGCCTAAAACGCCTATAACTCCGCTCTTAAACCTGATTTTCCGCCCGAAAACTACGCAATCCGAGATTCCGCCGACCGCCGTGAGCGAGATAAACCCTTCCGAATTTATTCCGGATGCGACAAATCCGACCTCGTCCATATGTGCGAATATCGCCACCTTATTTTTAGGGCGGTTTTTACCTTTTTTAAAGATAATCAAATTACCCAAATTATCACTTTCTATCTCGCAATCTATATTTTTAAGTTCGGCTTTTATATAGTTGCGGACATCGTTTTCATCGCCCGAAACGGCGCAGAGATTACACAGGTTTTCCAATAAATCAAGCATTTTTCACCTCCATACAATACGCGGCAATAAGACGCCCTGCCGATTCTATATCCTGAAGGCAGACGACCTCTGCCGGGGTGTGCATATTTCTCAACGGAAGCGACAAAAGGGCGCATTTTACTCCGCCTCGCGATATTGAAATTATATCGGTATTTGTACTTGTTTTACCGCCCATTACCTCAATTTGAAACGGAATACTTTTATTTTTCGCAATGGTTTTAAGCTCTTCAAAAAATCCGCGGTCAAGCGTTGGCGCAACACCGAGCATTACGCCTTCCCCAAGTCTCCCTGTTTTGTTTTCTTCACATTTAGGGAAATCGCCGTAACTCACGTCAACCTCTATTGCTAAATCGGGATTTATATTATAAGCGGCTATTGCCGCACCGCGAAGTCCCAATTCTTCTTGTGACGAAAAAGAAACAGCTAAATTAAATCTAAGCTTTTTATCCTTTAATAAATCAAGGGCATAAAGTATTGCGCAAACACCCGCTCTGTCGTCTAAAGCGCGTGCGTTAACCATTTTGTTTTTCAGTTCGGTAAATTCAACATCAACGGTCACGGGGTCGCCGAGAGAGATTAAAGTCCGCGCTTGCTCCCCTGTCAGTCCGCAGTCTATTATTATGTCCTCTTCCTTGAGGGTTTTATCTTCTTCTTTTTTTACATGCGGCGGGAGCGTGCAGACTACCCCCTTTAGTGGTTTTTCGGCATGTATGGTTACGGTGGCGGCAGGTAAAGCCCGTCTGTCAACTCCGCCCGCTCTTCCGACTTTTAAAAAGCCTTTTTCATCAATAAAGTTGACAATCATTCCGATTTCGTCTATATGCGCATCGAGTAATAAAAGCGGCAGACTTTCATCATGGTTAATAATCCCCGTAACCGTCCCGAAATTGTCAATTTCTGTATTAGGGATATACTCGCGGAGCAATTTTTCAGCCGTTTTTGCGGCTGTCTTTTCGCTTCCTGCGACCCCTTCAGGCTCACAAAGCAATTTCAATGTTTCTTTAAGATTCATATAAATATCTCCTACCGGATTTACTTTAAAGCTTCTAACGAAGCCCTTATTTTACCCGCTTTTTCTTCTGCTTTATGAAGCTTTTCACGTGCCTTTTCTACCTGCTCCTTCGGTGCTTTTGCGATAAACTTCTCATTGTCAAGTTGTTTTTTCACAAAGTCAATGTCCGACTGCGCCGAAGCAAGCTCTTTTTCAAGCCTTGCGCGTTCTTTTTCCGTATCAACAAGCTCGCCCATAGACATGAAAATACGCACAGAATCGGTCACTGCAACAGCCATACCTTCAGTTGACTTAACATTTTCAACAAGCATAATCCCCGAAGCCGAAGCCAATCTTTCAAAAAAGACAGCACAACTTTCAAACAGCGTAAAATTGTCCGCAGAGGTTTCAATTTCGAGTGCGGCTTTTTTAGAGGGGGGGACATTAAGCTCAGCTCGTTTTGTGCGAATGGCAGAAATAGCGTCTATGATTTTCCCGAAATCTTCGCTTTCTTTTTTAAAGTTTAATTTCTCGTCATACTTTGCCCAATCGGAAATCATTATACTTTCTACGGTTCCCGGTATGGCAGACCAGATTTCCTCTGTTATGAAAGGTAAAAACGGGTGTAAAAGTTTTAACATTCCGCGTAAGACAAAAACAAGAATTTTCTGTGCTGCAACCGCAGATTTTTCAGAATCCGCACTTGTTTCCCGCGCCATTATACGCGGCTTTGTAAGCTCTATATACCAGTCGCAGTAGATGTTCCATATGAAATCCTGTATATTTCCCGCCGCAACGCCAAGCTCAAACTGCTCTAAATTATAAGTCGCATCTTTTACAAGCTTATTATAAAGCGTTAAAACCCACTTATCCTCTATCGCAAGTTTGCCATTGTCCATTGTCCATTGTCCATTGTCAATTGTCAATTGTCCATTGTCAACTGTCATCAAGACATACCGTGCGGCGTTCCAAAGTTTATTTGCAAAGTTACGCGAGGCGGTGATTTTATCCTCGTTCCAACGCATATCGTTACCTGGGGCGTTCCCCGAAACTAAAGTGAATCGCAGTGCATCCGCCCCGTATTTGTCAATCATTTTAAGAGGGTCAACACCGTTGTCTAAGCTTTTACTCATTTTTCTGCCTATTTCGTCTCGGACAATACCGTTAAACATAACAGTATCGAAAGGAATTTTACCCGTGTATTCAAGAGACGAAAAAATCATCCGCGCAACCCACAGAAAAATTATATCGGGTGCGGTGACGAGGGTCTGCGTGGGGAAAAAGCGGCGCATATCCTCGGTTTCAAAAGGCCAGCCAAGCGTGGAAAACGGCCACAATGCAGAACTGAACCATGTATCAAAAGTATCTTCGTCCTGTTTTGTTTTTGTACCGCATTTTGTGCAGAGTTTAATTTCCGTACTTGAAACTTCTATGTGCTTACAGTTTTCGTTTTGACAGTAGTAAGCGGGAATCCTGTGTCCCCACCAGAGTTGCCGCGAAATGCACCAGTCGCGGACGTTTTCCATCCACGAGAGATAGCTGTTTTCAAAGCGTTTCGGGATAATCTTTATATCACCGTTTTTTACAGCGTCTATCGCGGGTTTTGCCAGCTCCTTCATTTTTACAAACCATTGAACGCTCGCCCAGGGCTCAATTACAGTACCGCATCTGTCACAGGTTCCGACATTGTGAATATGTTCTTCAACCTTTATTAATAACCCCGCTTCTTCAAGGTCTTTTACTACAGCCTTACGCGCTTCAGAACGCGACATTCCGCAGTATTTACCGCCGTTTTTATTAATTACCGCTTTTTCGTCCATAACATTGACGACAGGTAAATCATGCCGAAGCCCGACTTCAAAGTCGTTCGGGTCGTGTGCGGGTGTTATTTTCACCATACCCGTACCGAAATCTTTTTCTACGTATTCGTCGGCGATAATTGGAATTTCGCGGTTCATTAGCGGCAGGGTAACTGTTTTCCCGATAATGTTCGTATACCTCTCATCGTTGGGATTAACCGCAACGGCAGTATCGCCGAGCATTGTTTCGGGGCGGGTTGTGGCTATTTCAATAAAACCACTGCCATCAGAAAAAGGATATTTTATATGCCAAAAATTTCCCGCTTTTTCTTCATAATCACACTCAATATCCGAAATAGAGGTAACACATTCGGGACACCAGTTTACAATGCGAAGTCCGCGATAGGCTTTTCCGTCTTTGAAAAGTCTTAAAAAAACCTCTTCAACAGCTTTTGAACAACCTTCGTCCATCGTGAAACGCTCGCGTTCCCAGTCACAGCTTGAGCCTAATTTTTTAAGCTGACTTATTATAATACCGCCGTATTCGCGGGTCCATTCCCACGCTTTTTCCACAAATCCGTCACGCCCTAAGTCCTTTTTTGAAATCCCCTGCTTTTTCAAATGCGCGACAACCCGCGCTTCTGTGGAAATAGAAGCGTGGTCAGTGCCGGGAAGCCACAAAACCTCGTACCCCGACATTCTTTTAAAGCGGCACAAAATATCCTGATATGTGTTGTTCAAAGCGTGTCCCATATGCAGAATCCCCGTGACGTTGGGCGGCGGAATCACGATTGTATAGGGCGGTTTATCGGAGCTTGCATCCGCACGGAAATAACCGCTTTCCTCCCAGCTTTTATAAATCCGCTCCTCAAAGTCTTTTGGTGAATAGGTTTTTGAGAGTTCTTTCATTCTGAAAAATTCCTTTCGTTTAAAATCTCCTCGCGGGGTGTAACATAAAGCGTTTTATTATGTGTGAAAATTACCATTCCCGGTTTCGCGCCTGACGGCTTTTTCACATATCTGACCCGTGTGTAATCCACCGGTACGCGGCTCGAATTTTTCGCTTTTGAAAACCATGCTGCAATCTCTGCGGCTTCTTCGAGCGTTTTCTCCGTTGGCGCGGCACTCCTCACTATAACATGACTGCCCGCTATGTCCTTTGTATGAAGCCAATACTCGTCGGGCTTCGCGGTTTTTAAAGTTAAAACATCGTTTTGACGGTTGTTTCTGCCTACTAATATGACTGTGTTATCGCTTGATTTGAATTTAAGCGGCTCGGAGGGTCTATCCTGTTTCGGGGGCTTTTTTCCGCTTTTAGCAGTTGTATCTTTACCGCGAATACCCGAAATATACCCTGTTTCGATAAGCTCTTGTTTTATTTCAAGTAGCTCTGAATCCCCCGAAGCCCGCGAGGCGGCATCAAGCACACTCTCAAGATATTTTAATTCTTCCTCGCCGTCTTTTATCAGTCCGGTCAGCGTGTTTTGGGCAATTCTCAATTTCTTATACTCGTTATAGTATTTCTGCGCGTTTTGTTGCGGAGACAATTTCGGGTCGAGCGGAATTTTTACAGGTTCGCCATCAGCGGTATAATCCCGTGCCGTAAAAGAACTTTCACCTTTTTTAACGGCATAAATATTAGCGTTTATTAAGTCGCCCCATTTACGAAGCTTTTCACGCTCATCACAGGCGGCGAGGTCGCCGCGCCGTGCGTCAATCTTTCTGAGTACCCGCTCATAACGATTATTTAAAGTTTTCAGCATGGCTCCCGAACGCTGCTTCAACCTTTCGGTGTTCGCACGTTCGGCATAAAAGGTATCGAGAAGTATATTCGCAGAGCTATATGGTACAACCGTCATTTCGCCGCTATATTGTTTAATGCCGACAAAAGTGAAGTCGAAAGGCTTTTTATCGCGGCTTATTAGCATAAAGGGCTTTGTATTTCCCGAACCATCCGCACTTTTAAGAATAGTGCGGGCTTTTTCGAGGAATTTGTATAAACGCTCTGTTGATTCAACATTTAATTCAACTATGGGTATATCGGTTAACCCCGAAGCAACGAACGCCGCCTCTCTCGCAAACAGAGGGCAAACACCCTCAAAAATCTTAATCAAGGCTTTATCGAGTCTTTCATGGGTGTGGCTTTGCAGTTCGTTCATAAGCTCTTGTTTTGTGAAATCGAGGAGCGAGAGCCTTTTTTCCTTTGGGGGAAGCTCATAGGCAAGCCCGGGTAAAACCCTGCGAACCGATGAAACCTCATCTGTCACACGTTTAATCGCGTCTATAACTTTAATATTAAGCTCTTCGCTTTGATTAATAAGCAGGACTATATTACTGCTTCTGCCCATGATTTCGGCAGAGAGTATAATATTTTCTTCATCGCCTATTTCGTTTCGACATAAAAACTTAAAAAATATAATTCTTTCAAAACCGTCTTGGGTAATTTCTGTGAGACGTCCGTTACCGAGCCGCTTACGTAAAAGCTGACAAAACATAGGCGGAACGGAAGGATTTTCCGGAGTTTTTTCGGTCAGACAGACCCTCGCAGAGGCGGGATTCGCAGAAATTAAGAGCTTTTTACCGCCGTTTTTTGTATGAAGAGAGAGTACTATTTCTTCACGCGAGGGTTGATGGATTTTCTCTACCCGCGAATTAATTAAACCCTCATAAATAAGCTCGGATTTTACAGTGTGTAAAAACGCTCCGTCAAGTGACATAATGTATAATTTTTCTCCTAAATATACTTACAAAAATCCTTACTATTTTCCGCTATGAAAATTGAATTTTGTTCAATATTTTTGAAATTCTCATATAATTTATTTTTAAGAAATTCGCAGAAAACTATTTCTGTATGATAATGCCCCGCTTCGATTAAAGTTACGCCTCGGTTTTCAGCCTCGACAAAAAGGCTGTGCTTAACCTCGCCCGTGATAAAAGCGTCACAATCGCGAACAGAAGCATAATCGAAAATCGAACTTGCAGAACCGGGAAAGACCGCCGCACGGCTCACGGGCTTTTTCCCGTCGACATATTTGACGAATGGCGAGTTAAAAGCGTTCTTGCATTTAAGGGCAAGCTCCGCAGGCGACAAAGGCGCAGGTAAATTAACGATTTTTCCGTATCCTACATTTTCCGCAACGACCTCGACAAACTCATTACTACAGGGAAATCCGAGTACGTCGAGCATGGCGTCCGCCATAAAAACGGCGTCGGTATTAGTATGGGCAGAGATTACGTTTATGCCCCTTTTAATAAGCTCATGAACAGGCGTTTCTGCTTTTATTCCCGAAATAGGTTTAAAAATAACGGGGTGGTGCGAGATGATGAGATTCGCGCCTTTTTCAACAGCTTCTGCAATTATATCAAGCGTAATATCAAGACAAAGGCAGATTCGCGTTATTTTCGCATCGGGTTCGCCGATTAAAAAGCCCGAATTGTCGTATCTGTCCTGGTATTTAAAGGGTGCGAGTTGCTCTGTGAATAAATAAACATCATTTACTGTCAAGTTTTTTGACCTCCTTAGTAATTTCTTCAGCGAGTGCGTTAAAACGTGGATTTCCTTTTGAGAGCTTTTTTATTTTCATGATTTGGAGATTTATGTACAGGGGGTTGTCCTGCTTTCCGATAAAGGCAAAAGCCTCGTCAATTTCTCGTCTTTCGCCCGTGAAGCGTGCATAAATCACCGTATAAGGTTTTCGGGAGCAGTAGGCAAATGTCTCCGAAATTATTTCAAAGCCCTGCCTGTACAGACCGCGCCTCAATTCTTCATGCCGTGTCATAGGTTGCAGAATTAAGCGTGTATTTTCATCCTTATAACGACAGCCTGTGAGAATTTCCGAAATCGTCTCGCCGCCCATTCCCGCGATTATTACATCATCACACGGCGGAATCTTCTCAAAGCCGTCAGACAGAACAAGTCTTACCGTATCTGCACCGAATCCGTATTTTTCAAGCGTCTTACGGGCATGTTCTAAGGGCTTGGGGTTAATATCGGACGCTGTAATATTTGTCCACCCGTTTTGCAGGAGAAAACAGGGTAAAATCGCATGGTCAGAACCTATATCGGCGACACGCGCCTCGCGTCTGACGAGTGCCGCGCAAGCCGCAAGTCTTTCATCGAGTTTTATCGGCACTGTTACCTACTTCCTCAGATTTTTTATTTTACGCATCAGATTCAGTATACACTATTTTTATAATAATTACAATACTTTTTTATGACACACTCCCTATCCGCTAAACAATTCGGGTTTCTCGCCCTGCAAGCGTCCCGTCCGAAAAACACCAATCTGTGACAAAAATCAAGCGATTCATTTTCGGGGAGCAGTTTTCTGAGTGCGTTTTCTACCTTTATCGGCTCTTTAGAATTTACGAGACCTATACGGTTAGAAAGTCTGATAACGTGTGTATCGGTTACTACGGCAGGTTTTCCGTAAAGCGTTCCGACAAGCAGATTAGCGGTTTTTCTGCCTATTCCGGGCAATTTTATAAGCTCGTCTATTCTGTCGGGGATTGACCCGTCATACTCATCACGAAGCATTTTACACATTTCTTTAATATCGCGGGCTTTGGTCTTATATAAACCGCAGGAACGAATTAGACCCTCAAGCTCGCCGATATTCGCCTCGGCGAAATCGTTTATATCTGCATACCTCTTAAAAAGTGCGGGTGTAATTAGGTTTACACGCTTATCCGTACACTGTGCGGACAGCCGGGCGGCTATCATAAGCTCGTGCGGCTCATTGTAAACAAGAGCGCAAACGGTATCGGGATAAAGCTTTTTAAGACAGCCGATTATTAATTTCACTTTTTGGCTTTCGTTCATAAATACCTTCCTTTTTCAGCGGGGATTTCTATATGTAAAAGAGTGGGATTTACTCCCACTCCCCATGCTCTATGCACTATGCTCTAAGCACCATTATACATTACTTCGTCTAAAAAGTCACACAGGGTTTAAAAAATCAAACCTTTATGTTATTATACCTTATATTATTTGATTTGTCAATCATTTGTTTTTGCTTCGTTTGCTATAAAATTTAATTAAAAAACCGCCTGCTTTTGGCGCAGACGGCTTTTGGGTTGTTTTATTGTTGCTAACACTTTCGATTTTTCTATCTTCCGTCAACTTCCCCTAAACCGCTCTATCACACGCTTTGGGCTTACTCTAACTTGTGGAACTCTCCCTATAAAACCCGGTTTCGCCGAGGTAATAGTTTCTTTCTTCTTCGGAATCAAGCCGCATAATAAGACGTAAATGCGACCAACTCAATTCGCTACACAGCGTGTAGCAAAACTCTTTCGTTGGAAAAACAAGGTAAAATTGACGGAAATTACGTAAATTTGCGTAAGAAAAACCTTTACCGAGTGCATCGGTTAAATGACGCGATAAATTTGTCAGCAGATATTCACCGTATTTCGCACGTTCATTTCCTATTTTTATTATACCCCCACACGCCCCAAAAGTCAACCCTGTTTTTGTAGGGTGCATATGTCTTGCGCAATGCGCCATCACGCCGAAAAAACACGAAACATCTGCTAATTTCGGCGTGATGTAGACATCACGCCCTACAGAACGAGGTGAATTTGCGGGACGCTGCAATCATGTAGGGTGCGATGTCTTCATCGCACCGCGCCATCACACCGCAAATTCACACCCCCACGCCCTAAAAAAACTCTTGACAACCCCCTCGAATCATGTTACAATACATACATGAACCTGAACACAAGACCCGCTAAAATTCAGCTAAAGGATTGACTTTTATGGAAAAATATGGTATAATGAAAAATAGCAATCAATCAATCAATCAATCAATCAATCAATCAATCAATCAATCAATCAATCAATCAATCAATCAATCAATCAATCAATCAATCAATCAATAGCTTCGCGATTTAACATCGCTTTATTTCCGTGTGCCGTGTTTACATATATTTTATTCAAGGCGACTACCCCGCATGTGCGGGAGTAGCCGCCTTTTTGCGTTTTTGTCAATCAAAATTCAAAATAAAAAATTAAAACGGAGGTACTTTAATCATGGCAACAACGAAATTAACCACAACACGCATACGCATTATCGGGGTCATCACCGCCATAGCGGTAATCCTAACCGCGTTTACAGCGGTAAACTTACTCTCAATTAAGGCAACTGCCGCCCCCGAGCCGTCTTGCGAAGTCTGCGAGGCGGAGCCGTGCATATGCCTTGAGTTGTTGAACAGGCTATATTCGCTTGTAGAAGATCATGACCAAATCTTTTGGAACTTTATAAGGGGGGACTTACGCTATTTTGCTGATTTTATGGATGCCCAATTAGATATTCACAATGAATTGTTTCAAGAGTATGCCGACGCTATTTTTGAGCTGCGAAATCCGGATTGCGAGGGTTACGAGGAGCTTAACACGGAGGGAGATTGGGATTTTCTCAACCCATGTGAGCCAAGCGACTGCATATTTTGCGCGGTTATGGATATAAATAACCAATGTTATAAGAATAGCTGGAAACTCACCAAACCAATGCTTGATGCACTGATAGAATATGCCGTAAACCCGGTTTTGGAAACTGTCAGGGCGGTGAACAACCCCGACCTCTGCGCTTCGGGTCACACATGGGGTACATGGGTAGTGACAACCCCCGCAACATCAACCACAGAGGGAACCGAAACAAGAACTTGCACGGTTTGTAACACAACAGAAACCCGTACAATACCCGCAACAGGCGGTGGTGACGACCCCGGCGGTAACGACAACCCCGGCGGTAACGACGACCCCGGCGGTAACGATGACCCCGGTAACGGCGGCGGCGGTTCTAACAACCCGACAAACAGCGGAAGAAGACCCACATCTACAACAAACACCACGACAGCTTCCAACGAAAATGAAGTAGTAGTCGGCACAGAAGAAATAATAATTGATGTCCCGAAAGCTGTAGTTGAAGAAATCGCCGGAAATCTCCCCACAACCCAAATCGCGGCGACATCCGCAGGAAGTCAAACAATCACTACAGCAGCGTCGAACGCAGGGCAGAACGCGGTTCTACTCGTTTTCAATGACGAGACAGGCGAGTTTGAAGTTGTTTCGGCGGCGACAGTAAGCGCGGACGGCACGGCGACAGTAAATATACCCGGCTCGGGAGACTATATCGTAGTCGTGGCTCAAACGGGCGACCTCACAGGCACGGGAACAGTAACAGCGGCTGACGCGCTTCTACTGCTCCAAGCCCTCACAGGAAACGCAGAACTCAACCC
>Ga0099364_10008458_pt1 | contig 14481 bp, 9 predicted proteins | sample TergutTh196P3_FD_73070 | JGI IMG/M metagenome (GOLD analysis project Ga0099364, IMG submission 73070) | Microcerotermes parvus P3 segment gut microbial communities from Pointe-Noire, Republic of the Congo - Th196 P3 | ecosystem: Host-associated > Arthropoda: Insects > Digestive system > Gut ... | reverse complement strand
CTGCCTCCGACCTCCTCCGACCCGTAAATCACAGGAACATACCTCTCAATAAGCGGCTCATTACTTACCGCATCCTCATAAGACATGTCCGAACCCATCATCGACTCTTTAAGCATGTGTCCCGAAATAAGCATTACCCCCTCATTATCCGGAGAATACACGTAGAGCCGTCCGCTACGCCTAAGATACCTCGTGCCGATATCCTCGCGGTTGGTAAATTCGATAAAACTGTCGGAGTTTTCACGACCCCAAGCATTCATTGTCTTAACGAAACGGCGTTTGTTGTGCTCGATAATAATCTTACCCTCGTATTGAATCGTTTCGTAAATCTCGTTACCGTCAACTCTTTTTAAGAGTTCTTCGGCGGACGGTGATGCAACGGTCGCCGCCGGAAAAAATGTAATTAAAAATAAAAACATAAACATATTCCTTACCTCCTTAAAGCCTCTACAGGTTCCACAAATGCACTTTTCAGCGACGGTAATAACGTAAATACCGAGGCTATCACCACGCCCATAAGCCACGCTTGAAATAAGGTGAAGAAACTAAACTGAAAGAATATCGCGTTGCTTAGCGGCATTTCGCTGAATGTGTTTCCGTATAAATCGCCCAAACGTATCGGGTAGTGCGCAAAAATTGTTGCCGTAATTCCTCCCACTATCACTCCCGCAAACGCCCCGAACGCCGCAAGAAACAACGATTCGAAGAAAAACACCGTCACTATCTCCTTACGTGTCATTCCCAAGCAGCCCATCATGCCGATTTCTTTTATCCGCTCGTGAATTATCATTATTACCGTGTTTATTATCAAAAAACTCGCAACTATCAAAAATATCATAAATATAATTGTATACAGCGGCATCACCGATTTCATTACCGCCACCCAATAGTCTTCCGTCCATTCGGTTACAAGGTCGTCGGTATCTGCGAAAAGTTCTTGAAGTTTGGCGGCTACGGCTCCGCTTTTACTTTCGTCTTGCGCAAAAACTATTAATTGCTGGGTGCCGCCGTCCAAAACTAAGAGATTTTGTAAACGCTCGAAGTCGACTAAAATATAATTCTCGTCGAATTTTATGTAATCGTAATTGAATATGCCAACTATTACGGGGCTCCATATTTTGTCGGAAAATTGTGCGGATACGGTCTTTAACGGTATTCTGTCACCGATTTTTAAGCCCGACTTTTCGGCGAAAACATGTCCTATTGCACACTCATTAAGCACCGCCCCATGCCCGCCGTCCGCCGAAGACGCAGGATAACGCCCTTCTATTAGCCCGTTGTTTTTATTTGTGAAATTAAAGACATTTGCCTCCGTCTCTTCCTTAATATTCAAGCCCCACAAGATTGCGTGCTTCTTCGTGCTCTCACGAAGCGTCGCTACCGTGGCTATTCTTGGGAAAACAGCCCTCACTTCAGGCATTTCCTCTATGATTTTCGCCGTCTCACGCCAATTTTGCCCGTTTGATACGGGATATTGCACCGGCAAAAATTCTTTTTCTTCTTCGTATGTCTGCGAAACTACCCTAACATGCCCGAGATCAAAGACTTGAACCAAATCATTTATGCTCTTGGTCATCCCGTTGATCATCGAAGAATAAACTACTATGAAAAAAACCGCAATCCCCACTGCCGTAAAGCAAAATGCCGTCCGCCTTTTGTTTCGCCAGATGTTTCGGTAGGCTATTTTTACCAACAAATTCATTTTATTCTCCTTATTATTAAGATATACCCCTCGTAAATATATTATTTTTTTAATAATATACTATTTGTAATGGGAACAAATATATTTATTTATGTTTATTGGGGGAAAAATATGAAAAAACCGAAATTTGTCAGGGAAAATCAGTGGGAAGGCTACAAAAATGAACTCTGGCACAAAAAAGATAAAAAAAACGTCACTATTCTTTATAATATGATAGAGGAAAATAAGTCGTATTTCTTACAGGCGTATTTTCACCGCAGGGGATACAAGTTCAGAGACCTCGGAAATCACACCAAAGACGATTTCCTCACAGGCCGGGAATGGGCTACAAGGATGCAATGCAACCCCGTCTACTTTACGACCGGCTCCCTAATCTCCGCTCTGCATAAAATCGAAAGAGAAGAGGGTTTGTCGAAAAAAGAAATAGTCAAAAACTATATATTTCTCGGTGGGGGAGGGCAGTGCGGGCCGTGCAGATACGGCATGTATCCCGAAGAATATATTAAAGTGGTAAATGCCGCAGGCTTTGACGGCTTCCGTATCTTAATATTCAATTCCGACATCGTGCAAGACCCCCCAATGCCTAAAAATGCCGCTTTTAAGTTCTCGGTTTATTTCAAAATACACTTCGTTATGACCTTTATCCTCGCCGACCTCATACATATTGCCGAGTGTGCAATCCGTCCTTACGCAAAAAACAAAGATGAAGCCATGAAGACAATTCAGTCTTGCAAAAAGATGATACTCGACGCTTTTAAGAGTAGATTCTTTCTGATAAAACTTCCTCTTGCTCTCCGTAAAGCAGGAAAAATTATCGCAAAGATTCCGAAAGTTAAAAAGAAAATACCCCTCATCTTCGTTACCGGAGAGATTTTTGCAAATCTGGCGCACGGTGACGGAAATTACAACCTGCGGCACTTTATCGCCGACGAAGGATGCGAGGTTATCCCAGGGATGTTCACCCAGCGCGGGGTCTACGAAGGCTGGAGCAAAAACTACAGATATTACGAGCATCTCAAATATGCAAAAGACGGTAAAGAAAGAAAATTTTGCGAGAATTACATACGCCGGCAAAACTTTTCAAACAAATTTGTCGTGAAATTATACCGCTTTTTCGACTTCTTTTTTAACCAGAAACAGTTCGGCGGGCGCGGAGATCTCCACAACTTGGACGAATTGGCAAAAATCGGCCACGATCACTATCACACTTCTATTTTCGGAGGTGAGGGAAATCTCGAGATTGCGGAGGCGATTTATTACCAAGAAAAAGGTATCAACGGCTTCATATCCGTTAAACCGTTCGGATGTATGCCGTCAAGCGGCGTCTCGGACGGAGTTCAGGCCAAGATTATCTCTATGTATCCCGACCTGAATTTTCTCTTGGTGGAAACCAGCGGCGACAATGAAGTCAATATTTTGTCAAGAGTCAGCATGATGCTCTTTAAGGCTAAGCAAAATATCTGACTCCGGCAGAAAATACGTCGATGTCCCTGTCCGCGTCGGCTACGTTCTTATACAGCCCACCGTAGGACCGCTCGACGTGACCCATCTTGCCCAAAATCCTGCCGCAAGGCGATATTAAACCTTCTATGTCGGCCGCCGAACCGTTGGGATTGCCCCCGACGTATTGTGTGCATACCCTTCCTGTGGCCTTTAACTGCTCGATAGTGTTTTGGTCGGAGATTAATCGGCCTTCTCCGTGGGAAATGGCCGTCATAAACTCGTCGCCCACGCGCACGTTCGATAACCACGGCGAATCCGTCGAACTTACCCGCACCCGACACAGCGCAGAAATGTGCCGCCCGATATTATTGTGGTACAATCTCGCATTATAAGGCAAAAGTCCGAGTTTTATCAGTGCCTGGAACCCATTACAAATTCCCAGAATAAGGCCTTGTCTTATCTCGAGCAGTTCCTTAACCGCATCCGAAACCTCGGGCGATCTAAACACTGTGGCGATAAATTTTGCACTGCCGTCAGGCTCGTCTCCCGCCGAAAATCCGCCCGGGATTGCTATTATCTGCGAGGTCTTTATTAATTCCGCAAGTTTTTCGGCGGATTCTGCTATGTCATTTGTGTTAATATTTCTAAATACGAAGGTTTCAGTCTTTGCTCCCGCTCTTAAAAACTTTTTTGAAGTGTCATACTCACAGTTTGTCCCTGGGAAAACAGGAATTAAAACGGTCGGTGCTGCGAACTTTTCCCCGATATACGGACTGTATGTCAATTCATAAAACTCAAACTTCTCAGAATTACAATTTTCACCGCTTATCGGAAAGACAGTTGCGATTGTTTTAAGATATGCGGCCTCTGCATCTTCGACAGACAGCCTGCTTTCACCGAAAACAAAGGCGTCACCCAGCGCTTCTCCTATAAATTTCGGCGAAAATTCGGCCAATCCCTCTACCTCTCCCGCAAATAAAATATCGCCGAGACGCGGATAAAATAAATCTTCCCCGTAATAATCAAAATTAAAGCCCAAACCGTTACCTAAACATGACTTAGTAACCGCCGACACCGCACCGCCTGCCTCCACTACCGTGCAAAAATTAATTTTTCCCTCATTAATAAGAACGTGGAGTTGCTTCATTAGTTTTCTAAAGAAGTCATAGTCAGGACAAGACGTCGGACTGCGTTTTAATTCTATTCTGTATACCTTCGCGCCCTCGTACAAAACATTTGTTATCAGTTTTGACGCCTTTGATACCGCGAGAGAAAAGGATATTAGGGTCGGAGGAACGTCTTTGTCCTCGAAAGTTCCGCTCATTGAGTCTTTTCCGCCTATTGCGGCTATTCCGAGTTTTATTTGCGCAAATACCGCTCCGAGCATGGCCGATACGGGCTCTCCCCAACGAAACGGATCATTGCCCAACTTCTTGAAATATTCCTGGAAGGTCAAATATATCCCGTCATAATCCACGCCCGTTGCACACAACTTGGCCACCGACAGTATTACCGAGTACTGTGCGCCCACGAAGGGGCAATTACCCATCAAATACGGGTCGAAACCCCAGGAGATAACGCTTGCCGTGTCTGTTTCCAAGTGCGGAGGAACCGGCAGCAAGGCCGCTGTGGCGATGGCCGGACATAATTGTTTTTTCCCCCCGAACGGCATAAAAAGAGTGCCGGCGCCAATGGTCGAATCGAACATTTCACTCATGCCCTTATTACATCCTACATTTAATCTCTGTAGTTCGGAGGAGAGCGCGGAGGCGTAATCTCCGGAACTAAGAAACGATGCTGACAGAGGCGCCGACACATTCATATATTCGGGAATCCTGTCTGTGATAACTGCCGATGCCGTTTGTCTGACACCGTTTGAAGACAAGATTTCCCTCTTAAGATTTACTATTTCCTTATTATTATGCATCATAATCATTGAGCCGTTATTCGTAACGATGGCAATTGCTGCGGCGGAAATGTTTTCCGAAATACAAAGTTTTACGAGTTTCTCAACGTTTTTCGGCGAAATTACTACCGCCATGCGTTCCTGCGACTCCGAAACCGCCAATTCCGTTCCGCTCAGTGAGTCGTACTTCTTAGGAATCGCATCCAAATTTATTAACACGCTGTCCGCCAACTCTCCGACCGCCACACAAACGCCGCCCGCACCGAAATCGTTGCATTTTTTTATCAGTTTTGTGCATTCCGGATTACGGAACAGACGCTGTATCTTTCGCTCGGTTACCGGATTGCCTTTTTGCACCTCTGCGCCGCAAGTATTAACGCTTTGCTTATTATGCACCTTAGACGAACCCGTCGCCCCGCCGCAACCGTCACGTCCGGTCTCACCGCCGATTAACAAAATAAAATCCCCCACTTCGACTTTCTCACGAACAACGTTCTCCGCAGGAGCAGCCGCAACTACAAAGCCGGTCTCAAGCCTCTTCGCATCGTAACCGTGATGGTATATCTCGGCTACTATCCCCGTCGCAAGCCCGATTTGGTTACCGTAAGAAGAAAATCCCCGCGCGGCCTCTTTCGATATCAGTCTTTGCGGAAGTTTTCCCTCAAGAGTATCGCCTACTTCGGCCGTTATGTCCGCCGCACCCGTCAGCCGCATCGCATGATAGACGTACGCGCGTCCCGAAAGCGGGTCCCGAATCGCTCCTCCGAGGCAGGTTGCAGCCCCGCCGAAAGGTTCTATTTCGGTGGGATGGTTGTGTGTCTCATTCTTGAACATTACAAGATAGTCGAGGTCTCCCTCGCTGGTTTCTGCCTTAACTTTTATTGAGCAGGCGTTTATCTCGTCTGAAACGTCAAGGTTTTTTAATTGGCCGAGGCATTTTAACTCTCGGACTACCATCGTGGCCATATCCATAAGGCATTTATACTTACCGATTCGGTTGCGGGTATGTCGCAGGAACATTCTGTGGTACTCTTTGTATGCCTCTTTAATTTCCGGTATGTGTGAATAGAGAGCAATGCTGTCCAATTCCGTCAGAAAGGTGGTATGACGGCAATGATCCGACCAATAAGTGTCGAGAACGCGGATTTCGGTCTCGGTCGGGTCGCGGCCTTCGCTTGTAAAGTATCCCTGCAAAAACCTGAGGTCTTCAAAAGTCATTGCAAGGGCGTATTTCTTATGTAAAGCCTCAAGTTTTTTCTTATTAATGATTCTAAAGCCGTAAATTACCTTCACATCCGAAACCGGCGCGGCATTTTCCTTCAAACTAAGCGGCTTCGAATTCTCGGCTAAGCGGCTGTCTACCGGATTAACCGTGTAATTTATAATTTTATCGAGACTTTCAACGCCCGACACCGCATAAACAGTCGCGCAACGGATTATAGGCCGCTCTTTCAAGGTCAAAAGTTGCACGCACTGAGCCGCCGAGTCCGCACGCATGTCATACTGTCCGGGCAGGTATTCTACGTTAAAGCCGACGTAACCGTTAAGTTCGGGCAAGGATTCATAATAAACGTCGTCCGTAAAAGGATCCGAAAACACGGTATTTACCGCAGTTTGGAAGTCTTCTTCGTCAATTCCTTCGATGTCGTATCTTATAAAACAGCGCAGCGAACTTATCGATTCGTTAAGTTGCCCGTTCAATTCCTTAAGAAGAGCGTCTGCTGTATTGCGCAGTCCTTCTTTTTTCTCCACATAAATTCTTTTAATCGCGTTTTCCATTTATTTTCTCCTCTAAAAACGGTCTGACGTTGATACTCTTCTTTATTAAATAATCTTTTAATTCGCGGACAGTGTAATTTCTTTCGGCTCTGGGGGAGTATAAAATACTGCTGATAATCGCTCCTTGAGCCTCTGTGTCTTCGAATAAGTCGAAGATATGCCCGGGTTCGCCCGCGCCTCCCGATGCAATCAGCGGCAGGGAAACCACCTTTTGAGCCTCCAGCATAAAGTCTATATCGTAGCCTGACATGGTTCCGTCGCAGTCGATACTGTTTATGCATATCTCTCCCGCGCCTAATTCTTGGCCGCGTTTTATCCATTCCAAGGCGTCAAGCCCCGTTGCCGTCCGCGCGCCGTCTATAAAGACCTCGTAGCCGCTCGGGGTCTTTTCGGTGAATTTTACTTGGGTAGATAAAACAATACACTGCGAGCCGAAAGCCTTTGCGCCTTCGTAAATAATTTTGGGGTTGCGAAATGCCATCGAATCGACACTAATCTTTTCGGCGCCCGCCTTTAATGTTTCGTACATATCGCTAAGGTCTTTGATTCCCCCGCCGACGGTAAAAGGGATAAAGATATGTTTGGCGGTTTTCTTAACGGTTTCGATGTCGATGTGACGTTTATCGGAACTTGCGGTGATGTCGTAAAATATTAGTTCGTCAATTTGTTGCTCATACATGCGTTCCGCAAGTTCTTCGACGGGCGCAACGTCGATATTATCCTGAAAATTCACCGCTTTGGTGACCCGACCGTTGATAATATCGAAACATGCAATTAATCTTTTAGTTAACATAGTGATAAAAATCCTTTCAAAAGTTTAAGTCCGGCCTCGCCGCTTTTTTCTATATGAAACTGCGTTCCGTATATATTGTTATATCTAACAGCAGCCGTAAAAAAATCTCCGTATCTGGCTAATCCCCAAGCATAATTCTTATTAATATCGCTGTCCACATAATAAGAATTGACAAAATAGTAATAGCCGCTGTTTTCTCTCTCGGTAAATATCACTCTATTCCATCCCATTTGCGGCACGCGGAGGTTTGGCTTGTCAAATTTCCTTACCTCACCTTCCAGAAAGCCGAAACAATAGACTCCGTCTTCTTCGCTGTAGTCAAACAGCACCTGCATCCCGACGCAAACCCCCAAAAACGGAACTGCTTTGCCGATAACATAATGAATTAGTTCTCCCGACATTCCCGACTCACGTAATGACTTCATAGTAGCCCCAGCACTTCCGACCCCCGGAAGTATTATGCCCGTAGCGCCTTCTAAATCTTTCGGTTCTCTGGCAAAGTCCGCATCAAAACCGACCTTCCTGACAGCATGCATAACGCTGGGTGCATTGCCGGCCTTATAATCAATTATTTTAATAATAAGAAGCCTCCTTTTTGCGGTAGAAAAAAATTTTTCACTGTGACCGCCTCCGTAATTCATACAATATAATTTTTTTCCACAGCAAAAATTACTGTTTTTTACAAAAAAAAAGTTTTTGTACAAGAAATAACGGTGAATTTTGCCGTAGATATGATTTTTTCGCGGTGTTTTTGACTGTGATTTCTTTTGGAAAAAGATTTCCTGCCGAAAAATATAGTACGTTTTTCGGCAGGAAAAAATTATTTGTTGATTGCTGCGCTCAGCAAACCGACAAATAACGGGTGGGGATTGTTCGGTCGACTCTTAAATTCGGGGTGAAACTGAACGCCGACGAAAAATCTTTTGTCTTTTACTTCGACGGCTTCGACGAGTTGGCCGTCGGGAGAGTTTCCGGAGAAGATAAGACCTTTTTGGGACAAAGTTTCGCGGTAAGCGTTGTTAAATTCGAAACGGTGGCGGTGTCTTTCGTCGATAATCTCGCTTCCGTAGAGTTTTTTCAGCGTTGTGCCGTGGGCGACCTTGCAGGGATAAGTTCCCAGGCGCATAGTTGCCCCGCTTAAGAGTTTTCCGTCTTGTCCGGGCATCAAATGTATGACGGGGTCTTTGCAGGCAGGCTCAAACTCTGTGGAATGTGCATCGCTAAGGCCGCAGACGTTTCTTGCGAACTCGATAACCGTGATTTGCATGCCCAAGCAGATTCCCAGAAAGGGGATATCGCTTTCGCGGGCGTATTGGCAGGCTAAAATCTTGCCGTCTATACCGCGGTCGCCGAAGCCGCCGGGGATTATCAAGGCGTCGGTCTTGTGTAAAAGACTCTCGGCACCTTTTTGGCAGAGGTCGGTCGAGTCGACAAAGTTGATTTTAACAAACGCGCCCGTCTCGAAGCCCGCGTGATTCAGGCTCTCGATGATTGAGAGGTAGGCGTCGCGCAGTTTGACATACTTTCCGACGATTGTTACGGAGACTTCCTTGTCGCGGGCGGCAATTTTGGCGGTCATGCGCTGCCAGGCGCCCAAATCGGCCGGCGGAGTTTTAATTCCCAGTTCTCGGCACACAACGGAGTCCAGTCCCTTGGCGTTTAGCATGAGGGGGGCGTCGTATAGGGACGGGAGCGTGGTGTTTTCTATGACGCAGTCTTTTTTCACATTGCAGAAAAGCGCAATTTTGTCGGTAATACCGGCGTCCATGGCCTCGTCGGCGCGTGCGATGATGATATTGGGGCTGATTCCCATGGATTGCAATTCTTTTACGGAGTGCTGGGTGGGCTTGGACTTGTGCTCGCCGGACGCCTTGAGGTAGGGGACAAGTGTGACGTGGATAAAAAGGCAATTTTCGCGGCCGCGCTCCAGGCTGACCTGCCGAACGGCTTCGATAAAGGGCTGACTTTCGATGTCGCCTACCGTTCCGCCGATTTCCGTGATAAAGACGTCAGCGCCGCTTTTCTCGGCGCCGGCATATACGAAGTTTTTGATTTCCTGGGTAACGTGCGGAATTATTTGCACGGTGTTACCCGAATACTCGCCGTCCCGCTCGCGTTGCAGCACGGCCCAATAGACTTTACCGGACGTCAGCGAGGAATATTTTGTAAGGTTTTCATCGATAAAACGCTCGTAATGGCCTAAATCCAGGTCAGTCTCCGCGCCGTCGTCCGTTACAAAAACCTCACCGTGTTGGTAAGGGTTCATGGTTCCCGGGTCAATATTCATATACGGGTCAAGTTTTTGTGCGGCTACCCGCAGGCCGCGTTGTTTCAGCAGTCTTCCCAGAGACGCTGCCGTAATCCCTTTGCCAAGTCCCGAGACGACTCCGCCGGTTACGAAGATAAATTTAGTTTTCGTCATATTTTACTCCCATTCAACCGTTGCCGGTGGTTTTCCTGTTATATCGTAAACAATTCTGCTTATTTCGGTGCATTCTGCGGTAATCCGCGCGGAGATTTCCCCCAATATTTTGTGTGGCAGCGGGGCGTATTCGCAAGTCATAAAGTCGCAGGTATTAACCGCGCGCACGGCCACGACGCGGTCAAACGTCCGAGCGTCGCCCTTGACTCCGACCGATGGCGTATCCGTCAAAACGGCGAAATACTGGTCGGGTTTTCGTTTCAATTTGCCTATAATTTCTCTGACTATCAGGTCTGCCTGTCTCAAAACCGCCAATTTTTCGTCGGTCACCTCACCGATGATGCGGATTGCGAGTCCCGGACCGGGAAACGGTTGGCGGTCGACAAGTTTTTTCGGCAGATTTAATTTATGTCCCACAACGCGCACTTCGTCTTTGAAGAGATTGCTAAGCGGCTCCAGTACGCGGGAAAATTTGAGATTATCGGGAAGTCCTCCGACATTATGGTGACTTTTAATCACCGCGCCGGCGCTTCCTCCTGACTCAACGATGTCGGGATATATCGTGCCTTGAGCCAAGTAGGGGATATCTCCGAGTTTGGCGGCCTCTTCTTCGAAAACTCTGACGAATTCTTCGCCGATAATCTTGCGTTTAAGTTCCGGATCCGTGACGGATTTGAGCCGGCGTAGAAACCGTTCTTTAGCATTGACGCGGACGAAGTTCAGTTGCCGTTTCGAAAAGATTTTTTCGATTTCGTCGCCTTCGTTTTGCCTCATAAAACCGTGATCTACAAAGACGCAAGTAAGTTGGTTCGGCACCGCGCGGCTTAGTAAGGCGGCACAAACAGACGAATCCACCCCGCCGGAAAGTCCCAGGAGAACTTTGTCGCTTCCGACTTCTTTTTTGATTTCCGCTACGGTTTTTTCGATGTAATCGTCTAATTGATAGTCGCCTTTTGCTCCGCACACGTCATATAAAAACCGTTTAATAATTTCCGCGCCGCCTTCTGTGTGGGCGGTTTCGGGGTGAAACTGCACGGCGTAGAGTTTTTTCTCTTTGTGTTCTGCCGCCGCGATGTAATCTTTGGTTTTTGCCGTCACGCGAAAGCCTTCCGGTACTTTTTCGACGACGTCTCTGTGGCTCATAAGTGCCAAAAAGGGTTTGTCGCCGGAGACGGGTATGACGCGGACTTTCCCGTATTCGCCGGCGTCTTGTTTTGTGACTTTGCCGCCCAGGTAATGGCAGATAAGTTGCATGCCGTAGCATATTCCGAGGACGGGAATTCCGAGGGCGAGGATTTCGCGGTCGCATTTGGCGGCGTTTGGGTCGTAGACGCTGTCCGGGCCTCCGGTAAGGACGATGCCGATAGGATTTAAGGCACGGATTTCGGCGGCGGATGTAGTTCCGGGGACAATTCTGGAATAAACGCCGCTCGAGCGCACCGAGCGCGCAATGAGTTCTTTGTATTGTCCTCCGAAATCGAGGACTAAAACGGTTTCGTTACCGTCATTTAGGGTGTTTTGTTCTCTTGACATAAACTTCTCTCCTTTAACTTTTCGAGTAAAACCTTTTGAACGGCGGCGGGATCGGCTTTTCCCTGAAGTTTTCTCATAGTTTGACCCATAAGAAAGGCAAAAGCCTTTTCGCGGCCTGCAATAAAGCCGTCAGCCGCGTCATTGTTCTCAGCAATAACTTCGTCAACAGCCGCCGCCGTGGCTCGGTCGTCATTAACTGTCAGCAATTTTTTCTCTGCAATATATTTTTGCACATCGACATTGTTAGCAAAAACTTCGCCTACGATGTCTTTGTATATGCCTCTGTTAATTTTTCCGTTTTTAAGTAGGGAGATGAGATACGAAAGTTTGTCCGAATCAATTTTCAGCGAATCGGCCTCCGTGTTTGAGTTATTAATAAGTCTCATTAACTCGCCGGCAACAAGATTTGCGGCTTCGGTTGGTTCTGCGCTCTTTTTGGCTGTGTCTTCGAAGATGTCCGCTAAATTTTTGCTGCTACAGATAATTTCCGCCGTGTTGGAAGAAATTCCGAAGTCGCGAATGTATCTAAGTCGCCTTTCGTGGGCGAGTTCGGGGATAGTCCGGCGGATGTTTTCAAGCCATCCGTCCGAAATTTCGAGGGCTTGTAAGTCGGGTTCGTGGAAGTAGCGGTAATCCTGGGCGTTTTCTTTCGAGCGCATTGGGTAGGAAATGTTTTTATCCTCGTTCCAACGGCGGGTTTGCTGGACGATTTTTCCACCCTGTCGGATAATCTCCGCTTGTCTTTCGCGCTCGTATTCGATTGCGTGGGAGATAGCCTTTAGGGAGTTTAGATTTTTGGTTTCCGTCCGAATACCGAGCTTACCGTTCGGCTGCCGTATTGATAGATTGATGTCAGCGCGAAGAGAGCCTTCTTGCATTTTGCAGTCGGATATGTCGAGGTAAAGCATTGTTTCTTTAAGTTTTTCGATAAAGGCCGTAACTTCCGCCGCGCTTGTGAAATCCGGATTTGTAACGATTTCAAGAAGCGGCACACCTGCGCGGTTATAATCTACGTAAGTATCGCCGCAAGACGAATGGATAAGTTTTCCTGCGTCTTCTTCAATGTGTATTTCGCGTATGCCGATATTTTTCTTTTTGCCGGCAATATCAATTTCAAGACTTCCGTCGGTACAAATTGGGAAATACAGTTGAGAGACTTGATAGGCTTTAGGCAAGTCGGGATAGAAATAGTTCTTGCGATCGAACATGCAATTTTTGTTTACGGTGCAATTCAAAACGAGTCCCAACTTTACCGCAGATTCGACGACGGCTTCATTAAGTTTCGGCAGCGTTCCCGGTTGTCCGGAACAAATCGGACATACCTTGCTATTAGCGTCGCCGCCAAACGCGGTAGAACAAGCACAGAATATTTTGGATTTAGTGTTCAATTCCGCATGAACTTCAATGCCGATTACCGTTTCCAAAATCATAATCCCACCCCGGGTCTTTTGCTGTGCCAATCTGTTATATTTTGATACACTCTTGCAGCATTTATTAGTTTTGCCTCACAAAATTGATTGCCGATTAGTTGTAGTCCGACCGGTAATCCTTGTTCGTCAAAGCCACAGGGAACAGACACTGCCGGAAGCCCTGCAAGATTTGCGGATACGGTATAAATATCGCCCATATACATTTTCATCGGGTCATCAATTTTCTCGCCAAGTCTGTAAGCCGTTGTCGGTGCGACAGGAGATAAGATCATATCAAACCTTTCAAACAATTTTTCGTAAGCCGATTTTATCAGGGTCCGCACATTGTACGCTTTTTTGTAATAAGCGTCATAATATCCGGACGATAAAACAAATGAGCCTAACATAATTCTGCGCTTAACTTCCAAGCCAAATCCTTCGTTTCTTGACATACGGTAGACATCGTTAAGCGTTGTTGCTTTTTTGCAGCGGTAACCGTATTTAACGCCGTCATAACGAGAAAGGTTGGAGGAGGCTTCCGCTGAGGCTATAATATAATAAGCGGGAACCGTGTATTCGGTATAAGGCATCGTAAATTCGCTAATTTTTGCACCAGCGTCTTCAAACATTTTTGCTGCCGATAAAACAGCCTTTTTAACGCCTTCGTCTATTCCTTTCTCAAAATAGTTTTTAGGTAAGCCGATTTTTATGCCGTCAAGTTTATTATTAAATTTTTCAGAGAACGCAAACGGCTTTTGCAAAATACACGTTGCGTCCTTGCCGTCTTGTCCAGATATTATTTCCAAAAGCGCGGCACAATCCACTATATTTTGTCCTATAGGCCCTATCTGGTCAAGAGAAGAAGCATACGCTAAAAGCCCGTAACGTGATACCGCACCGTATGTAGGTTTTATTCCGCTGGTCCCACAAAAAGAGCAAGGTTGGCGAATACTACCGCCGGTATCCGAGCCGAGAGTCAAAGGAATCATATCTGCCGTAACTGCAGCCGCGCTACCGCCGGAAGAGCCACCTGCAACCCGAGTTCTGTCCCATGGATTTTTGACAGCACCGAACACGCCTGTTTCGGAAGATCCCCCCATTGCAAATTCATCCATATTGAGTTTGCCTATTACGATAAGTCCGGCCTTTTCCAGTTTTTCTATAACAGTTGCATCGTATATAGGCTCAAAATCGGCGAGTATTTTTGAAGCGCAGGTAGTTTTAAATCTCTTTGTAGAGATATTGTCTTTTATCGCTATGGGAACGCCAGCCAGTTTGGAAAGTTCTTCTCCCGCATCCAGTTTTTTTTGCACTTCGGCGGCTCTTGAAAGCGCGTACTCAGGGTTAATGCTTAAAAAAGCGTTTGTCTTATTATCCATCTTTTCGATTGCTGCAAGATAAGCACAAACAACTTCAACTGCTGTCAGTTTCTTTTTCATTATTGCTTGCGCAATTTCAAGTGAGGTTAATTCAAACATATTCACTCCACAGTTT
>Ga0099364_10008457_pt1 | contig 14483 bp, 30 predicted proteins | sample TergutTh196P3_FD_73070 | JGI IMG/M metagenome (GOLD analysis project Ga0099364, IMG submission 73070) | Microcerotermes parvus P3 segment gut microbial communities from Pointe-Noire, Republic of the Congo - Th196 P3 | ecosystem: Host-associated > Arthropoda: Insects > Digestive system > Gut ... | reverse complement strand
ATAATGTCGCAATCGGGCAGACTGGCTGCTGGTACCTGGTGCCATGATGCGCACCACAAAAGGACTGCACACCGGAACTCTTCACCAGTTGCAGTTGCGGCAATACCGCTATCACGAAGTCTTAACACGTCAAGCGGCATATATTGAAAATCTCTTAAATCACAATTCAGCGGGGTCAACGGTTCCGGGTGTTCTATGCCTTCATTCATTGGATGCCCATTTAATTTTCTTCTTCATCGAAAACGGATATCTGTGCTTCCAGCCAAAGATTGGCCATCTGCATCAGACTTTTTTGCATATTTTTATCGACCAACATACAACCAGGAGGGGCAAGCCGTATTTCCAGCGCACCTAACAGATTGCAGAAATCTAAAAGCCGTTCATCACTTGCAAGACGACTTACAGTGGAAATAGCGCAGCCCATACGAGAAGCAACTTTTGTTTGAGTGACCAAAGCAAGGCGACGCAATATCTCGGAATGAATATTTGCACCGATTTTGCGTGTCTTTTCTACGGATTCGGATGATACTGACATCAAGCAGGCTCCAGCGGGTAAATATCTGGACGCAGTTCATGGCGACTCACCTTACCGTTGGTAAGGGATTCTATTTTTAGAACATGTTCTGCTGGTATTTTTCTGCCATTCGTTTTCCATTGGTTTACTGCACCCTTAGAAATTCCGAGTGCTTCAGCCAATAACGATTGGGAGCCTATAATTACTGCCACTTTGTCTATTGGATGACTCATGCGTAACTCCAAAAATTTAAAGTTCAGAAAAACTATAATACAGAAAATAGAAAAAGTAAACCCGCTGTGTCCAGTTTTTCTATATCCTTATGGGATGGAAGATATGAAAATAAATGACTGGGTTAGGATGGCAAGAAAAAGTGCTGGGTTAACACTTGCACAGCTTGGAGACTTGTTGGGAAAGACCAAAGGTAATATTTCACAATGGGAAAATGGCAAGCATGAACCAAGCTTTCATCAAATGAAAAAAATTGCTCAAATAGCTAACTGCACGCTACCCATCCCCCCCGCAATGATTCCACCCGCTAAAGAGGGTGAGTGGTTGCTGCCTGTCAGCTACGAGTCTTATCTGTCACTGGACGACTCCATCAAGGAAGCAGTGAACGCCCTGCTCAGGGCGGCAGTAAGGCCGTACCCGATAAGCAATGATGACTACTCCAATATGAATGATGCCTATAAAAAAGCAGCAGCTTTCATGCGGGAGGATCGTCACATCCAGGCACAAAAAAAACGGGCATAGAGCTTAAAATATGTGAATTAAAAGAAGCGCAAATCAGGTTTCCTGAAAAATCCATTCGGGCTTGTTTTGTAACAAAAAGACGTTTTTGCGTAATAACGGGGAAAGTCATTTGGAGCGCAACATAACAGGGTATAATGTGACAGCTAGGCAAAAAGCACCATCTAAAGAGATTGCGCGTCCAATACGGGAATCGGAAAAAAAGCGTGTGCCTTTAGGTGACAGCAGGCGGAAAATAAGTCCTGTGCAACCTAAAACCAGACCACCGAAACCACCACCAAAGAAAAAATGAGTGAATATGACCCAAGTGAGCCACTTCACGCTGTCAAATACAGAGTGAACCTTTCCGTCAGGTATCACAGGATGCGCGAGCGATTTCTTGCGCTATGTGATAACGGGGCGAAAGCTTGTGCGCTTATAGCCAGTACCGCAGCATTCCATGCGCTTGCAAATGAGAGCGGTAATACGTACTGGAGTTATGCTGTCATTGCACTGTTCACTTTCCCCTCCTTACTGTCGCTCGCTTTTTCGCTGTCGACTGTCGCTAGACGGCACGCTGAACTGGCTCAAAAATTCCTTCAACTTGAAGCGGATATTTTGGCAAAAGACTTTTGGGATGTATCACCAGAGGATATAAATAGATGGGAGTCAGCATTAAGAATCATTGAGATATCGGAACCGCCAGCACTTTCGTATCTCGTAAGAATTTGCCAAAACCAGATAGCTGAATTTGAAAATCAGCCAGACAAAATTGTAAAGCTGAATCCGCTAAAGAAGGCGTTTGCACAAGTATTCAGTTTTAGCTAGAGGTATAAAAGAATGCTTCAAAATATGGTATCATCAGAAGTCCATATCCTTTCACCAGAATTAGCCGAGGGCAATCCCGTGAACGATACCAGGCACGTCACACACTACGAACTGGACGCAAGGCTATCCGCTACCGAAGCGCGGATGGACGCTCGTATTGATCGGATCGAGATTATTGTCGAAAATATAGAAAAGACAACAGACGCTGCCCGAAGGGAATTTCGTGGAATCGCGCTCGCACTCATGCTTGCTATGATTGCAGCAGTTTTTTCAATGTGGCAAATCAACTCATCCCTAATATCCGGTACGGTCTCCGCTATGCAGCATGGAATAAATACATCTGAGCATAATCAAAGCCTGCTAAAATCGGTAAATGAAGCTGTAGTTGAAATCAGGGAATCTCGAAAAGAGATTGCCGCTATGCAAGAAAAAAGAAGATAAACTCTGCGCCATGAATCTAGCCCCTCTCGGAGGGGTTTTTCTTTGCCCGTCACAATTCCCTCCGCACCCCTAAAGCACTGATTTTTCAAGCTATTTTCTTGATTCAAGTCAAGAAATGGCAATCCTGTTTAGAAAAACTGCACTTTTTGGTTCCAAATAGCTTTACAAGCAGGTTTAGATAGTCTATACTATCATTAAATGGAATACAAAATTAAATGCCACTATTGAGAAAAGAAAAGGAGAGCAATCATGGCAAAGAAGTTCAAAACAATAAGCACCTCCACCGAGATAAACGGATTTTTTTACCGGGCAATGACTAACGGGGAAATCGTGGTGATACGACAAGCGAACGCCTATAACGCCAAAGTGAATAGCTGGAGATACCTGACAAGGCTTTCTGTCGAAGCCTTTGAAGCGATTACCAAGAAAGTTGATAGTCAGCATGCCTATCAAGCTGCCTTAGAGTATCCAGTGCCATTTTAAAAGGAGAAGAACATGCCATTTCATTTAATCCCTGTTATCGACGGAAAAGTCAACCATCACTATGCCGTTACTTACCCGTCCTACAGTTCCATCGAGCAGGTAAGAGACCATACCAGGAAAATGGTTGAGCAGTACAGCAGCGAAATTCACATTTTCAAGAATGGTGAGTTAATCGAAATTTTTGACCTGGAGGTTGTATGAACATCTATCAAGAGCACGGATACAAAAACAGGCGTGAGTACCTTGCAGACCTTGCAGACCAGTACGGCGTTGAATTGAGCAATGTAGCAGTATTTGCACACGCCCTGGGGCCAAGCGAGGATTTCGACGGCCTGATTGTAATGATTGAAGATCATCTCTGCTAAGGAGAACGGAATGAAGTGTACTAACGAATTTCATGACATTAACTCGGTTGCTTGTCTTGACCACGGCTGCGGATATGAATACTGCCCTGACTGTTCTTTTGCAGATATTACACACAGTATTCAGAGTTTAAATCCGGCGTTCAAGGGATTGGTTACCCAATGCCAGGACTGCGGTCGAATTCATGAGCACCCAAAATATAAGGAGAGCGGAAAATGAGAAGAATGCCAGTTTTAAGAGGTAACGAAACCACAACATGCCTGGAGCGCATCAACATTCTTGCGCCCAGCATCTTTGCAGAACAGCCGTCTAACGACCGATCTGAAAAGTACGTTTTCATTCCAACGTCAGCAATTGTGGCACGGCTGTTGAACGAAGGCTTTGCCGTATCACGTGTGCAGGAACAGCGCACCCGCATTGAAGATCGAGTTGGCTTTACCCGTCATATGGTCAGATTTCGGCACGATGGCTTGATGCCCAAAGTTGACGACATTTTTCCAGAGATATTGCTCATCAATTCACATGACGGCTCTTCCAGCTTCCAGATCACCGCCGGACTGTTCAGACTTGCGTGTCTCAACGGACTAGTAATCGGTGACGAACACTTCACAGTGCGCCAGCGGCATTCCGGTTCCGAGCATGACGTGATTGACGGCGTATTCAGAGTTGTGGACGAAATACCCGAAGTGATGGACACAATTCACCGCTGGGATGGAATTCCGCTGACAGACCATGAGCGCACGGCGTTTGCACGTGCAGCAATTCCACTTCGTTTTGAAGAGGACGACAACGGCAATGTTCCAGTCGACCCGCGTCAGGTTCTGCGTCCACGTCGAACCGCAGACCAGAGGACTGACCTGCTCTCTACGTACAACGTGGTGCAGGAAAACCTGCTCAAGGGTGGTCTAAGCGCGAAAACAAAGACAGGCAAGCTGAGAAGATCAACCGCAGTGAATGGACTGCAAGCCGACGTCAAATTGAACAAAGCACTGTGGATGCTGACTGAATCTATGGCAGCACTGAAGAACAGCGAACCCTTGCCAGCACCCCTGATGAGCCAGTAAGACGGCGAAACTTCCCAGCAGTATCGGGAAGTCGGGATAAAAAAATTTTCAAAAAAAGTTTAGAAAATCTGCATTTAGTTTTGCAGAATCTCTTGACAGATGGGTTTAGAAAGACTAAACTGCCGTTAAGTCAGAAATTAAACCGTCATTCATTTAAACAAAGGAGCAACGAGATATGAAAGCCAAAGAACTTTTAAAGAGAATCAGGACGCACAAGGGAGACATTGTGGCAAACGTCCACAGCGCGAACGGCGTGTTTCACGTCAGGGTGTTTAAAAAGGACTTATTGCACACCATCGCTTTAGTGGCGGATGGTGAATTCAAATTTGAAGTGTGTGGTCAGAACATTGGCTGGCTGTCACGGGCAACAGGGTAAGGAGGAATCGGGATATGGCAATAAGATCATTTATCGGAAAAGTAAACCCGGACAACACCATCACCGCGATTTACTGCCATTACGATGGTTACCCGGAGGGTGTTGGAGCGATGCTTCATTACTACTATTACGACAGCGATATCGTTAATGCTTTGTTGGCTGGCGGGGATATCTCACAGCTTGAGCCCTGCATAGAAAGGCCGGACGGACATTCTTTTAAAACTCCAGTGCCGGGTCATACAGTTTTCTATATGAGAGACCGAGGAGATGATTCACCCGCTTCAACGTATAGCAGCATTGAAGCATTCAAGGATGCAGCACATCAAGTCAGTGCGGAATACGCGTACTTGATGATGGGTGAAACCTGGATGGTTTTAAGCAGGTTTTCGAACGAATGGGAGCCGCTTGAAAATGTCTTAAGAGTTTGCGCATCACGAATAGGGAATTTAAAGGTTCCTGGACTGGCAGAAGCAGCAAAGCTGTTGGACAGCATAGGAGCATAAGCAATGGCAACAGCATTTTGTGTCGTCACCCGGGATTTGAACCGATATCTATGTGAACAGGACATAGCAGAAGCGCGTGACGAACTGATCACAGAGTGGGCAAACGAAGTTGAAACGTGGTGCTGTGAATTGCACGAAGACGCAGTTGAAGCCCTGTTTTCGAGTTGCGCATACATGATGGTTGAGCAGCTTATCGAAACAGGGAATCACTGCAAGGCAAAGCAATATGTGGCGGATTTCGTAGAACGCTACGTCAATGACGCGCTTTGGGAAAAAGAAAAGGCTGCCGAGGAACTGGCAGATCGCGAGCGCATCACGCTGGCACTGGAACCTTTGATGTTGAGTTATTGAATGAATGAACAGGAGTAAAAACAATGTACGCAGAAGAAGAATTCCCAATGGATTTACTTAGATCAGATCACAGAGATATCGTTCTCGGAGCATTGGATGATGCTATCAAAGTCTGGCAAGAACGTGCAGATCATGCTTTCAGCACACAACTGAAAAACTGTGGCTATGCAGGAATCTGCACAAGAAAAGTCAACGAACTGGAGCGCATTAAAAGCGCAATTATGAACGGCTCCATTATCGTGCCGATGCATTACTGATTAGAAGGAACGATTATGGATGCCCAAGACAAAGAAATTTTTATAGAACAGATAAGCGCGCTTCTGGATGATGAAGATGCAGTAGTGATTATAGCTGTCGAGTCACGATCAAAAGTTGGAATGACATTCAACGGCCATACGCAAGCTGTTTCGCATTTAATCGCACAGTTGAATGCCCAGCATTACGAAATCTTGAGAACGGGCGCAAAAAACATCAAATTTTTAGGCGGTGTAGAACCGGGCAACCTGAACTAGGAGACGGCTTTGAAAGACGGCTTGAAGATTTTTCTAATTTCGTTCTTCTTGATCTTTGCCCTGACTGTCACAGGATATCTCGACAGCAAAGGACTGGAGCAGATGCGTGAAGTGCAGAGAATAAACGTGGGAGTTAAACCGTGACCGTGCAGATTTTAACAAGAGAGCAGTGGCTGAAAGAGCGTCAGACTGGCATAGGCGGAACGGATGCCCCCGCAATCATGGGCGTGTCAAGTTATCGCACGAACGTTGAACTGTGGCAGGAAAAGACAGGCCAGAGAAAGCCGGAAACGGTTAACAACGCACTGGCAAAGTACGGCAATGATTCGGAATCACATCTGATCGAATTGTTCAAACTCGACTATACACAGCAATACGCTGTCGCGGCTCGCAGCACTGATTATGCACTGTGGCGAAATCACGAATACCCGTGGATGCTTGGCAGTCTTGATGGAGAACTGACGTGTAAAGAAACAGGCAACAAGGGTGTACTTGAAATAAAGACGGCAACAATTATGAATCGGGCACACCGTGACCAGTGGGATAACAGGATTCCCGCAGCACATTTTTGGCAAGTGCTTCATTATCTGCTCGTGACAGGATATGACTTTGTTCTGCTGAAAGCACAACTGAAAAGCATTGCGTCAGACGGCGAACTGATCAAAACAACGAAGCATTACAGGTTTACAAGAGACGAAGTTTCGCAGCAGCTTGAACGGCTTTTGGAAGCTGAAATCAAATTCTGGAATCACGTCCAGAACAGGACGCAACCGCCACGCATTTTGCCAGGCATTTAAACACAAGGGAGTCATATGGAACTGCAACTAATCATTAAAAACGATCTTGAGAAAACTTTTTCAGAGCTGATTGAATTCAATTACGAAGAACTCAAATCAGTGCTTCAAGCGAGTCTTGAGAAGTATCGCGGGATTGCATACACCGAGAATCAGGTCAGGGAAGCAAAAGCAACACGGGCATCTTTAAACAAGTTGCGTGATGCTATCGACAACGAGCGCAAGGCGGTCAGGGCAAGGTGCCTTGCACAGATTGCTGACTTTGAAGAAAAGACACGGGAACTGTTCGGACTGGTAGATGAGCAGTCAAAAGAGATTGATTCACAAGTCAAGAAATTCGAGAGCGAAAAGAAGTCACGGCGTAAAGCCGAGATTGCTCAAGAGTATGCGGATGCAGCGGGTGATCTGACTTCGCTGGTGCCTTTTGACAAAATATTTAAAGAGACTTGGCTGAATGTCAGCACGTCCAAGGCAGCCGTTACGGATGCAATCAAAAAGATTGTGTCAGGCATAACTAGCGATCTTCAGGTGATTGACGGCTTTGGCGGTGATTTGACCTTGCAGTGTAAGGACGTTTACTTGAGAACGCTGAATCTGTCTGACGCATTGCAGGAAAAGACACGACTGGAACAGCTTGCGGAAAGACTGGCACAGCAGAAAGCTGCTTTGGAAGCGAAAAAAGCAGCAGCCCGGGAAGAAATGTTAGCAAACGCAGCAGCCCGGGAAGAAAGGTTAGTGCAGCAGCCAGTACAGCAACCGCTGTACGAACAGCCGGAAAGAGTAGTGCCAGAAACACGTCCACAGGCTCCTGTAGCGGCACCACAGCCGACACAGCAGACAGAGAAGCTATATTCCCTCACATTCACAGTCAAAGACGCTACCGGGGCGCAGCTACAGGCTCTTAAGCAATTCCTTATCGACAATAACATTAAATTTGAAAGGGCTTAAAACTATGTCAATAAGCAGAAATCTCGCAGAGACAAACCCGAACGCAAACCGGGAATCGCTATCAACATTTATCAGTTCGAAAGTCAGCAATATTCTGACAGGAGATAAACGGGATAACTTCGTGACTTCGCTGGTAGCAGCCGTCAACAATAATCCGCGACTTTTAGAGTGCAGCCGTGACACGCTTGTATCCGCGGCATTGCAGGGCGCAGCACTCAATCTTTCACCGTCGCCTGTGATGGGGCAATTTTATCTCGTGCCCTTCAAAGACAGAAAAAATGACCGCACTGTCTGCCAGTTTCAAATCGGATACAAGGGATATCTCCAACTGGCAATCAGGACTGCACAGTACAGGCGCATCAACGTCATTGAAATCAGGCAAGGCGAACTCATTGGATGGAACCCAATGACTGAGCATATGGCAGTGCAAATCATTGAGGACGACGAAATCAGGACAACACTTCCTGTCGTCGGATATTACGCAATGTTTGAACTGACCAATGGCTTCCAGAAATCCATCTATTGGTCAAGAACAAAGATGGAACAGCATGCCGACAGGTACAGTCAGGCATTCAGTCTGAGCATGTACCAAAAACTGATGAACGGCGAAATCTCGGAAAAGGAACGCTGGAAGTATTCATCGTTCTGGTACGCGGATTTTGACGCGATGGCATTCAAGACAATGCTCCGACACCTGATATCAAAGTGGGGGATTATGTCCACAGATATGCAGACTGCCATTGAGCGTGATATGGGCGTTCTCGATGGTGCAGGGCATGTTTCATATGTAGAAAACGATTTGGGAGGTGATTTTTATGCAGGGAGTACAGCAACACAACAGGAGTACACAGACGTTGATGCCAAGCCCGTGGAAATTCCGCAATCTGCACCGGAAGCTGTCGCTAATGCGGATGGCGACTTTGACCCGGAAACGGATTTTTTCAGTAACGGCAATGGGCAATCGCAACAGGCGAAAGATGCTGCGCAGGAAGATGTATTCACTTTTGCAGGGGTAAACAAATCGCTTATGGAAGCACCGGATATTGACTCGCTGGGTGTAGCAGCAAGCTTTATCGGTAACGTAGATAACGAAGCACACAGAGCAGAATTGACGAAAGTCTATTACGCTCAACGGGCAAAACTTGAAGGAGTTTAATTATGACAATAGAACAGATCAAAGAAGCAATCGCACGGTATTTCAGCGATACCCGCCGTCAACCAGAGGAAACACTCGAAGGCTTGGAAATTCTTGCGGATGAAATTCAAACACGGATTGACGCATTAAAAGAAGATTTAGGAGAGGAATTTTAATCATGAATATGTCGAGAGAACGCAAAGCCGTCAAAGAGACGGCAACAGAAACACTGTTCAAGGACTTGCTGGACAGCCTTATTGCAGAAATACGGATACTGCCTAAGCCGTGGCCAGCAATGACAGAGCAGGAACAGAATGACACTATTGACCGCCTGAGCAAGCGATTGAGAGAAGCAGCAGGGACTGTGACACACATCATCGCCAGCAACGGGCAGACAGTTGTTCAGGGCGAACTGGACGCAATCACGATACGGGATGGAGTCAAGGCCGTCATTAAATTCAGCAGTTCAGCACCGTCACTGCATTCACTCTACGAAGCGCAAGGCAGCGCCATCATGGTCATTGTAGACGGGGCAGATGCCAGTGACTACACGCACGGGATGCACAAAGTCAAAGGTGAGAAAGATCAACGCAGTCTGGACCTGGGCAAGGAATACACGGACGGTGACGGCGAAGGCATGGACGGCTATGACGATGTGACCGAGGTTAACCTCATTGAGGTTGCCCAGCCACTGATGATTGAAGAGTAAAAGCGTTGGGGGAAAAATATGTTTACAACCGCACACAAAACAGGCTATAATAACAGTACTGCAAAGAAAAATGCAGTCAGGTTTAGCAGCCTGAATCCTCTAGGCGGACGAACCGCCAGCAGTGCGGTTTTTTATCGTCCGTTGCATGACTCCTTTATGAGCGGGTCATGCGGGGCATCTTCGGATGCGCCGGTTCCTAGAGTCCGGTCTGCTAACCCGCATGGTTCGCTCACCCTTTTAGCAGGGGGTGAGCGGAAAGTAAACCGACACTCTAGGAGACATACAATGTCCAATATCATTTCTATTGGCGATTCAGCCATACGTCAACACGGCGATCTTTTTTCCCTCAATGATCTTCACAAGGCAAGCGGTGGTGCAAAAAAGCATCGTCCTACTCTATTTTTACGACTTGAGCAAACAAAGGCTTTAATTTCGGAAATTTCTCAATGTACAGATCTGTACACTGAAAAGGGCAGAATTCTGCCTTTAAAAACTATCAAGGGTGGAAGATCATCTGGAACTTACGCCTGTAAGGAGTTGGTCATAGCCTATGCAGCGTGGATATCACCAGCATTCCACCTCAAAGTTATCCGCGTATTTCTCGACACCCAAACCCAAGCCAAAGAAGCTGAAACACAATTCAGCGTCCGCGATTTAATGCTCAAAGAACTCCAGCCACTTGCTGCGCCACTGCCAGAAGAGTTTGAAACACTGGCAAGGCAAAAGGCGTTCCAACTCGGATGCGAAGCATACGACATTATCTTTGAGCACGTCAGGCGCAGGGTTGCCGTCAGAGCCGTGCGCACCAGCAACAACAGCATCAGATTTGATGAACAGGACGCACGGGAAGCAATCTATGGCACAACGCTTGAGAACGCACTCGGCTACAAATATTTCAGCTTGCTTAGAACGATTATGAATATGACTCTGGAATATTCAAAAATGGCAGACCAGATGTTTGACCAAGCCGAAAAAGAAAGGCTGTTTGTGAATGTCAACAAAACGGAGTAAGAAAATGAACAACGATTTAATACCTATCACTACAAAAGAGCCGTTAACAATGAGCAGCCGCGAAATTGCTGAGTTAACAGGAAAGTCTCACGGCAATGTTTTGCGAGATGTCCGGCAAATGCTTGATTCTATGGATGATTCAGATTTGAATCATGTATTTGAAACAAAAGATGCGCGTGGATATACCGAACTTGTGCAGTTGCCAAAAAATTTAACCCTGACTCTTGTCGCGGGTTACAACGTGAAGCTGAGAAAAACAATCATTGACCGCTGGCAAGAACTTGAAGACCAGATTAAGCAGTCTTCTCTCAACCCTGCCAACTTATCCCGTATGCAGCTTATTCAGATCGCTATGGAAGCCGAACAAGAACGGCAAGCACTTGAAGATAAGGTCGAGGAAATGACTCCAGCAGTCCAAGCCTTTGAGCGCATAGCCGATGCCGATGGCTCTATCAACATAACCAACGCTGCAAAGGCGCTCCAGATCAATCCAACTCCGTTGTTCAACTATATGAGCACAAACAACTGGATTTATCGCAGGAACGGCAGCAAAAACCACATCGCCTATCAGGAACGTATCAAGCAGGGATATCTCGTACACAAGGTTACAACTGTCTTGCTTAGTGACGGAACCGAAAAGATATCTGAACAAGTTCGAGTAACGCCTAAAGGCTTGGCAAAGCTGGCAAAGATTTTTAACGAGAAAAAGGTAGCAGCTTGTGATTAAAAAAAACATGCCCAGCGTCGGTGGCTTTGTAAAGGCGCGGTTCAGGCTGTTTCTTGTCACTCTGATATCTCGTAAGGTTTTTTCATGACCTGCACTCCTGTCAAGATGGCAAAAATCGGTGACTGAAAGAAGTAAGCGAGTGGCTGGCGTAACCAGCCAATCCGAAAGCGGACTCACTTTTTCGCTCAAGGAAAAGAAAAGGCTAAAGCTGCAAACTGAAACCTGAGTCCGCTTCCGTATTTTGAACAGAAAGGATTGGATATGACAGAAACAGAAAAAGTTTACAAATGCCCTGAGTGTGGCGAAGAACTTGGTTTTGTCCGGCTAGTTAATGTTTTTCGGGTCACCTGCTTGGATTGCGGGTGGGAATTTACAGTAAAGGAAATGGATTTGGGTCGATTCCAGAGCCTTCTCGAAAAAGCCGAGGACAGCAAAAGGCTGGATGCGATGATTGCGAATAACTGGCGCGTTGAGGACTGGTATGACACCACTCCTGAATACTCTGTATACGCTGTGTTCGAGCAAGCTTATCTGTTTGGCGACTGGGTGCCGTGCCCACGCGTTGCCATTGATAACGCTATTGAACAATTGGAAAAGGAGCAAAAAAATGACTAAAAGAGAGCCACGCGTACATGCAGAAGTGATTAAGGCGTGGGCCGATGGAGCTGAGATTGAATTTTTTGACGGAGACAGCTGGCAGGACGTAGTAAACGGTCCAAGCTGGTCAAGTCATACACGATATCGCATCAAACCCGAGCCGAAGCCGGATATTGTGCTAGAAAGCCACGTCTACATTATCAGCGAACGTATCAGCAGCCGTCACGACCACATCAGTATGAACCCTTTTCGTGGAACTCCAAACGTCCGGCTCATTTTCTGCGGTGACACCAAACAGCTAAAGGACGCATCGTTTATCAGCGAGGGCGACAGTGAAAATAAGTGAAATTCTGGAAAAGGCGGCAGACCTCCTGGAACTCCGCCTGAGACACAATTTGGGTTACAACCCCCGGTACGGCATTTGCGATGCCTTGCGGCACCTGAAAGGGAGCACTTTTGCCCATTACGTGCTAGGGCAGTATGTGGAAAGAGTGCTGCCTGTACAGATATTCAGGTCCAAAAACCTGTACTGGTTTGATGCGCCCTATACAGGAGGCCACATTTCCAGTTTGCGGGACTCGGACCGCCTGATATATCCATGTACCGAATCCATGCAACGTGCACGAATCCATTTTACGAGAAAGGCGGCAGCCTTAGCGAGATACGAAGAGCATCAGGCAGAAAAGGAGTTTAACAATGGATGAATCGCAGCGTTATGAAAAAGAACTGTCTGAGTTTATACAGGACGGAAGCAATCTTGCTGAAGAGATCGTCAAGCTCATGGACGGCAAGCGGGCAGGACTTGCTATGGCTGCGTTAGGGCTTGTTCTCGAAACACTTACAGATAACTGTCCTGATGATTTGGCAAGAATCTGGTCGGATAATCTTTTCAGGCTGTCGGTCAAATACCTGCAAAAAGCAAACGGGGAGATTTGAAAAAATGCGAGTCAAAAAAGATGAATTGGTCAGGGCAACAAAGGGAGTGATGCGATATCGGCTTCCCCACAATGAAGCATGTAAGAACTGCATTCATTCAGAGTCCGTGGGAATAGAATCGATAGCTCAGTTACTTTGCAATTATTCCAACCTTGTCAGGTTTGAAGTTGACCCTTTTGGGTTGTGCAACATGTTTGAACAGGGGCGTTTTGCAGATCAAACTGCACAGCCGACTGAGGAAAAGCCATGAATAACGCTGAATTGAAAAACTGCCATACGTGCAAGCATGCTGGGCCGAGAAGGTTGGAAACTCCCTATATTGACCCTGACTACTGCACCCATACTCCCAACGGAGAATGGCAGATTGTAGAGTGCGCATTCCCTTTGCCTGATGTTTTGCCGTACTGGCTGTCAATTCAGCGCGGAATTGGCTTTGATGTCGAAATAATGCTTTTGGATGATGGCGAAGCTTTTACGATAGATGATTGTGGCAACGCTGATGAAGAAATTGATAACTGTGACGCGTGGGAGAAAAGAGAAGATGGAGCCGAATAAATGCTCATGCGGATGTGAGCCTGAAGTTGTTTTAAGAGAAAAAACACAATCATGGGCAGTAGCCTGTTTAAGATGCAAGCTTATAACTGAGTATAGCCCGGTACTATCTGGTGCCGTTAAAGATTGGAATGATGGCGAAGTAATGGAGAAGATATATGACTGGGAATAAAGTTAATACGTGTCCTTTGACTGGTTTTGAGTTGAAGCAGTGTCCGTTTTGTGGGAGTGACGCTGATCTTAGATTGGCAAGAAGCAGTGATGTTAAACCTGAACAGTTTTGGATATTTTGTTTCACTTGCAAAGCATGCGGTCCGTATATTGAGAGCATTGATGAAGCAAAAAAGGCATGGAACACCCGCACAATACCTGAAGGATTCGCGCTGGTGCCGATTGTGCCGACACAAGAAATGGTGAGGGCAATGGATGGGACATTGGGGCTATGGGATGAAGAAGCAGTCCAAAGTGCCTATTACGCCATGATTGGAGCGTCCGGAAATTCCGAACAGTTGGAAGGAGCGCAGAAATCGTGCGAGCTTTGCGAAGATGCGCCGTGCTTGAATTGTTCAAAAGGCTGGCTTAAATGCGATTGCGACAATTACAGGCCAGATTATGGAGGGTGTGATTGTGATTCCGGTGATGGCTGATAAACATTGAGGTTTTAAAATGCTTCCGAAATATGTAACAATAAAAAAGTTTAACGAACTGACAGGGTACACTGAAGACGCTGTTCGTGCAAAAATTCATACTCGTGTCTGGACTGAGAATCTGATATGGATTAAGGCACCGGACGGTCGAATCTTAATATGTGTAGAGGAATTTAATCAATGGGTGGAAAGCGCAAAGGTGTCTACAAAGCGTGTGAATCGTCGATTAAAATCGCCTTCTCCTATCGTGGTGTCTGGTGCCG
>Ga0099364_10008456_pt1 | contig 14484 bp, 18 predicted proteins | sample TergutTh196P3_FD_73070 | JGI IMG/M metagenome (GOLD analysis project Ga0099364, IMG submission 73070) | Microcerotermes parvus P3 segment gut microbial communities from Pointe-Noire, Republic of the Congo - Th196 P3 | ecosystem: Host-associated > Arthropoda: Insects > Digestive system > Gut ... | reverse complement strand
GGGCCTAGGGGAATACGGATGAGAGTGGCGGTGAAAAAGCCCGCCGCCAGAAGGGCGGCCCGGGGCAGATCGTCGGGCCGGAGTTCCTTCAGGCCCCGGGCCAGGCCGCCCAGGGCCAGAATAGCGCCGCCCGCCAGAACCGGCCCGGAGAGAACGCCTTCGGAAATGTGCATATCCTTGAACTCCATTGGCCGGGGCGCGCAAAAAAGCCGCACCCCGGGCGGAATGCGGCCTTCGTGGCGCGCCGCCCCGGGCCCCGAAAGGCCCGGGTCTTCAGTTTTCGTAACTGCGGAAGCTGAATATATATGATTTCAGGGCTCCTTGTCAAGCCGGCTTAAAAATTGGCTTTGACCTCTCCCATGTTTGTGCTATAGTAGCAAGTCGCTTTTAAAGACCTTAATCTTGTTGGCCGGGGCAATATGAATACGATAGTCGTCATAATCCATGTGCTGGCGGTCGTGGTGCTGGTGCTGAGCGTGCTGCTTCAGGCCGGTAAGGGCGCGGGCATGGGGGCGGCCTTCGGCGGCGGCTCCAGTTCGGTTTTCGGCGCCCGGGGGCCGGCCACGCTCATAAGCAAGATCACCTGCGCGGCGGCGGTCGTCTTCATGTGTACTTCCCTGTTCCTGGCCGTCAACCAGAGCGCCTTGAAGACCGAATCCGTAATGAGCGGGTATGCCGGTACAGAGGCGCCGCCGGCCGAGCCGGACTTGGCGGACCGCGGGGCCGGGGCGGGCCGGGCCGAGTGACTTCCGGCGAACGCGCTCCCCTTCCCCATCTGGTCGTGGCCCTGGAGACCCTGCCGCCGGATGGCCTGGAGCGGCCCCTCAATCTCGGCCCCCGGGACCTGGCCGCCCTGGTGACCGTGACGGGCGAGGAGCCGCCCGCCTTTGTTACCGATCTGGCCGGCGTCCTTCGGCTGCGCCGCCTGGGCTCCCGGCTTGAAGTGCGGGGCGCTTTCCAGGTGGGGGTGACTTTGGCCTGCGACCGCTGCCTGGCCGAGGCCGAGGCCGCTCTGACCGGTGAAATTGAGGAGTGCCTGACCCTTGACGAGGATTTGGCCGTGACCGAAGGCCGGGTGGATCTGTCCGGCCTTCTGGCCGAATCCTTCTGGCTGGCCTGGCCCTACCGCTTCTTCTGCCGGCCCGACTGCGCCGGGCTGTGCCTGGTCTGCGGGGCCGACCTGAACCTGGGGCCCTGCACTTGTAAATCGTAAGCAGCAAACAATAAAAGCAAAGGTGCCATATGGCAGTACCCAAGAAAAAACAGAGCAAGACGAAAGGCCGGCAGCGCCGCACCCACTACACCGTCTTGGCCCCCACCGTGACCAACTGCGGCCATTGCGGCGAACCCAAGCGGCCTCATCATGTCTGCCCCTACTGCGGAACCTACCGGGGCCGGCAGTTTTTGAAAGTCGGCGAGTAGAGTCCGGGCGCAGCCATCAGGCAGAAAAACCGAGGCGGACTGTGGCGATAAACAAAGTGGTTCTGGTCACCGGCGGAGCCCGGGGCATAGGCCGGGCCGTGGCCCTGCGTCTGGCCGGGCCTGAAACGGCCGTGGTCATCACCCACCGCGATCCGGCTTCGGCCGGGGCGGCTGAAACCCTGGCCCTTCTGGAGGCCAAAGCCGGGGCGGCCGAGGCCCAGGTCTGGGCGGCCGAAGATTCCAAGGCCGCCGCGGAAAACATCGAAGCCCTGGCCGCCCGTTTCGGCAGGCTGGATGTTCTGGTAAACAACGCCGGCCTGACCCGGGACAATCTCAGCGTGCGCCTCTCGGACGATGACTGGCGGGAAGTCCTGTCGGCCAATCTTTTCAGCGCCTTCAACTGCGCCAGGTCCGCGGCCCGCCTCATGATGAAGCGGCGCTGGGGCCGTATCATCAATCTCAGTTCCGTGGTCGCCCACACCGGAAATATAGGCCAGGCCAACTACAGCGCCTCCAAGGCCGGCCTTTTGGGCCTGACCCGCACCCTGGCCCTGGAATTGGCCCCCAGGAATATCACCGTCAACGCCGTGGCCCCTGGCTGGATAGAGACCGACATGACCGCGGACCTTCCTGACAAAGTGCGGGCCGCCTTCCTGGAACGTGTCCCCTTGGGCCGGCCGGGCACGGCTGAAGACGTGGCCGGGGCCGTGGCCTTCCTGGCCTCCGAGGAGGCCGCCTACATCACCGGCCAGACCCTGAACATAAACGGCGGCCTCTATATGTAGTATAGCCCGCCCCGGCGCTTCTCTTGTCAAGTCGGGCTTTTTTTATTAAAATAGGCAAAAAAAGCCGGACCGCCTTGTTACAGTCCGCCGTCAACCCTGACGGCGGGCTCTGGGGCGGCCATTCTAAACCTCAAGGAGAACAGCATGTCAGACATAATTTCCCGGGTCATCAGCGTGGTTGCGGAGCAGCTTTCTGTGGAGGCCGCCGAAATCCGCCCCGAATCCTCTTTTCAGGACGATCTGGGCGCCGATTCCCTGGACCTGGTGGAGCTCATAATGGCCATGGAGGAAGAGTTCGACATAAAAATTGATGACGAAGCGGCCCAAAAACTCAAGACAGTCCAGTTGGCGGTGGATTTCATCAACGACAGCCTGGCGGCCGGCTGAGAAGGCGGCTCATGCCCAGAACCCAGTCGCCCCGAAGGGTGGCCGTGACGGGGGCCTCCCTGTTGACCCCCATGGGCAATGACCTGGCCTCCTCCTGGCGGGCTTTGGCCGAGGGGCGCGGCGGGGTCGGCCCCATCACCAAGTTTGACGCTTCCGGCTTTAAGACCGCCATCGCGGCCGAACTCAAAGGCTTTGACCCGGCCGACTTTCTGGATAAAAAGGCCGTCAAGCGCTTTGACCCCTATATCTGCTATTCCGTGGCCGCGGCCAAAATGGCCTTGGCGGACAGCGGTCTAGTTATGGATGAGAGGCTCTCCGAGGTTGTGGGCTGCATCCAGGGCAGCGGCCTGGGCGGCCTGACCACCATTGAGGCCAACCACGAAACCTTGCTCCACCGCGGGCCGGACCGGGTCAGCCCCTTCTTCATCCCCATGATGATCGGCAACATGGGGCCGGGCCAGGTGGCCATAGAGCTGGGGCTGAAAGGTCCCAACCTCCTGGTCTCCACGGCCTGCGCCGCCGGAACCCACGCCATTGGCTGGGCTTTTCAGCATATCCGCGATCATGGCTGCCCGGCCATGCTGACCGGAGGGGCCGAGGCGGTCATAACCCCCCTGGCCGTCTCCGGCTTTAACGCCTTGAAGGCCCTTTCCACCCGCAATCATGAGCCCCAGCGGGCCAGCCGCCCCTTCGACCGGGACCGGGACGGCTTCGTCATCGGCGAGGGGGCCGGGTTCATGCTCCTGGAAGAATGGGACCACGCCGTGGCCCGGGGAGCCCGCATCTACGCGGAGGTGGCCGGTTTCGGCTCTTCGGCCGACGCCTTCCACATGACCGCCCCGCCGGAAGACGGCCTGGGCGCGGTTCTGGCCATGCGGGCCGCCCTGGACGACGCGGCCGCCCTGGGCCTGGGCCCGGCCGACATCGGCTACATCAACGCCCACGGCACCTCCACCGGCTTAAACGACATCATTGAGACCCGGGCCATCAAGACCGTCTTCGGCCCCCTGGCCGGGAACCTGGCCATCAGTTCCACCAAGTCCATGACCGGCCACCTTTTGGGCGCGGCCGGCGGGGTGGAGGCCGTCATCTGCGTTTTGGCCCTCAAGGAGGGCTTGATTCCTCCCACCATAAATCTTGACCAGCCTGACCCGGAATGCGACCTTGACTATGTCCCCAATACGGCCCGTCAGGTCCCGCTCCGCGCCGCGCTCAGCAATTCTTTCGGCTTCGGCGGCACCAACGGCTGCCTCATTTTCAAGAGCGCCTGAAGACAATAATATATAAAAAAACCGAATGGCCGGCCGGGGCCGGACCTGTATGGAAGGAGTTATGAGCATGGAGACCAGCCTGGAAAAACAAGACCCTCAAATCAGCGCCATATTGCGGGAGGAATTGGGTCGGCAGCGCCGAGGCCTTCAGCTCATAGCCTCGGAAAATTTCGCCTCTCCCGCGGTCCTGGCCGCCGCCGGCACTGTCCTGACCAACAAGTACGCCGAGGGTTACCCCGGGGCCCGCTACTACAGCGGCTGTGAATTCGTGGACCAGATTGAGGAACTGGCCATCAGCCGGGCCAAAAAACTTTTCCAGGCCGAATACGTCAATGTCCAGCCCCACAGCGGCTCCACGGCCAACCTGATTGCCTATATGGCGGTGATGAAGCCGGGCGATACCCTTCTGGGCATGAACCTGGCCCACGGCGGCCACCTGACCCACGGCGCGCCGGTAAATTTTTCAGGCCGGCTTTTCAAAACCCTGACTTACGGGGTCCGGCCGGACGATGAACTCATAGACTATGACGACCTTATGCGCCAGGCCGAGAGACACAAGCCGGCGGTCATTATGGCCGGCGCTTCCTCCTATCCTCAAATCATCGACTTTGAAAAATTCCGGGCTGCGGCCGACGCGGCCCAGGCCGCCCTGATTGTGGACATGGCCCATTTCGGGGGCCTGGTCGCCGGCGGATTCTACCCTTCTCCGGTGCCGGCGGCCGATATAGTCACCAGCACCACCCACAAGACCCTCCGAGGCCCCAGGGGCGGTCTGCTCCTGGCCAAAAAAAGCCTGGGCCCCCGTCTTGACGCCCTGGTCTTTCCCGGCTTTCAAGGCGGCCCCCTCATGCACGTGGTGGCGGCCAAGGCCGTCTCTTTCGGGGAGGCCCTGAAGGCGGAGTTCCGGGACTACCAGCGGCAGATTCTGGCCAACACCCGCCGCCTGGCCGACAACCTGGGCGCGGCCGGCTTCCGCCTGGTTTCCGGGGGCACCAGCACCCACCTTCTGCTTCTTGACCTTCGAGGCAAAAATATCACCGGCCTGGCCGCGGAAAAGGCCCTGGACAAGGCCGGCCTGTTTGCGAACAAGAACGCCATTCCCTTTGACCCCCAGCCGCCGGCCGTAACCTCCGGGCTCCGCCTGGGGGCCGCCGCCCTTACCACCCAAGGCTTGAAGGAGCCGGAGATGGACCAGGTGGCGGAGTTCGTGGTCGAGGCCCTGCGCCATCTCGATGATGAGGCCGGGCTTAAAAATATACGGGCCAAAGCGGAAGCCCTGGCCGGCAGGTTTCCGGTCTATTCTGGCTTATAAACACGTTTGGCCCGGAGAGAGGGATGAGCGGACGGACAGAGGAGCGGCCCGGCTGGGACGAATATTTTATGCGCCTGGCCGAACTGGCCGCCACCCGCTCGACCTGCTTAAGGCGGCAGGTGGGGGCGCTTTTGGTGGCCGACCGCCGGGTTCTGGCCACGGGTTACAACGGACCGCCCCGGAGGCTCTCCCATTGCCGGGAGGCGGGCTGTCTCAGGGAGGATTTGCAGATCCCCTCCGGCCAGCGCCACGAAATCTGCCGGGCCATTCACGCGGAGCAGAACGCCATTCTCCAGGCCGCCCATCATGGCGTCCTGGTCCGCCGGGCCGCCCTGTATTCCACCCATCAACCCTGCGCCATCTGCGCCAAGCTGATACTGAACCTGGACATTACCCGCCTCGTTCTGCGCGGCGACTACCCCGATGAGCTGGCCCTGGACCTTTTGCGGGAGGGGGGATTCAGGCAGGAAGAGGCCGGGGATTTCACAGTCTGGACCAAAAAATAAGAATCCGGCGATTGTGCCAAAAAAAATTGTTATATTGATTGAATTATGCCATAATGGGCCGGCCGGTCGGATGGAAGACCTGTGAATTTTTTGACTCTGGCCGGCGTTGCCCTAAGGAGTTTTTTTCTGGAAGCCTCCTGGAACAGCGGGGGGCAGCAGAACCTGGGCTTGGCCGCCGCCATTGACCCGGCCTTGAAGCGGATTCATCCGCCGGGGGAAGCCTTGAATTCCGCCCGGCGGCGGGCCCTGGATTTCTTCAACACCAACCCCGTGTTAAGCGGCTTGGCCATCGGGGTGATTCTCAGCCTGGAAGCGGATGTGGCCGCCGGCCGCATCAGCGTCCAGGAGCGGAACAAGCTGTCGGCCGGCTTGAGCCAGGCCCTGGCCGCCATGGGCGACGCCCTGTTTTGGCAGGCTTGGCTGCCCTTTTGCGCCCTGGTTGCGGTTTGGGCTGTCCTGTCCCTGAATCAGTGGTGGGCGCCCCTGATTCTGCCGGCCCTGTTCTGCCTGCCGGTTCTGCCGGTGCGGCTGGGCGGTCTCTACTTGGGCTGCCGAAGGGGCCTTAAGGTTATATAACTTCTGAACCGCTTGGAGCCCCTCAGGCTGGCCCGGAGAATCCGGCGGTTCATGGCTTTCCTTACGGGGGTCGTCACGGCTGTCCTGATCGGGAACTTTAGCGGCCATACCTTAGGCCATGCCTTATCTTGGGGCGGCCTGTGGCGGCCCCTGGTCTTGACTGCGGCCGCGATTCTGATACTTAGGATGGCCCTGAAGCGGGCCCCGGTTTTGAATTACTGGTATCCTCTGCTCCTGGCGGCGGGGGCTTGTATTTTTCTGTTTTGTCTTATGGAATAAGAAGCCAGGGCCGGACGGCTCAGAAACTGAAAGGGGCGCCTCTTGTCCATTACGGAGACCAGGGACCTGATCATCACGAACCGGCTGGGCCTCCACGCCCGGGCCGCGGCCAAGCTGGTCCAGGCCATTGGGGCCTACCAGGCGGATATCCGCCTGGTCAAGGACGGCGAAAAGGCTGACGCCCGCAGCGTTTTGAGCCTCATCAGCCTCGGCTGCGCCGAGGGCGCCCGGGTTACGGTGGAGGCGGAGGGGGCGGACGCCCTTCCGGCGCTTCTGACCATCCAGAACCTCGTCGCCGAACGCTTTGGTGAAGAATGACCTCGGCCCCTTCCAGGGCCATGGACGTGGTGACCGCCCAAGGCGCTTCCCCGGGCATTGCCATAGGTGAGGCCCTGGTCGTAAGCCGCCCTCGTCTGCGCCTGCCCAGCTATAGGCTCCAGCCTGGTCATGAGCATCTGGAAACCGAGCGCCTGGACAAAGCCCGATCCCAGGTCCGGGCCCGCTTAAGCGCCGCTCGGGACGGCCTGCCTCCGGAGCTTTTCAGCCAGGCCGGCATTATCGACGCCCACATTCTGCTATTGGATGACCCTCTATTGACTGGTGAGGCCGAACGCCTGATCCAGGAGGAGCGGATCAACGCCGAACAGGCGGTCTTGCGGACCAAGGAAAACATAGCCAGGATAATGACCAAGGTGGCGGATGAATATATCAGCGCCCGCCACTCAGATGTGGAAATGCTGGCCCACGCCCTGATCGCGGCCCTGGTCGGGGATAAGGCCGCCCCTCCGATGCCGCTTATTCCGGCTGGCGCCATCCTGATCATGCGGGAGATCAGCCCGGCTGAACTGTTGGATATCGCCCGGTCCGAAGCGGCGGGCCTGATTACGGAAAGCGGCGGCCCCACTTCCCATACGGCCATAATGGCCCAGGCCCTTGAACTGCCGGCAGTGGTCGGGGCCCGGAACATAGGGTCCCGCATAGGCCACGGCGACCTCCTCATTCTTGACGGCCGGGCCGGCCGGGTACTCATCCGCCCGGACCAGGAGACTCTGGAAAATTATCGTGCCCGTCAGACCAGGGAGTGGTCGTTTACGGCCGAGATCGTCCGCTCTTCCCACCTGCCGGCCTTGACCCTGGACAACCGGCGTATAAACATTCTGGGCAACATGGAGTTGGAGGAGGAACTGCCGGCTCTCCTGAACAACGGCAGTGAGGGCGTGGGCCTTTACCGCACCGAGTTTATGTATCTCAGCCGTCAGACCCTGCCCGCGGAGGAGGAACTTTTTCAGACCTACAGCCGGGTGGTTAAGACCCTGGCTCCGCGTCCGGTGGTCATCCGCACCCTGGACCTGGGCGATGATAAAATGCCCGGCGATTCCTCCTCCCTCGGCCCGAAGGCGCTCAACCAGGCCCTGGGGTTAAGGGGTATCCGCTACTGCCTTTCCAACCGGGATATGTTCCGCACTCAGATTCGGGCCCTTCTGCGGGCTTCCGTTCTGGGCGACCTGAGAATCATGCTGCCCATGATTTCCAGCCTGGATGAACTAAGGACCGCCCGGGCCCTCATAGACGAGGCGGGGGAGTCGCTCCGCCGGGAGGGGCGGCCCCACAGGGCGGATCCGCCCCTGGGGATCATGATCGAAGTGCCGGCCGCCCTCTTCATCGCCCGGGAACTGGCCGCCGAGTCCGCCTTTTTTTCCGTGGGCACCAATGACCTTATCCAATACGCCCTGGCCGTGGACCGAACCAACCCGGAAGTGTCGGAGATGTATCAGCCGCTGCATCCCGGCATTCTTAGAATGCTTAAGCTGATTTTGGATTTGGGGCGGGAGACGGGCACGCCGGTCTCCATCTGCGGCGACATGGCCGCCGGCTACCTGACGGCCGGGCTTCTGGTGGGGCTCGGGGCCGAGACCCTGTCCATGCCTCCGGCGGCCGTGCCGAAAATAAAGCGATTCCTTAGAATGTCCGGCTTGGCCGAACTCAGCGCCTGGGCCGCCGAGGTCATAGCGGCCCGCACCGCCGGCGAGGCCGCCGAATTGGCCGCCCGTCGTTTATCCGACCGTTTTCCAGATTTACTCACGTAAGCTGCCCTGATGGGCGCATCTCAATGGCCTTCACTCACAGGTCCGCCTGAAGGGCCTGGCCCATGAATCAGGAAAGGCTTTGACCAGGGCCATAATTTGCCCTGTCAATTCCTCCCTGTTGGCCCAAAGGCCGCCCACAGTTTAAAATGCTCTTGCCCTGAAACTCTGCGGACCTAGCTGGACAAAAATGCTGGCCGGTTTTATAATACGGGCCTTTCGGGTCTTTCGCGGCATGAGGTGAACTTGATGAGCATAGACGGCCCCCTGACCAAAACAGTCCACGGGCCGGACCACCCCCAGTCGGTGGGTTATACCCGGGCCCGGCAAGCCGTTTTCCACCAGGAAGGGCCGCCCTTACTCCTGGCCGCCGGCGGCAGCCTGGCCCCGGTTACAGTGGAATATGAAACCTACGGTGAACCGGCCGCGGATAACGCCGTCCTGGTCTGTCACGCCCTGACCGGCGATGCCCATGTAGCCGGCTGGGACGAGGACCCGGACGGGCCGCTTAAGGAATTCCGCAAAAAAAAGCCGGGCTGGTGGGATGAAATGGTGGGCCCTGGCAAGCCCATCGATACTCGGCGATTCTTCGTCATCTGCGCCAACGTCCTGGGGAGCTGCTATGGCACCACCGGGCCCGCGAGCCTGAATCCGGCCACCGGCCGGCCCTACGGCCTCGATTTCCCGGTGGTGACCGTGGCCGACTGGGCGGACCTGACCTTCAAGCTTCTGGACCATTTGGGAGTGGACCGGCTCCACGCCGTGGTGGGCGGCTCCATGGGCGGGCAGCAGGCCCTGGAAATGGCCCTGGCCAAGCCGGACCGGGTGGCCCGCCTGGTCATGCTCTCGGCCGGGTTCCGCCTCGGAGCCCAGGGCCTGGCCTTCAACGCCGTTGCCCGGCATTCCATAGTCACCGATCCCGGCTTCAACAACGGCGATTATTACGGCGGACCAGGCCCCTTGGCCGGCCTCTCCACGGCCAGGATGCTGGCCCACATCACCTACCTCTCTGAAGAAAGTTTGGGGTACAAATTTGGGCGGCGGCTGCAGGGCAAAGAGCGGCCGGACTTCACCCCGGTGGGGGTGGAATTCGAGGTGGAAAGCTATCTAAAACACCAGGCCGGAAGTTTCGTGGCCCGCTACGATGCCAACAGCTACCTCTATATGACCCGGGCCGTGGATTATTATGATGCCTCGGTCTGGGGAGACGGCGACCTGACCAGTGCCGCGGCCCGTATTTCGGCCCGGACCCTGGTGGTCTCCTTTTCCTCGGATTGGCTCTACCCGCCGGAGATGTGCCGGGAATTGGTCTCGGCCATGTGCCGGGCCGGGCGGACCGTGACCTATGTGGATATTCCCTCGCGCTACGGCCATGACGCCTTTCTGGTGGAGACGGAAACAGTAAGCCGCCTGATACACGGTTTTTTAAGGTTATAGAGCACCGAGCCGCAACCATGACCAGACCAGACCCCATCGACCCCGCCTTGAGGGACTTCGCCGCCTTGAACCTCGACGTCTCCCTGGCGGCTATGGCCCATGAACTCCTGGCCGCCCCAGCCTCCGCCCCCGGCCGCCGCTGGCAGGACCAGGTAATCCTGGAAGAGGTGCCCCGGGGGGCCTCGGTGCTGGACCTGGGCTGCGGCGAAGGGGAGCTTCTTTCCCAGCTCATCCGCCGGCTGGCCGTACGCGGCCAGGGGGTGGAACTGGACCCTCTGGCGGTCTTGAAGACCATCGACCGGGGCGTGCCGGTCCTGAACATTGACCTGGACCAGGGCCTGGTGGATTTCGCCGACCAGAGCTTTGACTACGTCATCCTGGAAAGCACCTTACAGACTTTGAAGAGGCCCCTGGCCGTACTTACGGAAATGCTCCGGGTGGGGCGGCGGAGCATCGTCTCCTTTCCCAACTTCGGCCACTGGCGGGTGCGTTTCAGCCTGGCCCTCCGCGGCCGAATGCCTATGACCCCCAGCCTGCCCCACGGCTGGCACGATACCCCCAATATCCATCTCTTCACCCTGGCCGATTTCCTGGATTGGTGCCAGGCCAGCCAAGTCACGGTCAAGCGGTCCTTCGGCCTGGTCGAAGGCCGCCTCAAGGCCAACCTTTCCGCCACCGACAACCTGGTTGTGGAAGATGCCCTGATCTTCCTGGAGCAGGGCGACCGGCCGATTCCCCAGAGGGCGCGCCATGAAAAAAATGCTGACTGACAAAATGCTCCAAGCCCTGACGGCCCTGGCCGCCGAAGCCGGGCTGCCTCCGCCGCCTCCGGGCAGTTTCACGGTGGAAGAACCCCGCGATCCGGACCACGGTCACTTGGCCGCCAACGCGGCCCTGACCCTGGCCAAAACCTATCGCGCCAACCCCCGAGAGCTCGCGGAGCGCATCCTGGCGAGGCTGGACAACCGGGAAGGCTGGATTGAAAAGGCTGAAACCGCCGGGCCGGGCTTCATTAATTTCACCCTAAGCGTCAAGTGGTGGGCGGAAACGCTGGCCGCCATATTGACCACGGGTGAGGACTACGGCCGCCGCCCGCCACAGGACATACGCATCATGGTGGAATTCGTTTCGGCCAACCCCACCGGCCCCCTCCATGTGGGTCACGGCCGGGGCGCGGCCATAGGCGATGCCCTGGCCCGCCTCCTTCAATGGACCGGCTATGAAGTCAGCCGCGAATACTACGTAAACGATGCCGGCCGCCAGATGCGGCTCCTGGGCCAATCCCTCCTGGCCCGGATCAGGGAATTGGCCGGAAACGGCACCCCCTTCCCGGAAAATCACTACCAGGGGGAGTATATCCGCGACATCGCCCGCGAGGTTTTGGAAAAAACAGGGCCGGACGTTTTGACCCGGCCGGAAGATGAACTGGTAGAGGAGCTTACGGCCTTGGCCGGCGGCCGCATCCTCGACCGGATCAAAGAGGATCTGGCCGACTTCGGGGTGGAATTTGAAACCTGGTTCTCGGAAAAGTCGCTCTTTAGTGAGGGGCAGGTGGGAAAAGCCATCCAGAAACTACGGGACAAGGGTTTTCTATATGAAAAAGACGGGGCCCTCTTTTTCCGGTCCACCGAATTCGGCGACGACCGAGACCGGGTTCTCATCAAATCGGACGGAGACGGCACCTATTTTCAAGCCGACTTGGCCTATCACTGGGATAAGCTCCAGCGGGGTTTCGACCAGCTCATCGATATCTGGGGCGCGGACCACCACGGCTACGTTGCCAGGATGAAGGCGGCCGTGGCCGCCTTGGGAGGGGATCCGGAAGTCTTTAACGTGCTCCTGGTGCAATTTGTCAGCCTGGTTCGCGAGGGCCGGCCGGTGGCCATGAGCACCCGGGCGGGAGAGTTTGTGACCCTCCAGGAGGTTTTGAGCGAAGTCGGCCGGGACGCGGCCCGCTTCATCTTCCTCACCCGCAGCCCCGACACCACCCTGGACTTTGACCTCGACCTGGCCCGGGCCAAAACCAAGGACAACCCCGTCTATTACGTGCAATACGCAGGCGCACGGGTGGAGAGCCTCATCCGCCAGGCCGGCGGCCTCCCTCCAGGCCGGCCCGACCTCACCTTGCTGGACCAACCGGAAGAGACGGCCCTCATAAAGCATCTCTCCCTCTTCCCGGAACTGGTGGAAACAGCAGCCCGGAAGCGGGAGCCCCACCACCTGACGGCCTATCTCAGCGCCTTGGCCCGCCAGTTCCACTATTATTACGCCCGCCACCCCATAGTCAACGCCGGAGCCGGCTTGGCCGAGGCCCGCCTGACCCTCTCCCGGGCCGTCCGCCTGGTGGTTCGGCTGGGCCTGGGCCTTTTGGGCGTCTCTTCGCCGAATACAATGTAACTCATGGCCAGACGCCGGCCCGCTCAGATCAAGGAAGCGCCCTTGAGCCAACGCGACCAGGCCCTTCTAAAGGTTTCACGGCTCCTGGAGGAAAGCCGCCCCCCGGCCCCCGAGGCCGAGGCTGAAGACGCCCTCGTCAACCTCTGTGATCTGGCGGAAACCAGCCCCATTACCCCACCCCGCCGGCCGCTGAGGCCGGCCCGACCCGCCGTCAATCCCCTCTGGAGGGCGCTTGAGGTTATTATCATTCTGGTGGTCGTGGTCTGGGTTTTTCTTCTGGGGGTCCTGGTGGGACGCAGTCGTCTGGGCGAAGACGGCCAAGGGCTGGCCGGCTGGCTGGAAAATAAGAGCGGCCGGGACGCCCCGGCCCTGATCATAAGACCCGCTCCCGAAGCCATGCCGGGCCTCGACACTTCGCCGGACTTTGATACCCCGCTGGGCTTTGAAGCGCCATCGGCCTTTGAAAACCCGCCTGATACTGAAGCCCTGTCAGCCCTGCCTGATTTTGAAAGCCCGACGGACTCCGAAGCCGAAACCACGCCGGGCTTTGAAAGCCTTTCAGCTTCTGAGAGCCCGGCCGCCGCCGCAGCCCCAACCCTTTTCTCGGTCCAGGCCGCCCTGGCCTTTGAAGAGACCGAGGCCCGCAACATGGCGGACCGCCTGGCCGCCCAGGGCTTTACCGCCTACTTCTACCAGAGCGGCAGCCGCTTCCCCGTCCGGGTGGGGCCCTTCCCCAGCCGGGCCGAGGCCGAGGAGGCCCGGCGGCGACTGGAAAGCCTGGGCTACAACCAACCCTACGTATCGAGACTTCGCTAGGGCAAGAGCATTATAAAGAATTAACTATTTGAAAACATGACAATAATCATAATTGTGGTTACATAATATATCATAGTAATTTCAATAGGTTGCCTTTATAATGCTCTTGCCCTGAGGCGTTACGATGCTGCTTGACTTTTTTTAAAAAATGAATTAGGATTATGAGATTAATAATGTTGCGGTTTGGCCGCCGTCAGGCCAAAGCTTGAAAATCGTGACAGTCGATTTGTTGCTAGCCGGAGGGTCGTTAACTCAGCTGGTAGAGTATCTGCCTTTTAAGCAGAGAGTCGTGGGTTCGAATCCCGCACGACCCACCAGCGTAAGCCCGATTTTCCTGCGGTGCCATTTACTTTGCGTCCCCATCGTCTAGCCAGGTCCAGGACACCGGCCTTTCACGCCGGCGACCGGGGTTCAAATCCCCGTGGGGACGCCAAATTTAGTTCTCAGGGCTTCTTGGAAATTCCAGGAAGCCTTTCTCTTTTCTTGATTTTAACAGCATTTTGTTCTTGTGGGTTACGGGCAGTCATTTCAGCCTTGATGCGGTTTTCAAGATTTTCAATGTCCGTAGCGAGTTCAGAGGCCATCAGCTTGAGTTCCTTCAATTCGCGTACTGTGTTGCTCAGTTCGGTAGCGGTCATGGTTTGTATTCCTTGACAAAATCCTGATTGAGATTGATATTATATCAAAATTGGATATGTTTTATACATGAAGACAGCGCGTCGAACAACAGACTGGACAGTGGAAATAACCAGCAAGGCCCAAAAACAACGGGGCAAATTGCCGGAAGATATAGCGGACGCCCTGCTTGCCCTCTGGACAGAGTTGAAGCTCGAAGGGCCAGTCCAACCGGAATGGCCGCATTACGGCAAGTTGAAGGGCCGCAAGGAAGAATACCATTGCCATCTGAACAAGGGCAGACCTGCCTATGTAGCCGTCTGGCAAGTGCTGGATAAAAAAATACGACTCATGGAGATATCGCCCAAGGCTTTTGTATAGCGGTGCTGGGAATTGATTCCAGGAGGCCTTTCTCTTTGCTTGATGGGCATATGAAGAGTTCAATTCCCTCCCTCACGTATGAGGGCACTCAGTCAGCGTAATCCTGACGGGGAAATGGTATTACTAACGGAGAACTTGCCTTTCTGTCTTTTTGTGTATATCTGGTGGATATACAGAGGATAGAAGTATGCAAAGCCAAACAAAAGTTTCCCAGTG
>Ga0099364_10008455_pt1 | contig 14484 bp, 4 predicted proteins | sample TergutTh196P3_FD_73070 | JGI IMG/M metagenome (GOLD analysis project Ga0099364, IMG submission 73070) | Microcerotermes parvus P3 segment gut microbial communities from Pointe-Noire, Republic of the Congo - Th196 P3 | ecosystem: Host-associated > Arthropoda: Insects > Digestive system > Gut ... | reverse complement strand
CATATACTTTAACGACCACAACCTCAATGCCTATTATCACTTGGCAAACCCACGTTTTCAATCCGTCAATACGAAATGGCGGACAGGTTACGCTCAACTGGAGTTTCAACAATCCCAGCAATCTGCAGGGCGCTTTTTGGATATATCGTCGCACCGGTACATCGGGTAACTTCACGCTTCTTAACACTACCGGAGGACTTCCTTTATCAGCCCGTTCATACGTTGATGGAGGCACGATGGTTTTCAATACCACATATCAATACATTATTTTATACAGAGATTTTGGAACACCGGCTACTACCTTGAGCGCAGTACCCGCTAACCAAGATAGTCCGAATGTCATTAGAAACTCTTCGTCTACAGTTACCACGACAATCGTTGCACCTGTAATTTCATCGCTGACCCATAGTTTCAGTCAATGGGAAAGGCATGGCGGACAGGTTACATTAAGTTGGAACTTCACTAATACCGGCAATTTGGATGGTCGTTTTTGGATATACAGACGTATTGGCACATCGGGCAGTTGGACGCGAGTAAACGGCGTAGACGAAGTAATCGGCATTTCGGCGCGGTCGTACGTTGATAATACTACCGCTTTTGGCGTAACAAATTACAGTTACGCAGTAATATATCGCGACCATGGCATTTCGGATGCTACTTTGACCACAATTCCGGCAGCATCGCTTACACCGGAAATTATCAGGAGCGTACAGATTTCAAATGTAAACACCACTCCGACACTCTTTGTGCTCAATGCGGGTCCGGGAACTGTTAACGGTAACATCAATCTGTCATTTTCGCCAAACACAAATTTCAGGGAAGGAGCCTTCAATATAGAGTATCGTGCAAGGCTCACAGGCGGCGCTTGGGGGTCGTGGACTGCGGTGCCGGGCGGCTCCGGTACGCTTATCGGGCAGAGCCAGGCTTACACACGCACACACAGCGGTTTAAATCAGTGCTACGATTATCAGTACCGGATAAACTTTACCTTTCATGGGCAAAATTATGTAGTCGAATCCGTTGTTGCAAAACCGTTGAGCGATGTATCTTTTATTGCTAATAATCCTCTTCGGGCGTCAAAAGGCGAATACGCCAATATGGTAAGTTTGGAATGGACTATTACAATCAGCACCGCTCCTGAAACTTATCGCGTGTCGCGCAGAATTGCAGCCCGTGTTGATAATGCCGGCGTTAACGTTCCTGCCGGTCCATATGTAGTTCTTGGTATGGTAACAAGCAATACCTCTACAACTTATTGGAACGACAATAATGCTTTGACAGGCGTTTTCTACGATTACCAAGTCGAACTTATCCGCGATTGCGGCACGGCAAATAATATTACAACAGTGGCTTCGGAAGAAGCCATAGGCTTCACTCAAGCGTTTGGCACTATTTTGGGACGCATAACCTACGATGCCGGCAACCCCTCGCGCGATGTGAACGTTTTGTTGAGGCGACGCGACCTGCAAACTAACGATAGTCAGTATCGCTCGTTGCAGTCAACCGGTGGCGGCGATAGATTTGAATGGCTTGCTGCCAATCAAACCTATTTCAACAATATATGGACTGCCCCATGGACGCTTCAGTTTTGGGTATCGCCAGATGCAGGCATTACCGGAACGGTTGATATAGGCGTTATTGGCAATTGCACAATTCGCATGGCAGCGGTAACAGGCGGTTATCAAATATTTACATCGTGGAGTCCTACCTTGACAACCGACCGCTCGGCTGTCATTCCCGCAAATCATTTTACGCATGTTTCTATCGTGCGAAACGGAAACAATGTAAGAATTTACACTGTAGATGATTGGGATAATGCAAACGATAAGTTCAGAGAGGCACACAATATTCAATTAAGAATGACGTCGTTTACTCACACTGCCCCGGGCAATCAGACATTAGCCAACAGTCGTATCAGTTTTGGTCACGGTTTGCGAGGTAATATAGACGATGTTCGCTTTTGGAGTATTCCTCTTTCCGACGATGTTATAATGCGCGACTATAGCCGCTATTTAGTGGGCGACGAAACAGGATTAATGGGTTATTGGACTTTTGACGACGCCTTGCCCGGACACGCCTTCGACAAAAGCAGCGATGGCACAAGATTTAACAACAATCATGCGACCGTCACTCTCACTTATCATCCAAATTTTCCCGATGATGAACATCAATTGGCGCTCAAAGGCGTAACCGATGCAAACGGCAACTATCAGATAGGCGGTATTCCATTTTTTGGCAGCGGCACAAGTTATTCTATTGTGCCTTCGTTTGGCGTTCATCAATTCAATCCAAAGGAACAGTTGCGTTATATCAGCCCTGCTTCAATGGTTCACAATGGTACAGATTTTGTGGATGTTTCGGCTATTCCTGTCAGTGGCGCTATTCTATTTGCAAATTCAAACTATCCTGTCGAAGGGGTTACGATTTCCGTAAATGGGCAAGTTGCTATTGATGGTAGTGGAAATCCGGTAATAACCGGTACCGATGGACGTTTTGAATTGGAAGTGCCGATAGGACTTAATTATATAACTGTATCAAAACCGGGACATGTTTTTGAAAATGACCGTTACCCAGACAATCAACATATCAGGCACAACTTCATCGCGCCGGTACATGACCTTGAGTTTACCGACCTTACCACCGTTCGCCTGATAGGGCGCGTTGTAGGCGGTCAACAGGAAGCCGACAAGCCGTTGGGATTTGGATTGAGCAACGCAAATATCGGTCAAGCCACCATTACGTTGCATACGGTAAACAACGTTAATAGCCTCAACACTACGGGCAACGATTTTACTACCACAGCGCAAATAGGCGGACTGCAGAGCGAAACAACTTTCAAATCGACTGTTGCGGGTAGCATCGTTGAGATAAATACAAATGCCGAAACGGGCGAATTTGTAGCCGAACTGCCGCCTGTGCCGTTCTATATTGCAAATATTCGCACAAAAGATTTTGAAAATACGTTTCAGGATGGCATTACACCCGACTTTACGGTTTCTCAAAGCAATTTTGCATTAAACACGGCTACTGTGAGAACTGCGCAAAATACCGATGCGCAGGGAAATACTCAAAGGATTGATTTTCACGATGCGGTTAGGATTACACGCTTCAACGAACCTGTAATCATTGTCAAAGACATGGACGCAGAAGAAGGCGCGTTTGGCGATAAAATTTTCAGATATGAGAATTTTGCCGAACCCGATAAATCAGTTGATATTCCTCTCTATTCGATAGATGAAACCACTGGAACAGTAACCTACACGCTTGACTATCCGGTATTTACACAAACGCCCGGAACATACGCTTGGGAAATATCTGTATATGAGGAATATGTAAATCGTGACGATGATGCCAATCCGGTAACTGTTCGCGTTCCCGTCACAGGTATAGCAGTGAACATCGACAACGGTTTAGCATCGCACGCCATAGAAATTTTTGAAGACGGCAGCGATGACGTGCTTACATCAAGTTCTCAAAATCTTGTTCTCGACGATGACGGCAAAGCCGTGTATAGTTTCAATGCAGGCTTCCCAAAATTAGGTGGCGACCATCTGCTTTCGGCAAATATCCGTATTTTTCATAATGGAATACCTATTACATGGCAAAATCCGTTGACCACATCCGGCGATTTTTCCGGATATCTATTCGGATTTGCGCCTGTAGACGGCAGTAACTTTGTTACGCAAGGTCCCGACCAAGTGGATATGATATTGTATGACCCGCCCGGCTCAAACAGTTATGCGTTCATCGAAAGTGGCAGTACCATGACTAAAGAAGTAACAACAATTACAAGAACGGAAAGCAACGATGTAATTGGAACAACACGGCATATCGGGAGTATAAATTCATATTCTGATGTTGATGGATGGGCGCTTGGTTTTGGAATTGCCGATGGAGTTGGTTCCATAATTGGAGTCATGGGACCAAAAGGAGCGGTTATAGGCGGGTTTATTAGTGGCGTAGCGCAAATTGGCAGCGCTTTACACGACGCTTTTGGCGACAAACCTTCCGAAACCGTTACTGAAGTTATCAACAACAGAGCAAACGGTATGCAATACGAAGAGCAAACATTGACCGGTAATACTAAAATTTCTACCGTTACATTCAATGAACGCATACAAACAAGTAGCGACCCCAATTACGTAGGCGCTATGGCAGATGTATATATCGGCAGCAGCAATTTGCGCATGTTTGGAAAACAACGCGATTTATCCTTGTTTCCTGCTGACATGGTAACTTCCGGAATAGATTTCGATACAGACCATGGCGAATTTAAACTCTCAATGAGAGAAATTACAGCCGTTGGGGACGGTTTCTTTACAAGGTTTCACTATTCTCAAAATTTTATAGTAAACGAATTAATACCCGATATTATAAAGATACGTAATGAGTTAATAACAAAGGTAGAAGTTATGCCGACAGGCTGGATGGAGTCTTATGATTTGGAAAATGAAAGAATGCCGCAATATTTCACAACGTTATCGGAAGAAGACCCCGATTTTGGAAATCAAGGCAGATATCTTGTTTTTTATGCGCCCGATGCAACTTTCAAAGTTGATTTAGTCGCCGAACTAAATCAATGGATTGACAACTGGGAACGAACAATTGAAGCAAGTGAAAGATACCGTGCCGGACTGTTTACGACAAATGCCGGCTCTAATCGTTCTTTTGACAGTGGCGTGGGCAATGTAAGCGCATCTACTACTGTTTCATTTGAAAATATTGAGTTAAGTTTCGACATGAAATCTCACGGCTCATACGAAGATTCAGACCAAGGCGTTCTTACAAACAGCGAAGGAACAACGGTGCAAACTAAAGTTTCTACAAGAGCCGTATGGGAAGACACTGAAAATACCGGCAGGTCAAACGAAATGACCTTTGGCTATGTGTTTGCCGAAGACGGGCTCAACGATGCCTTGTCGGTTGATATTTACAGTCCGCTTGACAAGGATTTGGAAAATGTTGTTAAGACGAATGTTTTGGCTGATATTCAGTTGAGAAACTTGCATGGCTATGTTTTCAGACGTCGCGCCGGTCAAACAAGTTGTCCGCACGAAGCCGAAGAACGCTCTTTATATTTTGCCCCTGGTGTTCACGTTATGCACTTTGGCACCATGAAAGTAGAAAATCCTGATTTATACATAAACAGCGCCAAAACAGCAACTGAAACCAATGTTCCAGCCGGACGCGATGCAACATTCAATCTTGAAATGTACAATTGGAGCGATATAAACAGGACTATTACTTATCAACTATGGGTTGACGACATGTCTAATTCCGGTACCGATGGGCTGATTATCACAATTGATGGTACTCCGCTAACAAGTCCGCGAAGTTTTACAATTCCGCATGGCGAGGAGCCTCTTATTAAAACAGTAAGAGTGCGACAGTCATCAATAGACAGACTTGATTACGAAGGCATTAAACTTGTTATGGGCTCTGCTTGCGACGAAAATATTTATTCCGAAGTAACATTTGACGTTCATTTTGCGCCTGCTTCAAGTCCGATTAGTATTCACTCAAACGTGGCTGTTGTCAACCGTGAATTTTTAGACGATGGCGGCGAAATTACGTTTACCATTTCGGAATATGAGCGCTCGTTTCGCAATTTCGGCTTGATACGTCTGCAATATCGCAGTGAAACAAGCCAAACGTGGATTCCAATTAAGGAGTTCGTTAACGATGAGGATTTGTTCCCTCTCGAAGGCGATAGAGAATTGATAACGAGCCATTTCATAGCATACGACCATCTATTCACTGATAATCTACCGTCAGACGGCAGATATCTGTTTAGAGCGGTGGCTGTCAGCAAAATAGGCAACGACGAAATTACTTCATTAAGTGATGAACTTTTGATAATTAAAGACGTTCGACCGCCTATGCCGCTTGGCGCACCAACCCCCGCAAACGGCATACTTGCCTCCGGCGATGAAATATCAATTCTTTTCAACGAGGATATTCAGAGCGGCGCGCTTACCAATTCAAATTTCAGCATCACAGGCATATTGAATGAACAGCAAATTGCCGCGCCCACAACCGGTCTTTCCTTCACGGGAACACAGTCGGCGCGTACCGAACTGCCTATTTTCACAAGTGGCTCGTTTTCAATAGAAACATGGTTTAAGCGCGAGCCGGGTACTGCCGGTACGCTGTTTTCGTATGGCGGTCTTTCGCTTGGCTTTAACGCTGCCGGAAATGCGATTGTCGGAATAGGAAACGAAACCTACACATCAACGCAAACTGTGAGCAACAACGATACATGGGAATATATCGCTATGGCTTACGACCGCGAAAACAATAGCGTTGCGGTATATCTTATTGACGGCGCACTGTTTACAGGCATTTCGTTGACTGTAACTCCCGAAACGGAAGGCGTACTTATTGTAGGCGATGGTTTTAGAGGAGCCGTTGCGCAATTGCATTTCTACGGAGTGACGCGCACTTTGGTTGATATTTTGACTGACAATGATTTGAGAAAATCGGGCAGAGAATACGGACTTATCGGCTACTGGACGCTTGACGAAGGTCATGGCGCTGTTGCACAAGACAAAGCCCGCTCGCGTCATCTGTCGCTTGGCGCCACCTCTTGGTACATCTATCCGCAGGGACGCGCAAAACAGACCGGCAATAATGGCTATATTGCTATTCCTGTTGCCACATATCCGTTGCATATTTTCGCCGACTTAACTCTCGAATTTTGGTTTAGAAGCGAAACCGCAGCCATATCAGCAGATAGAACAGTTTTCAGCGCCGACAACTGCTATATAGCCACAAATGAAACCGGCGGTCTGACGCTTCACAACTCCGATGGAACGCACACATTAACCACCGCTAATCTAATGGATATGCGCTGGCATCATGTAGCCATCTCGGTACGTCGCGGCGGCAGCGCCAATGTGTTTATCAATGGCGCAAGCGTTGCGGTGTTACCTGAAAACTTGCTTGGCGACTTATCAAGCGCATACTGGTATTTTGGTGCAAAACACACACAGCCAAATATTTTCAGCGATTATTTTGCAGGTTATTTCGATGAAATCCGTTTGTGGAACAGCGCTCTTACCCGCGATGGCGTATTGCTCAACAGAAATAGCAAACTGCGCGGCAACGAGCCAGGATTGTTGGCATATTATCCGTTTGAAAAATACGAAAACAATGCGATAACTGGATGGGACGGAAACATTGCCACATCCGATGATTTCGAGGCAAAAGGCACGGCAACCGGCTTTACCACAACGGCGGCATCTGTAACAGATGCTCGCCCGGTAGAAAGAGTTCCGCATAGTTTTGTAGCCTCCAACAATAGTATTGTGCTCACTATTGACCCTGAATATTTTGCCCGCGTTGAAGGCGTTACGCTAAATATCAGCGTTGAAAACATTTTAGACCTCCACAACAACGTGAGCGACGAGCAATGGACTGCCTTCGTCCGCCGCAACCCGCTCCGCTGGGACACCGACCCCATAAGCATCGAAATAACCGAAGGCGAAACCCGCACATTCACAGCGCGAATAGCCAACTCCGGCGGCTCAACGGTTAGTTACATGATTGAAAATCTTCCTTCGTGGCTCTCTGTTAACGGCGGCTCGGGCAGTCTGGCACCGTTGGCAAACCGCGATTTGACATTTACCGTTTCCTTCGGCGTCAATGTTGGTGCCTACGAAACCGCTGTAAATCTTGCAACCGGCAATGGCGTTAGAGAAATCCTGCCCGTTCAGTTGAAAGTGAACAGACCGCGTCCTGATTGGAATGTTAATCCCAATGATTTTGAGAACTCTATGAGCATCACCGGACGTATCAGATTAGAAGGCGCGTACAGAGAAAACGCCGACGACCTGCTTGGAGTGTTTATCAACGACCCTGCGCTTGGTACAATTTGCGTAGGCGTTGCCTCGCCTGTGTATATTGACGCTCAAAATGCTTATTTCGTCTTTGTTTCGGTCTATGGCAACTCGCATCACAACAACCAGCCGCTTTCGTTCCGTCTATGGGACGCTTCTACCGGTCGCATCTATGCACAATTGGAGCCGTCTGTGGGCGAAATCAGTTTTGCGCCTTCGCGAATTGAGGGAAGCCTCGCAACTCCTGTTATTTTCGATGCGCTTGATGTTTCTATGCAGACAATTGCTCTGCGCACGGGCTGGAACTGGATTTCGATAAACGTTGAGAACAACACACCGCCTATTTTAGAGCAGTTGAAATCGTCGCTTGGCGATGCGGGTGTGCAAATTAAAAATCGAGACGGCTTTATTCAATCGCCGCCTTATTGGGTTGGAACAACGGAATTTAAAAGCATTTCCGAAAAGACTATGTATCAGGTAAACGTCACCCGCAACTTGTCTTTGAATTTTATAGGAAAGCCATTTGACCCTGCAACCACGCCGATAACCCTCTTAAGCGAAAGATGGACTGAAATAGGCTATATTCCGCAGTTTAATCTTTCGGTAGATGCCGCCCTTGCGGGAATAAACGCAACTGCCGGCGACCAAATCAAGAGCCAAACGGGTTTTGCCACGTGGACAGGCTCAAGTTGGATAGGCAGTTTGACGTTCATGGAGCCCGGCAGAGGCTACATGTATCATTCGGGCAGCGCAACGCCATCGACGTTGATTTATCCTTCCACGCCGCCGCTCACGCAATTTGGCATTTCGCAATTGAACGCAACCAGCGTTATTCCGCGATGGACGTCAGACTACGGTCGTTTTTCAAGCAGCATGACCGTAACAGCCATTGTTCTTGACGCTAACAGCGAATTGCGCAGCGACATGATAGAGATTGCCGCCTTCAGCGGAACTGAATGTCGCGGCTCGGCAACGTTGCAATACGTTGAAAACGCTGATAAATACATTGGCTTTATGATGGTTTACGGCGAAGGCGCTGAAACCATTACGTTCAGGGTATTCAACCACGCTACCGGCGAGGAACACGCTGCCGACAATAAGGCTCTCACGTTCGTTGTAGACGCTATTCACGGCAATCTTCTCAATCCGTATCCTGTTATGTTCAATTCGCCCGACACAGAGAATCTGTCCGGCGGCGAGATAGCCGCAGCAGTTCCTCTAAATGCGTGGATAAACAGCGGATTGCTTTATGTAACCGGTTTAACCGAAGGCAAGCCCTGGAGCGTATACACAGTAGCAGGCGCATTGATACATCACAGCGTGGCTGCATCAGGCGAGGCAACATTCAGATTGCCCACGCCGGGAGTGTATATCATAAGTTCGGATAATAGAACGGTACGAATAGTGTTTGATAGTTATTAGAGTTTAGAGTTTAGAGTTTAGAGTATAGTTAATAAAGGTTTTAGAGTTTAGTTATTAGAGGTTGGAGTATAGAGTTTAGTAAGTAGATAACGCATATTATTATAGAAAAAATAGGCAATCTAAATATCTAAACTCTACACTCTACACTCTAAAAACTAAATAATCGGGCAGCCTTTTTAATCAAAAATCAAAAATCGAAAATCAAAAATAATAAAAAAAATATGCGTATATTTGTAAAAAAAATGTTATCTTTGCATTTTAAAAAATAGTATTATTTGTTATGTTTCAGGACTGGAAAAGTAAATTCAAGGAAAATCCACACATACCATTACATTTGTTATGGGATGTTGACAGGTCGAAAATTGACTATCAAAAGATGAAGCGATTAATCGTTCAAAGGGTTATCGAGCGTGGCGATAGGGAAGATTTTTACACTATTCTTCAACTTTACGGCGGACCAAAGGGAGTACGGAAAATAGTGAAAAACCATTGCAACTTTTATGACCCTCGCGATGAAGCCTTGGCGAGAGTTTTGTTTAACCTTAAAAAAGAAGAATTAAAATGTTACGAACGGAGACGGTTAAGACAGATACATTTGAACTCTTGAAAACGCTCATGAACGACGAGAGGTTGGGTCAATTCTACCTTGTAGGAGGCACCGCGTTGGCGCTTTACATGGGACACCGTGAAAGCGTTGATATTGATTTGTTTTCGCAAAAAACGTTTAATGTAAAGGAATTAGAGATATATCTTACGAGCCAATATGGTTTTCAGACCCAAAGGGCATCAGATATAACGCTCATAGGCGAAATGTATTCAGTAAAAGTAGACTGCATAGGATATGATTATCCGTTGGTAGAGCCTGCGCTTGAACACGATGGCATCCGAATGTATTCAATGGCGGATATAGCGGCAATGAAGTTAACAGCAATCTCACATACGGGAACGCGATTGAAAGACTTTGTAGACGTTGCCTTTATGTCATCGCGAATGTCGTTTGAAGATATGTTGAAAGCCTTTGAGAAGAAATTCCCAAAGACAAGCGTAATGACGGCTGCGAGAGGTATAACGTTTTTCGACGACATTGATTTTTCTTCAGACATCAATTTGATGAAAGGAAGGTTCAAATGGAAGCCCGTAGAAAAACGTCTCAACGAGATGATAAAATATTCTGATAGAATTTTTCCGGAAATTGATTTTTCAAAATAGAACCTGAAACAAAAATGTAGTAGATAACAAGGATTACAGATAGCGCATATCATTATAAACAAATAAATTTTATTTATATTTAATGATATGAAAATAGTAGTAAAAAATCAATGGGAATACGTCATTGTGGTACTGAATCAAGTCCGCAACATCCTAAAAATGACGAGATTGCGGGTCAAGCCCGCAATGACAGCCTCTGTGACACGGGTTAAGCCCGCAATGACAGTCTCTGTGACGCGGGTTAAGCCCGCAATGACAGCCTCTGTGACACTGGTTAAGCCCGCAATGATAGTGTTATTATTGCTTACCGTATTAAGCAATAACATTTTCAGCAATACGCCGCGCTGGACATTTGACTACAGTCGATTTTCCAACAGCATGACGATGACCTTGATTGTTGTCAAAGGCGATGAAGAAGTTCGCAGCGAACAGGTAGAGATTGGCGCATTTAGCATCGATGACAGTCGTGGCTCTGCTTTTCTGCAATATGAGCCTGCTTTCGACAGATACGTGGGCTTTCTGAAAATTTATGGCGATGGCGGCGAAACTATTTCTCTGAAAGTGTTCGACCACGCCACAAACGAGGAAAGCATCAGCGTAAACGCGCCTTTGACCTTCATTGCCGACTTGGTTTCAGGCGCTCCCGACAATCCGTACACTGTTATTTTGGGCGGCGCTCCTGTTCAGACATGGGCTGTTACCGTAAATGGCGGCGCTGGCAGCGGTTTTTACGCCGAAGGGTCTATCGTGTCTATTGTCGCCGTCGACCCGCTACCCGGAATGCAGTTTGCAGGCTGGGAAACCGACCCGTCGGTAGTTTTCGTTTCAGGCACAAGAGCGACTTTCAGTTCGGCGCAGTTTCAGATGCCCGAAGCGGCAGTAACGGCAACAGCCACCTACATGACAGTCATTCCGGTAACGCCAAAATGGACGACAAACGACAGTCATTTTTCCAACACAATGACCATCACGGCAAACGTGGTCAAGGGCGCTAAAGAATTGCGCAGTACTCAAATTGAGATAGCCGCATTTAGTGGCTCCGACTGTCGCGGCTCGACTGTTTTACAGTATTTGCCCGCCATTGACAGATACATTGGCTTCCTTATGATATTTGGTGAGGGCAGCGAAGCCATAACGCTGAAAATCTATGACCACGCCACAGATATCGAAGAAACCGTCTTGAATGACGCGATAATCTTTGCCGCAGACGTTGTACACGGTAATCCAAACGCTCCCTACGCCATCAATTTAGAAGCGCCCACATGGGAGGTCATTGTTACCAACGGCAGCGGTAGCGGCGATTATTTCGAGGGCGTAACGGTTGCCATCGTAGCCGACGCTCCGCCCGAAGGTCAGCAGTTTGCAGGCTGGGAAATTACGCCGGCGATAGTTTTCGTTTCAGGCGATGATACTACTTCTGAAGCAGAATTTATAATGCCCGACGAGGAAGTAACTGCAATCGCCACATATGAGGATATTTTTGAAGGACATCTTATTACTATTACAATTAATGGCAACGGCGTAGCACTAGGCAGCGGACTTTACGAAACAGACGCAACGGCTACATTAGCGGCAATAGCAGACGTTGGCAACAGGTTTGTAAACTGGACAATAGACGATAAGGAGGTTTCAATCGAAAATCCGTATGTTTTCACTGTAACCGAAGATGTGGAATTGGTAGCCAACTTTGAGGAAATTGAAGAAATTGATTTTGAGGGACATCTTATTACAGTTACAGTCAATGGTAACGGCGTAACGATAGGCAGCGGACTTTACGAAACAGACGCAACGGCTACATTAGCAGCAATTGCAGACGTTGGCAACAGGTTTGTAAACTGGACAATAGACAACGAGGAAGTTTCAACTGAAAATCCGTATATTTTTACCGTAACCGAAGATATGGAATTGGTAGCCAATTTTGAGGAAATTGAAGAAAACATTGAGACTTCGCTTTTGAATTTTGATATTTACGTTGCCGTCAAATACGACAACAATTCCTTGATGCTCAATCTCAAACGTCTTGAGGCAGATGGTTATGTGGTCACGGGTTGCAAATGGTTTAAAAACGGCGATGAAATTGGCGAAGGAGTCATATTTTCAGCCGGTTCAAGCAGTTCTGACAAGTTGGAAACAGGCGTTTCCTATCATTTTGAACTGACAACCGGCAAGCACGGAACATTAATTTCCACCGAAAAAGTATTCATTAACTTTTTAAGCGCCACTATTTTGCGGGCATATCCCAATCCGGCGTTTTCGGGCGCTACGCTTACTATCGAAGGCGCTACTGCAGGAAGCCCGATTGATGTGTTTTCGATAGGCGGTACGCTCGTAAGTCGCACCATTGCCACAGACGACAAGGTTATGATTTCTCTTAACGTTCCGGCGGGTATCTACGTGATACGAGCCAACAACAGCGAAACAAAAATTGTAGTAACCCAATAATATCAAAAAAAAAATTAAAATGAAAAAGTTATCATTCATAATAATAGCAGTAACACTGTGTAATTCAGTTGCTTGGTCGCAAAGATCGTTAACGCCTGTACATGAATTTTCGGTTTACGGTGGCGGCGGCTTGTCTGCGTTAAGTTATCAAATGTCGTCAAGCGATGTTTCCAAAGGTTTTGGCGGCGATTTCGGCGTTGGCTACACACGTTTCTTCAATGACCGTTGGGGAGTAAACACAGGCGTTGGCGCAGGTTTATACAACGCTGCTGTCAAAGTCAACGGCATAAAAACCGTAACGCCCAACCTGACCGATATTGACAATGACCGTTTCGACATGCACACCACGCTTGCCAATTACAGCGAAAAACAAAAGACTGTATTCCTGAACATTCCCGCGATGGTACATTTCCAGATGCCTCAAAAACGACCGAAGTACAGGTTTTACATGACAGGCGGCTTTAAAGTGGGCATTCCGCTCTCGGGCAAATATACCACGTCCGATACACATATTGAAAATGTGGCAGAGTATCCGGAGTTTGGCACATCAACAAATATCCCTGAATTTGCAGGTTTTGGAACGTTTGCGGGCAAAAATTTCGATGGCAGTCTTGACCTTGGCGTATCGCTGATACTTGCGTTAGAAGCGGGCGTCAAGTGGCATATCAGCGACAACCTTTCGCTCTACACCGGCGCATATTTCGACTATGGCGTGAACAATGTAAAAATAAACCGCAATTCGCCGTTTATTGCGTACAACGCTGAAAAAGGCTCGGAATTTATTGCAAACAGCGTATTGACTTCGCTCGCGGAAAAGGTAAATGTGATGGCTGTCGGGGTAAAAGTACGGGTGGCGTTTAGGAAATAAGCGCCTCGTTAATTTTCATAATGTTCAATACTTTGGACAAAAAGTAGTATTTTTGTTTGGCTATGCGACTGCATCTTATCGAAACCGATTAAATTTGTATCAATGGGTTTTAGTTAATTAACAAAAAAATATTAGAGATTTATTAGAGACGTCCTTGTATTCTGATCAAAATAAGCCAATTAGATCTACTAAAGAAAATGAAAATTATTTGCATTTAGTTGTAAATTTAGTAGAGATTTAGTAGTAAAGCGCATTTATAGCATTAGTTATCAGTCAAATACAAATTGATGTTTTCGGAAAATTTAGAAGTAAATCTAAAAGCAAATCCTCCCAACGCTCCTCTGCCCAAACCGCTATATCTGTCAGTTATAACAGCAAATATCTGCCATAATGTCATAAAAGCGAATACGGCACAATAATTGTTGTAACACAGTTATAACGGTAACTTGAAACAGTTGCCACCATTAAAAATTATATTATGGCAAATTATAGTGCTGAACGTCGCGACCAAGTATGGGACAAGGGACAAACTATTAGAGGAAAAAATCCTGGCTTATATCGAACAGATAAAGAAGGAAACGTAATGTACAAACCGTCATACGGAAAAATGACAGGAATGGGATGGGAAGTTGACCATTCAAAACCCAAATCAAAGGGAGGAACTGACCATTTGAACAACTTGCAACCCATGCAATCGCATGAGAA
>Ga0099364_10008454_pt1 | contig 14485 bp, 12 predicted proteins | sample TergutTh196P3_FD_73070 | JGI IMG/M metagenome (GOLD analysis project Ga0099364, IMG submission 73070) | Microcerotermes parvus P3 segment gut microbial communities from Pointe-Noire, Republic of the Congo - Th196 P3 | ecosystem: Host-associated > Arthropoda: Insects > Digestive system > Gut ... | reverse complement strand
GTGTTCTGTAGCGTATACTCGATTAATTCGTCTGCGGCTTGCGGTCGGCGCGCCATGATGACATCTTCCAGTAAAGTACGGAAAGATGGTTCAAGGTCTTCATACATCATGGTAGCCGATGGGTTTACAATGCCCATATCCATACCTGCCTGTATGGCATGATACAAAAAAACGGCATGCATGGCTTCGCGCACATAATGATTTCCCCGAAAGGAAAACGACAAATTGCTGACGCCTCCACTAACTTTAGCATCCGGCAAATGCTGTTTAATCCAGGCAACAGTGCGAATAAAATCAAGCCCGTAGTTGTTATGCTCAGCCATTCCTGTCGCAATGGCTAAGACATTCGGATCAAAAATAATATCCTGTGGCGGAAAACCAATCTGTTCGGTCAAAAGCCGGTAAGCCCGTTTGCACACTTCTGTTTTCCGATCGAATGTATCTGCCTGCCCCTTTTCATCGAAAGCCATCACAACAACAGCAGCGCCTAATTGACGGATACGCCTTGCACGTGTCAAAAACACTTCTTCACCTTCTTTCAGACTAATCGAATTGACAATACTTTTTCCCTGTACGCATAATAATCCCTGTTCGATGACGTCCCATTTTGACGAATCAATCATCACCGGTACACGGGCAATATCAGGCTCGGAGGCTATCAGATTCAAAAATGTGGTCATTTCACGGACGGCATCTAACAGTCCGTCATCCATATTGATATCAAGCACCTGGGCGCCGGTTTCCACCTGCTGACGGGCGATTGAAAGGGTTTCTTCGGTGTTTCCCTCTTTTATCAAACGTAAAAACCTGCGTGAACCTGCCACATTACACCGTTCGCCGATAGTAATAAAATTATTTTTCTGTTTTACTTCGAGCAATTCAAGACCTGACAGCCATAAAGCGTTGGTTTTTGCTACGGGTTTATGCGGTTTTGCTCCTTTGATGAGTGCCCGAAAGGGAGCAATATGCGCCGGCGTTGTTCCACAGCAACCGCCAATAATATTCACAAGCCCCCCATCCACAAATTCTTTCATCTTCATTGCCATGCTTTCCGGCGTCTCATCATACTGTCCGAACTGATTCGGTAAACCTGCGTTTGGATAAACGCTGATATAATAAGGAGCGACATTGGCTAATTCTTTTAGGAAAGGTTTCATTTCCGAGGCGCCAAAAGAACAGTTTAACCCGACGCTTAATAACGGAACATGTTGAATGGAAGCAAGAAAGGCCGGTAGCGTCTGTCCCGAAAAGGTACGTCCGCTTTTTCCGGACAACGTCAGGGAAAGCATTATCGGTAATTGGCGGTTTTTATCCTTAAAAACCTGTACGACAGCATCTAATCCGGCTTTTACATTTAATGTATCGAAAGTTGTTTCAAACAGGATAATATCAACTCCTCCATCAATTAAAGCATCAATTTGCTCAAAATAAGTATGATATAAGTCCATATAAGATACAGCGCGATAGGCAGGGTCGTTCACATTCGGACTCATCGAAGCTGTTTTATTGGTTGGGCCAATGGAGCCTGCAACAAAAACAGTCCTTTCAGGATGTGTGTGCATATAATCATCCGCCAGCGCCCGCGACAGTCTTCCCGCTTCAAGGTTTATTTCCCGTACAAGATGTTGCATCCTGTAATCTTCCATGGATATGGCATTTGCATTAAAGGTATTGGTTGTGAAAATATCCGCACCCGCCTCGAGGTATTGATGATGAATGGCGTAAATCACCTCCGGACGCGTGATATTTAATAAATCATTATTCCCTTTCAAAGAAACAACATGATCAGCAAACCTTGTTCCGCGATAATCCTCTTCTGTCAGTTGGAATCCCTGAATCATCGTTCCCAATCCTCCATCGAGAATTAAAATCCGCTCGTTTAGTTTTTCAATAAACATAGTTCAATGTTTTCCTCCCTACACTCTATAATCTAAATTCTCTCGTTTGACGTCACGTTCGCGGATGGAGTTGCGTTTATCGTATTCCTTTTTCCCTTTGGCTATGGCAATGACTATTTTTACCAACCCTCTTTCATTGACAAACATACGGACAGGAATGATGGTGAAACCACTGTTCTTTGCCGCCACATCTATTTTTCGTATTTCCTTTCTGTTCAGTAACAACTTACGGTCGCGACGCGTCGAATGATTATTATAGGTGCCGTAAAAATATTCGGCAATATACATGTTTTTTACCCAGACCTCTTTCCTTTCCACCACACAATACGAATCTACCAGACCAGCTTTACCTAATCGGATAGATTTAATTTCTGTTCCGGTCAGAGCAATACCGGCCGTAAACGTTTCGAGCAACTCATAATCAAAAGCCGCCCGTTTATTCTTTATCGTAATATTATTGTTTAATTTTTCCTTACCCACGACTCCATCATCCATTAAATTCGAAATCCCGGCATCAGCATACGCAACACCTGTTCAATGACAAACGGGGTTACAATCACAATAAAGGATGTGATCATTGTAAATTTTAATCGCACTGTTTCTTTTACTTTCATAAAAAATGCTGATCCTTCCCAAATTATATAAACTGTATACAAAACAAATATATGAAGAAAGAAAAACTCAGGCAATAATGCCGTAACAATGTTCAAAACAAACAGTAACGACGAAGAATATCCTACAAAAAACCGGCATAACTCCGCATTTTTCGGCTGTTTGAAAACACTTTTCCACACTTCATTCAAAAGATATGACCCCAGAAAAAAACCTCCTGCAACTGAGATCAATGTCCGGAGGGTGATTTTCAACGCAATTTCAAAATCAAACTCCTTGCGTGTAAACAATATCCCCAAAAAAGCCGACAGGGTAATTAATCCCATCAAAGGATAAATAAAACGCGACAGAAACGTTTCCTGTTCCTCCTCTTTCAAGCTTAATTCTACCCAAGTTTCACCCGGTTTCAAAATAAGCCCTGCCAGCCGCTTATATATCTCATTAAACATCTCCGTCACTCAATAATAGCGGCAAAATTACAAAAATAATAAAAAACAGGGAATAATGAAGGTGAATTTTTGGTGCAAAACGCAACATTGTTGGATTTTCCTTACATATTCGTTATTTTTACGCATTAAAATAAGGTTAAATCCCACCTGTAACGATAGTACATCCAAGGCAAAACCTTGTCTGACCAAGGGCTTAATTGCTAATTCACTCCTTATGTCTTATTATCAATGTCGAAGGCATCTCTTTGAGCGTTTCCTCACATTCTGATGAAAGCGTATTCCACGTATCGTAGCTAATCAGCATAAAATTATGATGGTTGAATAGTACGCTTGTTAAGTCTTTTTCGGGTAGAAGGAAGGATTTGTCCGTTTGGCTGATAAAATCATTGATTATCTGATTGTTTTCAGGATAATTTTCATTGGTTCTGTTTAAAATACTCGTTGTCCCTTTGGAGGTTTTGAGTAGATTTTTTGCGTATTCAAGTAGAAATAAATCTTTGGCTGAGTTGATGATGATAATGATTTGCGAAACTCTGTTGAAATTTCTGTTTACAAAAATCCCAACCGAACAATGTGTTTGTTCAATAAAAATCTTTGTTTTATCATGAATCAAAGCGTTAGGGAAAAACGATAGCGCATTTGAATCAATTCGTTTGAAGAATTTGAAAAAAGTTTTATACGTACTTCTCGCTGAAATATCGGTAGATAAATTACTCATGGAAATACCGGCACCGACTAACAGAAAATGATACGGTTCGCTATTTGCAATGCTTACAATACGATGCCCGGTATTATTGGAAACTTCGTAGCGCGTTTGGATTGGCATATTCAGTTTTTCGGCTTCGAGGAGGATTGGTGCAAAGTTATCCTGTTCAAAACTATCTGTATGTAATGGATTGACATCTGCCCCAATCGTCAGGTGAAGCGCCGTTAAATCAAGCCTACCCATTCCTTTTGAGAACATCTGATGCGCCACATTGAGCATAATCCGACCACTCTCAGCACGTCCGAAAGACAGCAATACTTTGAATAATCCTTCTTTCCGTTTTTCATGCTTAGGCTTAAGAATCTTTTGACGTATTCTGAAACAGAAATTGATGAAAGACAATAAAGGCGTTGTCATAAATGTAGTAACAAGAGTCATTAATACCAACATCACAAAAATGGGAGGCGGAAGGATTTTAAGTTCATATCCAATCGTAAGCACAACAAGTTCCATTAATCCTCTGGTATTCATTAATGCCCCCAACAACCAACTGTCTCTCCAATTTTCCCCCGCAAATCGTGCGGAGATTATAGTGCCACCCATTTTTCCTACGACTGCCACTAAAATGAAAATACAACATAAATACCACATTTCCACGCTATTTAATAATCCGATTTCAGTTCGCAATCCTGTCGATGCAAAGAAAAGAGGGAGAAATAAAATCAGTGCTACATCTTCTACTTTTTCAGTGATGATTTTTCGGAATCGTTGATTTTCAGGCATGATTACACCTGCGATAAAAGCCCCAAACAACGCATGCAATCCTAACAATTCTGTCAGAAAAGATGAAATGATAATCAACAAAAACATTCCGGTAACTAAAATCTTGTCTACTACTTCTTTGGTATGATAAAGATTTCCTATCATACGCAGAAAAGGACGTACGACTAAAAACATAATCACGATATAAGCAACGGCAAATATAATATTGTATACAGCGCTGAGCATACTTCCGGCTTGTGATATGGCAACAACGACAGCTAATAAACACCAGGCCGTAATGTCTCCATTGGCGGCGCTGGCTAATGCAAGTGTTCCTAAGTGGCTGCGTGTCAATTTCTTTTCCTGAATGATACGCGCCAAGACAGGAAAGGCTGTTATACTCATTGCAATTCCAATAAAAAGCGCAAAAGACAGGAAAGGCGTTTCCTTATATGCGTATGTATCATAAATAAAATAGGCTGTTAACATTCCTAGAAAGAAGGGAACAATCATACTGGTATGACTGATGATGATGGTTTCCCTGATTTTTTTTCGCACTACGTTTATATCTAATTCCATTCCGATGACATACATAAAAAGTATCAATCCGAACTGACTGAGCAAATTAATATTTGACAGGGATTCCACCGGAAAAAGCAAACCGGAAATGTCAGGAAAGAAATGCCCTAAGATGGAAGGGCCTAAGATAATACCGGCTGTAATTTCGCCGATAACCGTCGGTTGACCTATCTTGTTGAAAATCCATCCGAAAATCCGGCAAACAATCAGAATGACGATGATTTGCATCAGTAAAAGTCCGAACGAAGATTGTAATTGCTCTATAAGTAATTGAATAAAAGAATGATATCCTTCATTCAAATTAATTGGAACATGAGTGGAAGGGTTATTATGTAACAGTGTGTGCTGTCTTTCTTCCAAATGGATGATTAAATACATCAACGATCCGAAAAACAAAATCATCAATGTATAAAAAATCAGGCTTTTGGATTTTTTTTTCATCTGCACATAATTTATCTTTAAATTAGGTATAATGGAATCCAAAACATGTTCATGCGATTTGGTACAAGTTTTTACATGCGGATTTCATTGATCATACGGATTTGAGAACAAAGATAGTCTTTTTTCAAAATAATACATAGACTTGGTTTGTTCTTTAACCAAAAATTTTTACCTTTGTTGTGAATATTTCAAAAGTGAATACCGATTTTTTATTCATATCAGATTGTATGCTAAATCTTACATTGATTAAAAATGACCCCTGGTTGGAGCCATACAAGGAAACGATCGAAGGGCGTTATCGATATATAATCGGGAAGGAAAGATGTTTGACAAATGATGGCGAACAATCTCTTTCGGATTTTGCGTCAGGCTATTTGTATTTTGGTTTGCATAAGACACAGGAAGAATGGGTTTTAAGGGAATGGGCGCCTAATGCTACGGCAATCTATTTAGTTGGGACTTTTAATGATTGGCAAAAAGAAGAAAAGTTTAAATTGAACCGGATTGAAAATGGCGTTTGGGAAATTAAGTTGTCAACTGAAACGTTGCGTCACAAAGATTTGTACAAGTTGGTTGTTGAGTGGAAGGGTGGGGGTGGAGAACGCATTCCGGCCTGGTGTCGCCGTGTCGTACAGGATACGCAATCAATGATATTCAGCGCACAGGTTTGGGAACCGGAAAATCCATATATATTTAAAAACAGGAAGTTTAAACCCCATACATCCCCTTTGTTGATTTATGAATGTCATATCGGGATGGCGTCGCAGGAAGAAAAAATAGGTACGTATGATGAATTTCGCAGATTGGTATTGCCCCGCATTGTAAAGGCCGGATACAATGCCATTCAGGTGATGGCAATTCAGGAACATCCGTATTATGGGTCGTTCGGGTATCACGTAAGCAGTTTTTTTGCGGCATCTTCGCGTTTTGGGACGCCTGATGAACTGAAACATCTGATTGACGACGCCCATCAGATGGGATTAGCAGTCATTATGGATATTGTACACAGCCATGCCGTCAAAAATGAAGTCGAGGGTTTAGGGCGATTTGACGGTTCGGATCATCAATATTTTCATACAGGCAGTCGCAGGGAACATACGCAGTGGGATTCGTTATGCTTTAACTATGGAAAAAATGAAGTGTTGCATTTCCTGTTGTCGAATTGCAAGTTCTGGCTTGAAGAATATCGTTTTGACGGCTTTCGTTTCGACGGTGTGACATCTATGCTGTACTACAGTCATGGATTGGGTGAATCATTTTCGAGTTACGATGATTATTACAACGGACGTCAAGACGACGATGCCATCGTATATCTCACATTAGCCAATACATTGATCCATGAAGTCAATCCCTATGCCATAACGATTGCCGAAGAAGTAAGCGGAATGCCCGGCTTAGCGGTCAAGGCAGAAGAGGGTGGCTATGGGTTTGATTACCGGATGGCGATGAATATTCCCGATTTCTGGATTAAAACGCTGAAAGAGAAAAAAGATGAAGACTGGCAGCCGTCTGCTATCTGGTGGGAAGTGACAAATCGCCGCACCGACGAAAAGACAATTAGTTATGCAGAAAGTCACGATCAGGCGTTGGTTGGTGATAAGACGATGATATTCAGGCTTATTGATTCGGATATGTACTGGCACATGCACGTCAATGACCAAAACATAGCAGTGAACCGTGGGATAGCGTTGCATAAAATGATTCGTTTAGTCACTTCAGCGGCAATCAATGGGGGGTATCTGAATTTTATGGGCAATGAATTTGGACATCCCGAATGGATTGATTTCCCGCGCGAAGGGAATGGATGGTCATATAAATATGCCCGCCGTCAATGGAATTTGGTTGATAAGCCGGATTTGAAGTATCGTTATCTGGGCGATTTCGACCGGGCGATGTTATCATTGATAAAGGAAACGAAAAACTTTCAGACAATTTTTGTTCAAAAAGTATGGGACAGCGATGGTGATCAGATTTTAGCTTTCAGGCGAAACGACTTGATTTTTGTATTTAATTTTAATCCGACACGTTCGTTTACGAATTATGGTTTTCTGGTTCCGCCGGGGAAATATAAAGTTGTCTTAAACACCGATGACATACGTTTCGGCGGAAATGGTCTGAATGATGATACGGTGGAGCATTTTACCCGGTTTGACCCATTGTATGAAAAAGAGAAAAAAGGATGGTTGAAATTGTATATTCCTGCACGTACAGCGCTGGTGTTACGAATAATTGAGTACTGAAGACATCCCCCAGACCCCCTTCAAAGGGGGAATAATTGACTGAATAACATAATAATTGAAGAGATGTATCCGTTTATTTTTAAGCCTATCCTGAAAGATTATCTATGGGGAGGCTCCGCCATTCGACCTTTTAAGGGATTAACGCCAAATGAGGAAAAAACAGCTGAAAGTTGGGAGATTTCCCATGTTGAAGGGAATTATTCGGTAGTTGCCAATGGCGCTTTGAAAGGGTTGACAATAGATGCATTAATCAATCAATATGGCGCAAAACTGTTGGGAGAAAAGGTTCTTCGGCAATTTGGCACAACCTTTCCGTTGTTGATCAAATTTATTGACGCGCGCGATGACCTTTCTATTCAGGTACATCCCGGCGACGAATTAGCCCAAGCCCGTCATCATTCATTTGGTAAAACGGAGATGTGGTATGTCATAAAGGCTGCTCCCGGCGCCGCATTGTATTGTGGCTTTTCTCAGCAAATCAATTCAGAGGAATATGAACGCAGGGTAGGAGATAACAGTATTACAGATGTATTGAAACGTTATGAAGTAAAAGAAGGCGACGTTTTTTTCCTGCCGGCTGGTCGCATACATTCTATCTGTGCAGGTTGTTTTATTGCCGAAATTCAACAAACCAGTAATATAACGTATCGTATTTGCGACCACAACCGTAAGGATGCGAACGGAAATAACCGTGAGTTACACATTGAATTAGCGAAAGAGGCGATTGATTATACGGTTTATCCCGATTACCGGACTTCGTATACACCCATGCAAAATCATGTTGTACAGTTAGTTAAATGTACATACTTCACGACAAATCTACTGGAACTTGATTATCCGAAAGAGCGGGATTATTCAACATTGGATTCTTTTATATTGTATTTATGTTTGGATGGAAAAGCGATTTTGCAGGATGATAATAAAAACAGACTGACTATTCAGCAAGGACAAACCATATTAATCCCTGCTGTTACCGGAAATATAACCATTACTCCCGAATCGAAAGTCAAACTGCTGGAAACGCATATATAGCGTTTAAATATTAGAGTTTAGAGTATAGGTAGTAGATTATTTATTAAATTTTTCTATCTTTGTAAAAAAATTAAAATGGTATGAATATACAACAGTTGGAATATGTGATTGCTGTCGATCGGCTCCGGCATTTTGTGAATGCGGCGGAAGCGTGTAATGTAACTCAGCCTACATTAAGCATGATGATTCGAAAGCTAGAAGAAGAATTGGATGTGCAAATTTTTGATCGTTCAGCTGTTCCTGTCGAAACCACGCTGATAGGACAGACAATTATTGAACAAGCCAAAATCACCTTGCATCAATTTAATAAGATCAAGGAAATTGTTGAAGACGAGAAACAATTGCTGACCGGCACGTTTAATCTGGGCATCATCCCGACGATTGCGCCTTATCTTGTACCGGAATTACTGCGGAATAAGGAAATCAAATGCAAGCAACTCGTTTTGGTGTTGAAAGAAGATATTACGGATAATATTATTGCCGATATTCTTGAAGGAAAAACGGATGGCGGGTTGATGGTCTCTCCGCTGAAACATCCGAATTTGGTAGAATATCCGATTTATTATGAAAAATTTTATGCGTATGTATCTCCTTTGGAAAGCGTATATGCAGACAAGGAAATAGACATAAACTCGGTAAGCATTGATCATCTCTGGTTATTGGACAGTGTGCATTGTATGCGCGGACAAGTCGAACACCTTTGTCAAAAGCGAGATGAAAATATCAAATACAATAAACAGGTTCGCTATGAAGCCGGAAACATTAATACCCTGATCAATGTTGTAGATTTGAATGCGGGTATGACCATTGTTCCGGAAATGTCGGCTATGACCCTGTGTGAAGAACAGCAGGAAAATCTGAAGGAATTTAAAGATATGACTGCTGTTCGGGAAGTTTCTTTGGTGGTCAATAAGGACTATATCCGCCAGAATATGTTGAACAAAATCATGGAAATTATAGGAGATTCCGTACCGAGATCAATGAAAAATCCGGAATTGAAACAATATGTGGTCGATTTGTGAAATAGCAGGAGACAGTATCAATTCGATGCTGAAAAGCACATTCATCAACATTTCAACCACATCTATTATAGCTCCGCCTGATTTATAAAATAAAGAGGCGCTCCGAAATGAATATTGTTTTTCCTGTTTCTGTTCCTTTTCCATAATGTAAGCCCTTCAAAAAAACGAAAATCGTCCTCTTCCAATACATCGACCACTTGATTATGAATTTTAAACAAAAGCTCTCCCGCAGTGAAACAGGATTGATTGTCGGCCTCTAAATCGAAATCAATTTCTTCTACATTATTCTTGTCATTATTCCAATAGGAATATTGAATGGTTACATTTGGACAATTCAGAACGGTTTCATTTGAATTCCATTCCTTACTTAATTCTTTGTTGTACTCAGTTACTTCTTGGATAAATTCTTCGCGGGAGTTATACTTGCCACCGTAAAAACCCCAATACACTTCTGACATTAATTGTTTTGAATACATATTTTTAAATTTTAGTATAAAAATTATTATTTTATTTATTTACAACAAAAATACAATAAAGTTGACTGCTTGTCAAACAGAAAATATTTATGTTTTCATAGATAAAATTGATAAAACGGGGATTGTTAATTTAGTATGGATTACATAATTTTATATGATTTCTAGATTGCTTCGCAAGCTCGCAATGACGATACACGTTGCCGTCATTGCGAGGAACAAAGCAATCCAGAAAACATAGAATATCAATGTTTTGCAGAGCTGTTCACCGGTAGGAGGAACGATGAAGAAATCTCTTTATGTTTTCTTCGTGCTTTCGTACCATGTAACGCTGGTATTGTATAATCAATCGTCTTTGACGCAACGAATAGGTAAAGCCTGATGGCGCTTTTCGTTGGAAGCCAACGTAGTCGTCTGAAAACCTGAAGAAAATATAAAACTCAAACCAGTATTACTGCCGAAGGTACTGGACCAATATAAACCTTCATGGCCTATGTAGCTTGCGTACATATTGGCATTTGTATCTTCGGTTGGATGGCCACGATAGCCCGAAGCGGGTATTTTACTGCCATGACCGGATTTAGAGGAAAGAATCTCGGTTGTACCGTCGGGTTTTGTTGGATTAACATTCGCCCATGTACTTCCATCCGTATTTACCCAGGCGCCACTCTCAAACTCGCGACCGGTAAACATACGATACCCGCGAAGTTTTGGGTTTGTCGTTGTTTCGCCGATATATTTGCATATATCACCTAAATATTGAGAATACTGGCTATTTCCAAGCTTTGTCACGACGGGAATATCAATATTGTAATAACCTGAAGTCGGTGGGGGGTAATGGTAATATTGAATAGCTCCCCACGCTGGATTAGCTTGCGCATCCCATCCGGAATTTTGAGGATCATTGCTATTATATACAGGTTTATAAGCCCATGCTGGTGTACTTCCTATTTCAGGTGAAATCCCTATCAGAGACCCCCACTTAAACATAACGCCCTGAATCAACTCCATACCTCCATCTCCATCTACAGGCTCGAAGGTCAACTTGGCGCCATCCCAATAAATATTCGACTTTGCTACCTGAAGTTTCCTTAATCTTACCCTTAGTATATACGAATGGCCTGCCTGCAACTTCTTTTCAAACCTGGCGACAAGATTGTCATTCTTGCTTTCAAAGACATCACTGCCTATCGTGAATTTGCTGAAATGCACTTTTGTGCTGTCATACTGATTCGTCCATACAGTGCTAAAATCACTCGTAACTTTCGTTTTCCCCTCAGGAGATTCGCTCCATTTAAAATTGATTGGCGAGGCAGCGTTATTGTTATCAGCAAGGATTCCTGTTGTCAGCGGTAAGTTTGCTTTGCGATTGGGAACAATCGTTATAGATCCAAAAGAGGATAGAGTAAACTCTCCCAGGTAATTGGTCGTAACCTCAAGCTGAAGCCGGGAAAACAAATGTTTCAACGTGAGGTTCACTTCATTAGTGCTCGAAGTGATCTCTACTTCAACTTTACAATACAGCAGATCATTGGAGGGATCAATGCCGGATATGGTCGTTTGATCATGAGGAGGCAGTGTGTTGTTGTTGTACGAATAAGCCACAATCGTGTAAACCCCTTCGTTTAACTCCAATCCCACACCGTTCGTTGCATCCGGTTCGAGATTGCCGGATTTATACGTATAATCGGCATAAGCAACGAACGAACCACCGTTCGTATAAGCCACTATACGCACTTTCGCATTTTCATTAAGATCTTCGGTACCAGATCGTAGCCTGACACCCTGATCGGTTTCTAAAGTCGCGTACAAATATAGATCCCCTCCAACAGGGATGATAACCGTTTCCGGATACATGTCGCTCAAATTACGGGTAACAATCTCATTAGCGCCGTAGGCGTTTTTGTTCATCACAAAACGGACTGCAACTTTTTTGCCCGAAGAAGGGCCGTCAGGTACTTCATCCACACATGAAGAAAGCAGGAGTGTTAGTCCGCTTATCAATAGAATAATGGCGCTTACGTGAATGGTGAAACGCCACATCGGAAGATTTTTTATTGTTTGATTCATTTTTTTACTTTGTTAAATCGTTTTTAATTATTCATTTGTTAAAAAGGCAAAATAATATCAGCATTGTTTGCAGGCTGATCAGGGTTGTCGGACGTATCCCATTCTTCCACATTGATTGTTCTCACCAGCGATTGTACCGCAATACCTCCTTCTAAAACTATCGCGGTTACTTCAACCGTAGGAGGTACATAAATCATTTTTTTGTTACTATTCTTATTCATATTCATATTCATTTATAAAGTGCAAATATAATATTTATAAATATATTTACAAATATATTAATAATAAATTTTTATTTTTTTTAAATCATTGAAGTATAATCGTCATTGTAATTCTCTGATTATATTTCAGTTTCTATTTAACACAGATTATTCATTTTTTACAAAGTTACAATAATATGTGGCGCGTGTCAAACAGATAATTTTTATTACCGTATAGATAATATTTATACTTATGATGTGAATATGAATGTGGTTTAAATGTATTGCGATAGTTTACAGAGGTTTATTTTTTCGTTTATCTGTTATGTTAGTCGTTCAATGTATTTGAAATGTCACAAATATAAAAAAATAATGGATGATGTTCATTAAACCTTTGTTGCTTTTATAAGTCAAAGATAGTGAATGAGAATTAGTATTATGAATTTTAAAAATTGGTATGTATGAAAAGATTTTTATTTGTAATTGTTTGTGTATTGATTGTGTCTGTAACTGCTTTTGCGCAGCAGCGTGGCGGTAATCCCGAAGAAATGGCCAAGCAGACGACCGAATGGATGAAAACGGAGTTGAAATTAACTTCCGAACAGGCGACTCAAGTGGAGGCGATTAATCTGTCAATGGCTAAAGAACGCACTCAGTTGATGGAAAATGCAGGCGGGGATATGAGTTCTATGCGGGATGCTATGCAAAAATTGACGGAAAAAACAGAAGAGGCATTTTCAAAAGTCCTGACCCAAGAGCAATTGGATGAGTATAAGAAACAAGCGGCGCAACGTCAGGGCCAAAGAGGGAATCGCTGACAAAAGCCTCCCCTCCCTCTTGGGGATTGAATGTAGTGATGGTTTCCCTCTCCCCTCCTTCGGAGGGGTAGGGGGAGGCTTTTAAAATCAAAAAAATACAACAATGAGAACAACCAAAACAACCACAACAACCGCAGTTGATAAAATCAGGTATGATTTATTTATTTATTTTCTTTATGGTACTATGGATAAAAGAACAAATCAGATGGATTATTTCTGTGTATGAAATACATAGAGACCGGTTACATACAGCGGAAACAATCCCTGATTTCCGACATATCGGAATAAGTTATGTAAAATCTCTGCATAGACCGGTAGCACGCAACGGCATCAAATAATGCTCCCGAAGAAAGGCGGGAGCGAGAAATAAAGATGACCTTTCGGATTCCAAATTTATTATAACAAAAAAAAAATGAAAAAGACAACTATCATATTTGCTATACTGTTTACAATCATTGTAGCCGGTAATGCACAAGTTTTCATTGAAGGAAATTTAGGGGTGAGTTTTAATGTAAATAAGGGAACAGGTGTCGAGAATAATGAGAGTCGTTCATCCACATTAAGTTTTGCCGTTGTGCCCAAAGTGGGATATTGGTTGAATGATCGTATGGCAGCAGGCGTTTCAGTATCCTACAATAGACATAATCAAACGAGCAGGAATATGAATAATCCAGACCAGGAAGAACAATGGGTAAAATCGTTTTCCTCTCAATTTGGATTTTCCGTTTTTGGTCGTTACCAATTGTTTTATATAAAGAAACTCTCCGTACTTGCTGAAAGTTCATGGGGTATCAATAGGGGTACAACGAAATTCAAACAGCAATCAATCTCTGAAGCCTCTGCTTCATTTACTTCAATGGATATCAATATTTATCCTGTGATTTCATACGATTTGACAGACAGGATAAGCATTTTAACAATTTGCGAATTTGCACGTTTAGGTTTTAATACCGGATCGTCAAAATACGAATCTATCGGCGCTAAGGAGAGTGGAAGTAGTTTTGGCCTTAATGCAGGGTCAAATATTCTAAACTCTTTAGCTGACGTTCGTGTAGGTTTTATTTATAAACTAAACTACCTTCGGCTAAAAGCCGAAGGGTTTGGGATCGGCTAAAGCCGACTTAAGATTGGTTTCTACTAATATCTGCTTAATGTATAAAATATCCCCTACCATGCATATGAC
>Ga0099364_10008453_pt1 | contig 14486 bp, 10 predicted proteins | sample TergutTh196P3_FD_73070 | JGI IMG/M metagenome (GOLD analysis project Ga0099364, IMG submission 73070) | Microcerotermes parvus P3 segment gut microbial communities from Pointe-Noire, Republic of the Congo - Th196 P3 | ecosystem: Host-associated > Arthropoda: Insects > Digestive system > Gut ... | reverse complement strand
GGATTGAGATCGGGCGTATGAAATTTGGCCAGTTCTTTCTTAAAGAAGTCGCTCAATATTCTCGCGCCTTTATCGTAGCCTTCCAACCCAACTTCCGCTTGTGTTTCGGGGCGGAGGAACGTTTTTCTGACAAACTGCCTGTCTATTTTCAAAGATTCTAGGCAATAGCCCAACAGCGAGGAGCGCGCCGGTATCAAACGCTCCACCTTGAACAGTGCGCTGCCGCGCCTTGCCAGGTATTCGCGCATAATCCACTGCGGCATAAAACCAACCTTATAGCAGCCGATATGCTGATTGGGGATTAAGGCGTATCTGGTGGACAGCGAATTTATTATCTGCTCCAGCAGTAAATTGGCGTGGCTGTCCATTTTCCCCACCGCGAACGGCCAATATGAACCGACGCCTTCGCTTGTCATGCCCACGGATTCTATGATGCTCGGGTTGTTGTGCCCTCTTGGCGCCACCAGCCTCCATAACCACGCAAGCGCGGGCGGAATGATGTGCAGCATACCTAAAATGCCGTAAGTCGGCCGCTCCGCGGTACATGGAGGGGTGCGGACGCCAAAGCTCCGCACGTCAACTTCCACGGGGTCGGACACCACGTTCGGAACCATCCTGCGCGGCAGGATAACTCGCGGGTTAGGGCACGGCTCCCCGTTTGAATCAATCGTATGCTCCCAAGCCAGACAGGTCGCGTTTGCCACCCCCTGGATATTCAGGAAAACAAGCGGTTCGGAAGGCTGTGTGAATATCTTCTCGTGAAAAGGCTCTGTCCCATATTCTTTTATATGGTCGACCCTAAGGAACCAGCCGTCTTCCGCGTCGCGGATTACCAGGCGTTTGCTGCCGTTTTGTATGGTTGGGTGGCACAATACCATGTCGTCCGCGATAGGGCACAGATCGCACGGCTCTCCTATATTGATGTAAAACTTTTCCTGGGTTTTAAGGTTTTCACCAATAAGAACCTTCCCGTCAGGGCCGCGGTGAATGTTTTCGCCCATTTCGCTTTTGCCGCCGCCCGACGCGCCTTCGTGCATAAATACTATTTCATTTTCGTACGGCGTAATAACCTTGACGGCGGAGGCGTGCGCGGTAAGCCAGCCTTCTTTTTCTCCGATGTCGAGCAAAAATCCGTATATTCCCTTTTTGGCGCTTGGCCCCGGGTAAAGGTTATATGAGAACATTTCGTAGATATCCTCCGCGCGGTGGTGCACAACGACCTGCTTACCGTTAAAATGGGTGTGCCTGAAAGGCGGGGCCAAAAAAATTACCGCCCTCGGAGCGAAAACCCCTTCGTAATCGTCGATGTTGATAAAACACTGCAGGCTCGCAAGCCCGCAAGCGAAAAAAGCGGCGTTTCTGGGCGCGATAAGAATCGCGGGATATCCGACGATGCCTCTCCCACCCGCCATAAAAGGGGTAATGATCAACTCCTGATCGGCGAGCCAACTGAAAGTTTCTTCTCTAAGCGAAGAAAAATCTTTGTTATATACGTCATTAAACCTTGGCTTGTCCGAAGGTAAATCATCCGCGACTATAAGGCTGTCAGGGTCTCTCCTTCTCATATAGTCCTCGGTATAATTTACGGCCACGCCGTTTTTGCAGCGTACGACGTTTGCTTCCGTAATTATTGCCCCGTCAACCTCGTAACTGACGTCGAAATGGGTGGCGTAAGGAGTCCCAAGCGCCAAAGAAACAAGGTCGGACCTGTCTTTCGGCACGGTAACACCTTTGCATTTATTGAGGACATTCAAAATATCCTCTGTGAAACTGAATTTGCTGAGTTCCATCGCGATTCTCTCCTTAAAGATTTTTAATCTATCCAGTTTACCACTTGAGCACTGTTCCGCCCCAGGAAAGCCCGACTCCGAATCCCATTATCAAAACCTTATCGCCCTTTTGCAGACGCCCCGAGAGTTCCAGGTCGCGCAGGGCGATTGGTATGGTGCTGCTGACCGTGTTGCCGTAGTTTTCAATGTTGAACACGAACTTCTCATCGGGTATGCAGAGTATGTCGCGGACTTTTTCGAGAAGCATATGGCTGGCCTGGTGCAGGACTACGAATTTTATATCCTCCAGCGAGGTTTCGTTCTTTTTTAGGATTTCGTCGAAACAGAGCGGAGATATCTCAAGCGTGAAGTTCAGAACGCTCGGCCCGTCCATGTAAAGATTCTCCGGCGTCCGGGCGTTGCCCCAGCGGTTTACGGTTTCCTTGCGGGTCTCGGGCGAAGAAGGCTGCGCCCAAGCGCCGGCCGGTATGATCAGCCTGTCCGCCCCGCTGCCGTCCGTTCCCAGAGAAAATTCTCCCACGCCGTCGTGGTCGGAAGCCTCCAGCAGCGTGGCCGCCGCCGCGTCTCCGAAGATGGTCCGGGTGCTCTTGTCCATGGGGTGTATCGTGCGCGTTATGGTTTCCGACGTGATAAGGAGGACTTTTTTCGCCACCCTTCCCGCTATCAGTCCCTTTGCGAGCGCCATGCCGTAAATATAGCCGGAGCAGCCGAGGTTGTAGTCCAAAGCCCCGACGTTTGTTCTCAGCCCAAGGCGGTGCTGCACGATGCAGGACGTCGCCGGCAGGAAATAGTCGGGGCACTCCGTGCAAAGCAGAATAAAATCAATCTCATCGCGGCGAACGCCATGTTCGGAAAACAGCTTTTCCCCCGCGCCCGCCGCCAGGTCGGAGACCAACTCCCCGTCCACCACATGACGCCGCGAAATCCCCGTTTTGCCGTAAATTTTTTCCTCGGTCCACGTCCCGAACTGACGGATCAGCTCCGCGTTGTCCAGAATTTTTTCGGGCAGGTAAACCGATATGGCGCGCACTGCTGCGTTATTCATCGCTTGAACATCCTTTCAGAAATAAATACCAAGTATTATATCTTAGTTATAACGTCAGGTAACATAAGTATTATAACAAAAAAAGCGGTATGGGTCATTCCCGGGCCGCTTTGTGTTATTCTTATGTGCGGACGGCATATGGCAGTCCTTTGATTTTTTAATATGGGAGGTTTTTCGTTATGAGAACCCAGCGTCCGGGATCGGAGTTTCCTCTGTTTAAGCGCGCGGTTATCTGTATCCTCGCGTTGTGGTTTGCGGGGCTTCCCGCAGCTTCCGCCTCGGCCGCCGATTTTGAATTCGAGGGGGAAATAGAGGCGCGGGATTCGGTGTCCCACCTCCTGGCCCACTATGTAGGCGAGTTTACCCCCGAAGAATTCTTTCTGGCTGTGGACGGGCAGCCCGACGCCTCGGGGCGCATAAGAGAGCTGTACATGGACCTCACGGGCGTGCCGGTCGGAGGAGTCAGGCTGGACAAGCTGGTCTTCCGCATGAGCGGCGCGCAGTTCAACCCCCCGTCCGAGTGGCCGTCCGGTGAAATCGAATGTAAGGACGCGCTGCAAATATACGCCTATGCCCTGCTGAAAGAGGATGACGTGAACAGGCATTTGACGGGCGAGACCTTTGGCGACGGCGATCATTGGTCGAACATCTCCATGAAGATATCCCCGTCCGGGCTTTACGCGCGGGGGAACTACTCCGCCAGGATGCTGTTCATTCCCCTGAACATACTGATAGAGGTTGACAGCGGCCTGAAGATCGTCGATAACCGCTCTCTCTGGCTGGATAACTATAAATTGCGCGTCAACAGGCTGGACGTTCCGGGCTACATCACGCGAAAGGCCGTGGAGCAGATACAGCCCTTGCTGGACTTGAACAATTTCCCCCTGCCTCTCAGACTGCACAAAGTCGAGCTGGAAGACGGCCAGGCCGCGCTATCGACCCGAATCCTGCCCAAGCCGCTCGAGGGCGGAATAACATACCATTACCGGGCAGCGACAGAGGCAGAGGCAGAATAAATAGATGTATGGCATAGATCGCAGGCGCTATCTCTGGGTGAGTGTTTCGGCCCTGCTTCAGGGGCTGTTGCTGGGCAAGTACATGTACGCCGATACCGGACTTTTCCTTGCGCTGCCGCTGCCCCTGATCATAATAGTTCCATTTGCGCTCTGGCTGGGGCAGGAGCACTGGGGCAGGAGGCTGATGCGCTTTTTGGGCGCGCTGACTGCCATTCTTTCTGTTTTTTGCGCCTACTGGCTCTGGTCTGTCTGGCCGGCCGACGCGGAAGTTTACTTTCTGCCGCCCCAGAATATGTACTTGACGAGGATATGCGCTGTTGTGTTCATGTTTTTGCCGTTTTTTCAGTGCCGAATCGCCATGTGGAGCTGGCGCGTTCCGTATTCGGAGGTTTTTTTCCAGCTCTGCCGCAACATTTTCCTCCTCTTTCAGGCGGTAATCGTAACGGTAATTTTCTGGGCGCTTTTACTGACGGCGTCGCTTCTTTTCGACATAATAGGGCTTGACTTCGTACCGCACGCTGTGTTCAGCCCGCTTGTGGCGTTTCCCCTGACCAGCCTCACCATAGCTCTCTCTATAACCCTGGCCCTAAAGCATCCCGGCATCGACTCCCTGGGGCGATGGATACTGGCTATCCTCGCGTGGCTCCTGCCCCCTTTCTCAATACTTTCGGTGGTGTTCGTAATAGCGCTGCCTTTTTCCGGACTGAGGCCCCTGTGGGCTACCGGCCAGGCCAGCTCGCTGATGCTGCTTTTGCAGTTGGCCACCATCCTGCTGGCCAACGCGGCATGGCTGGACGGAACGCGCGCGCCGTTTTCAAACAACAAAACGATATCGGCGGCGGCAAAGCTTTCCCTGTTATGCCTGCCCATATACACAGGACTTTGCCTTTACTCGCTCGGCATACGTATTCAGCAATACGGATGGAGCGTGGATCGCGTACAGGCGGCGTTTTTTGTAGTCATGGCCGGTATATGGGGAATTGGATACGCGGGAGCGGTTTTGCTAGACGCCCTCACCCTGCTTCTCAGATGGAGGCAGGAACGTTCCAGGGCCGCCCTGTGGCCTTACGCCATCGGAAAGATCAACACCGTCGCGGCGTTGCTGCTGGCTCTTATAGTTGTGGCAATGAACTCGCCCCTTCTGGACCCGTACCGTCTTTCGGCCAACAACCAGGTTGACCGCCTGCTGGCGGGGCGGGCGAATCCCGAGAGCTTCGATTTTTCGTACCTGCGTTTCAGTTTAGGGCGTTACGGCAGCCTGGCGTTGTCGCGCCTGGCGGATTCGGACGCCGGCGTTATACTCGACCAAGTGTCGGAAGCCCTTTCGCAAGACCCTAAAGAACATTGGGGAAACGTCCGCGACGGCATCGTTTCCGAAAAAGCGCGCAGGGAGATACTGGCGGGCGCCAAAACATACCCCGACGGCCGTGATCTGCCCCAGGCGTTTGTCGACAGTATGGTTCGCCAGTGGGGACGCGCGGACTTTTACTTCCTTCGCGACGTCCGCGGAACTTCCGACCTGGCCTTCTCGTTCAAAAAATTCGGAACCGAAAACGACGATGAATATCTTTTGCTCGTCAAGAGAGGCATGGGCCTGCTGATAGACGTTTCTTCCCCGGAACCCAGGGCGGTCGGCACGGTCTATGGATACCTGAACCCATCCGACATGGAATCCGGAGACGTGGAGGTGCTGGCCCCCAAGTTCAATGACATATGGCTGGGAGACTCGCGTTATCAGATTGTGCCTCGGTAGATATGGCTTACCTGCTGGGAATCGACATAGGCACGTCCGGCGTCAAAGCCGTGCTGATGAGCCGGGAGGGGGAAATACTCGCCCTCTCCCGGCAGGAGTATTCCTTTGACATTCCGAGGGAGGGCTGGGCCGAGCAGGAACCGGAGGTTTGGTGGCGGGCGGTTTGCGCGGCGACGGGGGAGATAACGCGAAAAGCCGGCGTTGCCGTTTCGCGGATTGACGGAATAGGCTTTTCCGGCCAGACGCACGGGCTGGTTCCTTTGGACGCGGATGGGAATCCTGTGCGGAAAGCCATAATCTGGTGCGACCGGCGTTCGACAGATCAGGTGGAGAAAATCAAAAACGCCTTGGGGGCGGAGAGGCTCGGGGCTGTTGCGGGCAGTCCTGCCGCCGCCGGTTTTCAGGCAGTGTCGCTCCTTTGGATGAAGGAAAATGAGAACTCCCTGTATAAAAAAATCCGCTGTGTGCTCCTGCCGAAGGATTACGTTCGTTACCGCCTTACCGGGCGGCTGTCAACGGACGTAACGGACGCGGCGGGAACTTTGGCGCTGGACATACGGAACGCCCGCTGGTCGGAAGAAATTCTGAACAAGCTGGGGCTGGACATAGAACTTTACCCTCCCATTTTTATGCCGGACTCCTCGGCGGGCGCTGTTACTACCAAAGCGGCGCGGAAAACCGGGCTCAAAGAGGGTGTCAGGGTTTTTCACGGCGGGGCCGATCAGGTTATGCAGGCGGTAGGAAACGGCATCATGACTCCCGGACAGGTTTCCGTGAACATCGGCACGGGCGCGCAGGTGCTTTCGCCTTTGGCGTCGCCCGTGTACGACAAGGAGCTGAGAGCGCACACGTTCAACTACTGCCGCCCGGGAAGCTGGTATTTCATGGGGGCGATGCTGGCGGGAGGGCTCTCGCTCTCGTGGCTGCGCGGAAAAATTTTGAAAGGAATGTCCTATCCCGATATGAACGGTTTGGCGGAACAAATTCCCTGTGGCAGCGAGGGGTTGGTGTTCCTGCCGTATCTGGCCGGTGAGCGCACCCCTCACATGGATCCCCACGCAAGAGGCATGTTTTTCGGACTTCAACTGCACCACGGCGCGGGACACCTTATACGCGCGGTGATGGAAGGCGTGGCGTTCTCGCTCAGGGACTGCCTGTCGGTTTTTTATGAAATGGGACAGAACTGCGAGCGAGTGATAGCGTCAGGCGGAGGCGCGAGAAGCAAACTATGGCTTCAAATACAGGCGGACGTGCTGAACCGCCCCGTGTACACGTCGCAAATGGAGGAGCAGGCCTGCGTGGGAGCGGCTATCGCCGCCGGCGTCGGGGCGGGCGTGTATGCCGATTACGCCGAAGCGTGCGCTTCCGCGATACGCTGGAACGACGAACCGCGCCTTCCCATTCGGAAAAACGCCGAACATTACGAGGAATACTACCGGCTGTTCCGCAGCCTGTACTCGTCAAACCGCGATGCCATGCGCGCCTGTTCCCAGCTTCCGGCTTGACCTCGTAATTTAATGGTTCCTGAAATCCAGCCAGTTCTGAAGAATGAGGGCGGCGGCGATTTTGTCCACTTGCTCTTTTCTTTTTTTGCGTGACACGTCGGCCTCCAGCAGGACGCGTTCCGCTATTACCGTCGTGTAACGCTCGTCCCAGGTGTCGAACCGCCTGTCGGGGTAAGCGGCGCGAAGGTCTTCCACGAGACGCGATATTTTTTCCGCCTCGGGGCCGTGGCTTCCGTCCGTGCGGCGCGGCATTCCCAGTAAAACCAGCTCCGGGTCGTAGCGCGCCATACATTCCTCAAGCCTCTCCCGCCACTCCTCCGCCCGCCACACCGCAATCCCCTGGGCGAACAACCCCAGGGGATCCGTGACGGCCGCGCCTATACGCGCCTCTCCGATGTCGAGAGCCAGGACTCGTCTTTTCACAGCCTATAGCCTATTTTATCTGTTCCGTCAGCAACGCTTCGATTTTCGCCGTTACGTCGTCCAGGCGCTCGACGTCTTTGCCGCCGCCCTGGGCCATGTTCGGGCGTCCGCCTCCGCGCCCGCCCAGAAGGGCCGCCGCCTCTTTCACCAAAGCGCCGGAATCAACCCCCATTTTGACCGCCGCGTCGTCCGCCATGACGGTCAGGCGGCAGTCGCCGTCCTCAATGGACGCCATGACCACAACTGTCGGGGAATATCGGCTTTTCGCCTTGTCGCCGACGTCGCGCAGCATCTCCGGCGAGGCCTGGAAGAAACGCCCGGTTTGCAGCGTCATGCCGCTTATCTCCTTTTGGGTGAACACGCTGCCGACGTTCTGGGTAAATTCTTTGAGCCTCATGGCCTGAATCTCTCGCTGCAGGCGGCGCGTTTCGCTCAACAAATCCTCCGTTTTGGCGTGCAGGTTCGACTCGTCGGCGGAGAGCAAACCCGTGAGCCGCGCGGTCATCAGCGACATCCGCTGTATCGTCGCCAGGGCCGTCATGCCGGTAAGAGCTACGATTCGCCGTGTGCCGGAGCCTATGCCTTCATCGCGTATTATCTTAAAAAGCCCTATTTCGCCGGTGGCGCGGACGTGCAGGCCGCCGCAAAGCTCGGTGGAAAAACCCGGAACCGACACCACGCGCACCACGTCGCCGTATTTTTCGTCGAACAGCGCCTTCGCGCCCATATCCCTCGCTTCTTCCATGCTCCGTTCGGAGATCTCTATCGGAACATTAGCGAGAATACGCTCGTTGACGATGTTTTCTATCTCACATATCTGCTCGTGGCTTAGGGGCTCGTGGTGAGTGTAGTCGAAGCGCAGAATCTTATCCGAAACCAGCGACCCCGCTTGGCGGACGTGCCCGCCAAGCACCCGCCCGAGGGCTTCGTGCAGCAGGTGGGTGGATGTATGATTGCGCCGTATGGCGTTGCGCCGGACGTTGTCCACCTCGCCCTCGACCTCCATACCTACCGACAGCCGCCCTGATTTCACGGAAACTCTGTGGATGGTCAGGTTTCCCCTCGGCATAGTGTTAAGCACCTCGGCAGAAACGCCGCTTTTCGTATAAATACGGCCTGTGTCGCCCACCTCTCCCCCGCGCTCCGCGTAAAACGGGGTTACGTCCAGCACCAGTTCACATTCCGCGCCTTTTTTATCGGCCTCGGCCTCGTCCGCCCGCGTCCAGCCATCGTCCGACTCTTTGAGAATCGCCAGAATTTTGCCCGCGCCCCCGCGCCCCGCGGAGTCGGCATAGCCCGTGAATACAGTGGCAGGAAGTTCGTTTCCCAGCTCCGTGTAAATATCCCCGCCGAGGGAGCTTTTCTTTTGCTTGCTGCCGGCTCGCGCGCGCTCCCTCTGGGCTTCCATTGCCTTTTCAAAACCCTCCCTGTCCACGGAGAGTCCCTGTTCCTCGGCCATCTCAAGGGTCAGTTCAAAAGGGAACCCGTACGTATCGTAGAGGGTAAACGCCACTTCGCCAGGCACCACGCCCTTGGCGGCCCTGGCCTCCGTTTCAAAAAGATTCACGCCTTGAATGAGGGTTTTCTCGAAGCGGCTTTCCTCGACTTCGATAATTCGTTCAATAGTGAGCCTGTTGTCGGCCAGTTCGCGGTACGGGTCGCCCATTACATCAATCAGTATGGGGATGTACTCGCGCAGGAAGTCGCCCTCGAACCCCAGCAAGCGCCCGTAGCGCACCGCGCGGCGCAGCAGGCGGCGCAGCACGTAGCCGGGGCCGTCGTTGGCCGGCAGGACACCGTCCGCCAGCATGAACGCCACGGCCCTGACGTGGTCGGCTATAACCCGCGCCGCCATATCATGCTTTCCGTTTTCGCCGTAGCGTATCCCCGCTTTTTTACAAGTATGGGCGATCATTGGCATGAAGAGGTCCGTCTCGTAGTCGGTGTCCACGCCCTGAACGATGGAAGCCAGGCGTTCGAGCCCCATGCCGGTGTCTATGTTGTTGCGCGGCAGGGAGACGAGGGAACCGTCCTTTTGGCGGTCGTACTGCGTGAATACAAGGTTCCATATTTCCATGTAGCGGTCGCAGTCGCAGCCAACGCCGCAAGACGGCGAGCCGCAGCCGTATTTTTCGCCCCTGTCGTAGTAAATTTCCGAACACGGGCCGCAGGGGCCCTGCTCTCCCATGAACCAGTAGTTTTCATCCTGCCCGAAACGGGAAATACGGCTGTCCGGCAGGCCGACCAGACCGTTCCACGCCCTGTAGGCCTCCTCGTCGTCTTTGTAAATGGACGCGTACAGCTTGTCCGGCTCCAGTCCTATGACCTCGGTGAGGAATTCCCATCCCCAGGTGACGGCTTCTTCTTTGAAGTAATTTCCCCAGGCGAAGTTGCCCAGCATCTCAAAAAACGTGTGATGGCGCGCCGTGCGCCCCACGTTTTCGATGTCGTTTGTCCTGACGCATTTTTGAGAAGTGACGGCGTGCGGATGTTCAGGCGGGCGTATCCCCAGGTAGTACGCCTTGAACGGAACCATTCCGGCGATGGTAAACAGTAAGGACGGGTCGTCCGGTATCAGGGAAAAGCTCGGGTAGTGCCGGCTGCCTTTCCCCACCCAAAATTTAATAAATAGCTCGCGTATTTCCTTTCCGCTTCGGCGCTGCATAAAAATGTCTCCTTTTTCAGTTTGCCCCGGAAGTTTATCCCTTCCTGCCGGTTATTTTATCAGAAACGAAAAAGAGAGAGGGAACCTCAAGTCGCCCTCTCTCCTTTTGCGCGTAAATTTGACGTTAAGGCCACGTCTTTCAACAGTTGTTCGTTTCATTTTTGGGAGAGGATGGTCTATTATGTCAATAGGCAAGTAAAAGTGGGCCACTTTTGATGAAAAGGTCAGGGTTCTTTTGTGAAATTATCATCTCCTTTCCGGTTTCGTTTTTGCTGTTGTTGTAGTCTGTAGCTGTTGTTACCAGTTTCGACAATCTCGCAATGGTGTGTCAGACGATCCAGCAGCGCTGTCGTCATTTTGCCGTCGTGGAACACGTGAGACCATTCACCGAACGACAAGTTCGTCGTCACTATCACCGACGTAGTTTCATATAGTTTCGAAAGCGTATGAAACAGGAATTGTCCTCCATTTTTCGAAAACGGCAGATACCCCAGTTCGTCTAAAATGACGCAATCAAAGCGACACAGTTGTTCAGATGTTCGTCCTCCTTTCCCTGACAGCTTTTCTTGCTCCAACAGATTCACAAGGTCCACCGCTCCACAAAAACGCACTTTCTTCTTTTGTCTGAGTAATTCCATGCCGAGCGCGATGGATAAATGCGTCTTCCCCGTTCCAGAGCCACCGACAAAAATCACATTCGTACGAGATTCTGTGAAATCTCCATCGTGTAACCTGCGAATGCGTGCCTCCTCCACCTGCGCTACCGTAAAATCGAAGTACTCCAGTTCCTTCTGAATAGGGAAACGGGCTTGCCCAAGGCGATAGCGCATACTACGAGCGCTACGTTCCGTTGCCTCCGCTTCCAGAAGCGTCAGCAGGAGTTTTTCCGCAGTGTCTCCGCGCTTGTGTCCGACAGCGAACGTTTCATCGTATGCTGAGCGCATTCCTTCCAGGCGCAGGTCTTTCAAACGGTTCAAGATACTCTCGCGCAACATGGCTTGCCTCTTAACAGAACGTCATACACCTTGCAATCTGAACGAGGTTCCTCCAAAATTCTCAATTTGTCGGGTACTGCGATATTCGCAGTTTGCGACTCTTCCGTAAGGCGCGTCAGGAAGTTCAGAATTACACTCTGACTGACGGCCTTCTCTTCAAGTGCCATTTCGCAAGCGATACCAACGGCCTCCAGTCCATATCGCGGTACCGTCGACAAAATAGCGCTCATCTGGCGATCCCAATCTGGATAACGCCGCAGGGCCTCCCACACTTTACGCACAGACTCCGGAAGTTCCCAGTCCAAAAATGGCCGCCCGTTACGCAATGCTCCCGGCTTGCGCTCCAGTAGAGGAAGGTAATGTAACGGATCAAGAACGTAACGTCCCTTTTCAAAGTTCCGTACATGTTCGGCAACAGTTTTTCCATCTACCGCAAATACCAAGCGCTCCGCAAAAATCCTTATCGAAACATGTTTTCCTGCAAAATCGCACGGAATGCTGTAATTAGTCCCGTCGAAGCGCACTAAGCACTGCACGCTGGCGCGCCGTTCCGCCGTCGTGTAGCCTGAAAACAGTGTTTTCTGACGACGCAGATACGGCTTCTCTTCCTCGAAAACCTCAAACACCGTCTTATCTTGAAACTCAGGATGCCGACAGGTGTATGCTAATGCTAACATTTGCTCCTCAAGATGCGCGTTCAATTCTGCAAGATTCTCGAATTTGAGGCACGGAACGAAAACACTCGCCCGGTTTGTGCCGACTTGGTTCTCTACCTGACCCTTCTCCCAACCGGCCGCCGGAGTGCAAGCACATGGCTCGAACAAATAGTGAGACGACAACTGCAAAAACCTCTTGTTGTATTCTCTTTCTTTACCAGGACATATTTCCTGCACTATTGTCTTGGGATTATCGTAAATACCACGTTCACACAATCCTCCGAAGAATTCGTGCGCGCGGATATGAGCTTCCATAACCATCGCTAGTTCCTGACGCTCGAATGCCACGCAAAAACGCATACGGCTGTAACACAAGCGCACTTGCGCTACCTGTAATTTACGCACCACACCTCCTATTTTTACGGTTTCTTCGCTCCAATCGAACTGGAATGCCTCTGCTTTTGCGAACTGCAGCGGAATGTACGCGCTTTTCCGGCTCCGGTGCTCTTCCTTCCATGTCCGGCTGTATCTTCGTACGGCATCGTAGCTACCACTGTACCCCTCGCGCTGTAATTCTTCGTGAATCTTTTTGACTGTGCGGCGACGTTTTGCCGGTAATTCTGCCTCCTGTCTCAGAATCTCAATAAGTCGCTCGATAAACGAGCCCAGGGCTGGATACTGCACCTCCTGTCTTCGGGTGTATTTGAATTCCGTTTCATCGCATGATGCGATTTTTCCAACTGTTGTTCGACTCAGGCGATATTTTTTGGCGACGCTCCGCTGGCTCTCTCCTTTCTCAAGGGCAAGCCTCACTTTTCTTATGGTTTCCACTATAAGCACTCCCTTTGCCTCCCGACTTTAAATGTCGAAAGGCAGTTTCTCATACTGGCCCACTTTTGCTTGCCTATTTCAGAAATACTGGCCTATTTTTGCATGCTTTTTCACAGATTGAGTTCCGGTGAATAAGACGGTAGATGATACACCTCTATCTGGCCCTTATGAGCCGAAAGCCATTTTTTTACCGCCTTACTATGATGTACTCTCAGATTGTCCAGTATCAAAAACACCTTCCGTCCGGCATCTTTCACTAAACGCATCATAAAACCTATCAACACCTTAGCTGTCATCGTCTTTCCATAAAGCATGAACCGTATTCTTCCATTGTTTGATATTGCTGAAATCATGTTGAGCCTTACTTTTTTAACATCTACCAACAACGTTGGCGGTGTTCCTCGTGGGGAAAAACCTCGTTCTCGGTTCGCGTCGTTTTGAATTCCTGTCTCATCTCCCCAGTATATTTCCGCCTTTTCTTTTCTAGCCCTCATGTGGATTTTAGGATAATCCTTTTCCAGCCAACGATTTACTGCCGATCCTTCCTGCGCGTACGCTTTCTTTACAGGTTTTTGTACCGTGAATCCCCAACGTTTCAGATATTCAGAGATAGTTCTCAGCGCAATACGAATACCATATTTATCGTACAAATACATTTGCAGACCTTCTCGCGTCCAAAGAGCAAAAGGGAGATGAAGTTGATCCGGCGTTTTATCGGTGATACCCTTACGTACTTCATTCTCCTGCGTTTCCGAAAGAAGTCGATTGCTTCCGGTCGGACGCCCTTGTTTCTTCGGCTTGAGCGAGCTTGCGCCATGGGTAAGATATTTTTGCCAGATACGACTGACCTGCACAATTCCAAGGCCGACAAGTTCTGAAATTTCCTGCCCTTTCATCCCTTTCTCTTTCAGGCGGATCACTTGTTTGCGCAGTTCATATTTCGTTTCCGCGTTGAGCTTTCGTGCATCGCGTTTCTCTTCATACGTCATACTCTCATTATAACAAATATTTAGCTTGATTTTATGCCGAAGTAATAATAAACGGCGCGAGCCCAAATATGCTGCTTGCGGCTTGCCGACGAATCGTACACATCAAAAACCTCAGCGAAATAGTCGGCCGTAATACGCTCAAAACTGCTGAAACAAAAGCTAAAAGTTCATCATGCAGTGCGCGTTGCCGGTCGGTAAATTGAGATAGCAATGTATATGCGCGCCGGACACAAAAATCTTCAATATCTTGTCTGCGGGTGCGAGTTATCATATTCGCAAAACTGTGCAAAGACTCAACATCATTTATCAATTTTACACGCTGCTCACGATTGATTTCACCGTTTGACAGCGCCGCAACAGCTTGTTTAAATATTGGGTTTGGAACAACTACATTGCGCCAACAATCTGTACCTATTGCTGAACATAGTGCGTTAAGCGCCTCTGTTTCACGGTTTGCACACGCAAGTTGCGCAGCGCCTCGTTGATGTAACCATTTGGTTCAGCCATTGCGTTAAAGGTTGTCTTGTCAATAACAGTATCAGGTTGCAGGAGATTAAGCAATGTAAATAAATCCTCATTGCCGAGCTGGAGTGGAGTCGCGGTCAATAATACTGCGGCGTTCGCGTTTTCACATAAAAACTTAACGGCTTTATACCCTTGCGTATTGCTGTTACGAACATGATGTGCCTCGTCAACTATTACCATATCAAAAAATGGAGTTGGATCAAGATTATAAAATCCTGGCAGGGAGCGGCCTCGCCCCTTTTTTTTTTAGAATGGTAAAAAACCCCCCCGACGACGAAAACGAAAAAACCACG
>Ga0099364_10008452_pt1 | contig 14487 bp, 9 predicted proteins | sample TergutTh196P3_FD_73070 | JGI IMG/M metagenome (GOLD analysis project Ga0099364, IMG submission 73070) | Microcerotermes parvus P3 segment gut microbial communities from Pointe-Noire, Republic of the Congo - Th196 P3 | ecosystem: Host-associated > Arthropoda: Insects > Digestive system > Gut ... | reverse complement strand
ACTGGGCACTTGCCTGCCGAGGGCAGGTTAACAGTCACCGATTGGAGTTATCTTGATAAAAACCCTTACCGCTCGGCGATTGCGGGACTCCCCTACTCATTTGACCAAAAAACTTGTTAGCGGACTGTTTGCCGAACCGTCAGTGCTCACGACGGCCGTTTTTTTTGTGATACAATGGAGATATGACTACCAACGGCATTTCTTCCCCGCCAATCATTTTGCACGGCAACAACTTCGACCAAAATCGCGGTTGTCAGGCATTACGGTTGACGACGCAGATGATTTTGGATCGTTTTCTCCCTGATGTGCCGCGTTTACATGCCAATATCTTCCGTAATGATGATCCGCAGTTTCATCATACGGAGCCTGACCCGAAGTCCGCCGGATTGCACTGGGAAATCAGAGACCGCTTCCATCCCTTGGTTTCTCTTTGGGGAGTCAAACTCGTTCGGGCGGCGATGTTTGGTTGGTTTCCGCCGCTTCGCATTCACCGTGAACTGCCGAAGTGCCGATGCGTATTGGCACTCGGCGGCGATAATCTCTCGTTCGATTACGGACTCTTTGCCGCGCTGTTATTCTTCTCTCCCTTTGCCAAGGCGGTCAAGTTAAATGTCCCTTCAGTAATCTGGGGAGCATCCATTGGACCCTTCCGGCAGAAGCCGGTTTGGGAGAAAAAGTTTGCCCATGTCCTTCGGCAGGTTGATCTGATTACCGTCCGCGAACCGCTCACGCAGGCGTATCTCGCCGAATTAGGAATCGAACGCAATGTGCGTATGGTTTCCGATCCGGCATTCATTTTGCCGACGGAACATACTGAACTGCCGAAGCCGCTCGAACGTGCTTTGACTTCCGGGGCGGTCGGATTGAACATTGCCCCGTTGATGACGCGTTACAGCGGTCAATCGCCGCAGCAGTGGCTTGCCGCCGCCGTCGAAATGGTCACGAATGTCGTTCGCCGAATGGCCATGCCGGCGGTGTTGATTCCTCATGTCATGATGTCGCCGAACATTTTTCCGTCGAATGATGACTTCTTGTTTATGCAGGAATTGCGGAATGCTCTTGAACCGGCAGTGCGTGAGCGTGTCGTACTTTACGATGCGCGGGAGCATACGTGCAAGCAGATTAAGGGGGTGATTTCCCGGCTTCGTCTCTTTGCCAGTTGCCGGCTTCATGCGGCGATCGCGGGACTGTCCACGAATGTACCGACGTTTTCTATTGGTTACAGTGTGAAGTCGCGGGGGATCAACCGTGATCTCTTTGGACGCGAAGATTGGGGCGCTCACTTTTCCGAACTGATGGGTCAACGCCTTGCCGACCGGTTGGTGCATCTGCTCGGCGAAGAGGATAAAGTGCGTGCGCATTTGGCGAATGTCATTCCCGGCTATGCCGAAAAGGCATGGTTGAATGGCATGTATTTGCGTGAAATGCTCGATAGACGGGAGGGCAAATCATGAACACCCTGCTCGAAGAAGTCGTCCAACATGAACGGTGCTGCTGTTGCGGACTCTGTTCGGCTGTCTGTCCCCGGCAGCGGTTGACGATTCGTGAGACCGACTTCGGCGAATTCTTTCCGTTTGCCGAAGAAGGGAAAAATTGTGGCGAGACATGTAATGTCTGTCTGAACGTTTGTCCGATGGCAAACGCGTCGCAGGCGATGCGGCTAACACACCAAACCTACGTCGGTGCTGTATCGCAGGATGCGGAGCGGCTCAAAGCCCCGTCCGGCGGATTCGCGACGGCATTGCTTTGTCGATTACTCGAAGAGCAGAAAATTGATGCCGCCATCATTGCCGCACCCATCACGGAACGACCCTGGTTTGAACGCCGCATCGCAACAACGACCGAAGAAATTTTGCAGTCGCGGGGCTCCGTGTATCATGTACTCAAAAATGATGATGTGCTTCGGGAAGTGATCGAGGGTCCCGAACGGCAGTATGCGATTGTCGCCCTGCCCTGTGTGGCAAAGGCGATTCGCTTAGCGCAGGCTGCAATTCCCAAATTGCAACGGCGAATTCGTTACATTTTCGGACTGACATGCGGCGGATGTAACACCTTGCATGTTCCCGACTTGCTCTCCGTCATGCTGAAAAACCGGCATGCAAAAATGCAATATCGTTCCAAACGGAACGCAAGAAACGCACTGGATTTTTCGGTCACTCTGCCGGAGCATCCGAAAAGTTCCGCCGTCAAAATGTTAGGACTTTTCGGCTTTCTTTGGATCAATCGCGTCGGACGCTTGACCTGTTGCCTCTACTGCAATGATGTATTTGCCGAACACGCCGACGTAACATTTATGGATGCGTGGCTTCCCGAATACATTCCCGACGTGCGCGGCACGAGTTTGGCAATTTCGCGAAATGCGGAGTTGTCGGAAATGTTCGAAACAATGTTTCGTGAGGGAACATTACAAGGCGGCGTGATTGCGTTTGAACGAGTGCATGAAAGCCAGGCACCGGTCGTCGAAGAGCGTGAGCGGCATCACCGCATTTTTACGGCGTTAGCCGCACCGCCTGCGGTGCGGCCGTCTGGCGATGCGTTCACCGAGCGCATCGCAGACGATGCCGCTAACTGGGGCAAGCGTTACCTTGCGTTTCATCGCGACATGCGCAAACTGTTCCGATACTATTCGCACCGCTTGGCACGGCGACCGAATTGGTACTCACGATTCTACATCATTCGGCTTTTCTGGCTTGTGTTTCTTTCCCTTGTCCGGCATCGGCTATTAAAGAAGACTATCCAATCCTTACATTTTTTGAAGAAGAAATGATGAACTACTGCTCCCCTTTTCCCCATCCTCTGATTCCGCCGCTTCAAGATAATGCGTACTTGATTCCCTTGATTGCCGACGTAACCCAAGCCGGCCAGGCCGATGTTACGGAGCGGCTACGTCGGGAACATCTGCATCATCCGTGGAGCGTTGCCGAAGCATTCTATGCCCAGGGGCTTGAACCCTACGTTTGGTCGCAGGGACTCCTCGACTTTTATGCCGAGACGGACAGTTTCATTTACGGTATCGTCGTTTGGAACCGCTCGCAGATCAAATGTGCGATGCGGCAATGGATGTTAGACTTTTTGCATCGCTGCCAATTACCCCGCGGACGGATTCTCCTCTGCGGCGATGGAATCGGGATTGACAGTTTCTTCTTTGCACAAGCGGGTTACGATACTGTTTTTTACGAAGTTTCGCACTACGGGCAACAAATCGCCCGGCGGCTTTTTGATGATTATCATATAAATGTTCAGATTACCGACACACTGGAACTGTTTGAGCCGGAATCGTTCGATGCCGTTCTTTCGCTTGATGTTTTGGAACATGTTCCTTCACCGCCGGAGATGGTACGGGAACTTTCCCGACTGTTGCGTCCCGGCGGATTTTTCATCGTCAGTGCTCCATTTTATGCAGTCCATCCTCAATGGCCGACGCACTTAAAATCCAATCGAAAGTACAGCGGCCGAACTGCTTGGATCTCGCAAGCCGGACAAATGAAGTTGATTGACGGCTGCACATTTGCCAATCCGCTCGCCTTCCAGAAAGAAATCTGCTCCCAGGAATTAGAGGGCACACAAAATATGTTTTCCTTACCTTGGCGTAAACGTATTTCGCTTGGTTTGGGGGGACTCTTTTTGCGTTTTTCAGCGGTGTTTCCTGCCTTGATCCTCCATGCGGCACTCTCTTTACACCGGCGCGATGCCCAGTTGAAGCGGCTTATGCCGGAAAGTGGGCTATCAGAGTAAGCATCAGACGGCGAGAGAATTCGCGTCCAGGGATGAAAAATGTAAAGGTTAACGTATGTTTCGATTTGGTCTGGACGCGTTTGTCTGCGTTCAGAGTGCGGGACTAGGGAATCCGTCCCAAAAAGAGTCGGGGACGGAGCGCCATAACATCTTTTTGGCCGCCGTCCCCGGAGTCTAAGGCTCACGCACGTAAACCGGGAACTGCGCTCCGTCCCCGGCCTTTTTTTTATTTTTGTTTTGTCCCTAACTGACGTTAGGAAGTGTATCGTAATAACATGTCCAAAGAGCCGCAAGCGCAGCGTAACTTGCGGGTGCACACCGAACACGTCCTCACCCGCAAGTTCCGGCGGAGTACCGCCTACACTTGCGGCTCTTTGTAAATACTTGTGAATAGGTGAATGTTATTTTGATACACTTCCTTACGGGACTCCGTGAACAGTGGGCTCCGTGCGAGAACAAACATGTTCCGGCCACATCGAAACATACCCTAAAACCCCAGCCCCAAAAAACTGCGGCGGGGCTGTTGTTGCGGTACCGTCCGCTCTCGCGGGAAGGTTATGCCGAATTCGTCCATGATCCTTACGTAATCCACCGTCAGAGCAAGCACCTCGTCAACATAGAAGTCTCTCTTGATCGTCTTTTCTTTGTTGATCAACTCTTCCAACTCTTCACGCTCCCATTCATCGGTGTTAAAACGTTTGATCTCTTCCATAAACTTTTCTTCATGGAGCGGAGTCGCTCTGCGCGCCCTGGATTCCGTATAGGCGGCGATTTTGTCCAATTCTTTTGCAAAATCTTCACTCTCGGCAATCCGCTGGGCAGAGCGCCGCCTCAACTCGGTAATGATTTGCGGCGTTACATATTGCCGCGGCGTAAAACCGGGGGCCGCTGCGACACGCTGCAACGTCAACGCATTGTCCAAGTCGGACTCCGAGACTCCTTCCAAAGCATCGGTACGGGAGGGCAAGACGATGTCCACTTCGACTCCCCCGCCCTGCGGCGAAACACCGCTGGGACGATAGTATCCCTGAATGGTAATTTTGCCCATCCCCAGATCGGTCGGGAAGAGCTGTTCGTTCAAATCGATGACCGACTGCACCGTACCCTTTCCGTGCGATGTCGTATCGCCGACGAGCAGTCCGCGCCGGTGATCCTTGATCGCCCCGGACAAAATCTCGCTCGCACTGGCACTGAACTTGTTTGTAACCACGACGAGCGGCCCCGTCCATTCTGTACTGGTCGTTTCGGCAGTATTACCCCTCGGCTGCGGGCGTGCACTTCTTTCATCTTTGACCTGAACGACAGCACCCGGCCCCAGAAAGAGCCCCGTAATCCCAATCGCCTCCGCCAAGACACCGCCGCCGTTGGAACGTAAATCAAGGACAACCGCATCGACATCGGCTTCGACAAATGCGCGGAGTTTCTTTTTCACGTCTGCCGTTGCACTTCGCGGTTCGGGCTCTCCCCGCCGTCCTGCTTCCATATCGAAGTAGAAGTCGGGCAGTTCGATGAATCCGATTTTGTAGGGGGTTCCATCGGGTTTCGTACCGGATTCGAAAATTTCCGACCGAGCGGCTCTGTCCTCCAGCGCAATTTCCTCACGGACAATCTCGACAATTTTGGCGGGACCTTTTCCGCCCGGCAGGATGTCCAGACGGACTACTGTCCCCTTTTCTCCCCGAATGAGTTTCACCACGTCGGTTACTTTGAAGTCAATGACTTCTTCGATTTTCCCCTCTCTTCCCTGTCCCACGCCTTGGATTTTATCATTCCGTTTGAGTTCCGCCCTTTCGGCGGGACTGCCCGCAATGACCTCCCGAATCACGATATAACCATCTTCGGAGGACAAGGTTGCGCCTATTCCCTGAAAGTTTTTTGTCATTCCGTCATGAAACATTCTCACGGTCGAGGGGGACATATAACTTGAATGGGGATCGAGTGCTCCCGCGACGGAATTGAGGAAGAGTTCCATCACATCATCATTTGCCTGCTGGCGGACACTGGCACGTATTTCATCATTTTCGATGTGTCCTTCAAAGAGCATTCTCCGTTGTAAACTGGTGTAGCGCATCCGCAGACGTTCTACGGGATCACGGTCATCGACTTCTTCCGGCTCTTTCCCTTCGGTGAGGGCTCTTTCCCTTTTCTGTGTATTGGTAACAATTTCGGCTTTCATTCCCAGCAGTTCACTTTTAATGCGTTTCCGCCACCGTTCGTAGGCCTCTTCGGTCGTTCGGGGGAAGGTTTGCAATCCCTTTTCCCGGACGATGTTTTCATCGAGCGTGAAGTCGGCACTTTTATCGAAGGTATGGACTTCGTCCACCGTAAAGTCGATGGGGGCGGAGAGGATTTGCTGCACCATCCCGACCCGTTCCTCAAGCCGGGCAAGGTAGCGGTTGTATATTTCAAATGCGGGACGGACATCAATCGGCGATTGCTTGATCGTCTCGCTAAACTGCAATTCGTAGTTCGCCCGGAATTCGTCAATATCCGACTGATAGAAGAACAATTTTCTCGGATCCAGTGCTTTGATATAGAGTCGAAATGCTTCTTTGGAGAGGGACCGATCTAGAGTGCGTTGTGAAATGTGCCGTCTTTCCAGTTCATGAACAAAACTCCGTGCTACGGTGCGTTCTCTGGCATCTGGTTTGAGCGGCAGGAGCGGTTCCGACAAATCTTGCGCTGTTCCCCGCCAGGTTCCGGCATTGAACATTACTGCGGAGAGCAGAAGAGCGAAAACGAGAAGAAGTACCGTCCGATGGGTGCGAAGTAGGTTCATTACAGGATTGTTGATCAATGAATTCATAGTGTCAATTACGGTATTCCTACCCGTAAAGTCTCGGCATTATAACATTGTTTGGGATTCTGTGCAACTGTGATTTAGGGGAAGTGCAACTGTGATTTAGGGGAAATTGGTGAGTGAGGGGTGTGTAAAAATTTAGTGGGTAAACGTTTTTTTTGTTATTGCGTTATATTCTTTGCGCCCTTTGCGCAACCCTTGGCGTACTTTGCGGTTAAAAAAGACTTACAATAAAAAGTTCACAGAGCCCGGAGCGGAAGCTCCGGTGCTCCCGCACCGGGCTCTGTTTTGTTCTGTGCTCATTTTTCCCGCCAACCCTGTAACCGCAAAAGAGTCCTTAAAGAAAATGTCCAATTTGACACCGTTAAAGTATCTCCTTGGGGCAATGCTATCCTCGGGGCAATGCGATGATACCGCTGCGTACGAGTTCGATAATGCCAAAAGGACGCATTGCCTCTACAAATCCTTCAAGTTTCGACTCCTTGCCGGAAATTTCGATCATCATCGTTGTATCGCTGACATCGACGACATTTCCGCGGAAAATGGTAACCATTTCAAGAATTTTACTCCTTGCGCCGGGCAAAGCCTCGACTTTAAGCAACATCAAATCTCGTTCAACGTGTTCTTGCTGGGTAATGTCTTCGGCTTTGACGACCGTAATGAGTTTGCGCAACTGTTTGAGGATTTGCTCCTGGACTTTCTCATCACCGAAGGCGACGAACGTCATTCGGGACAATTTCGGATTCTCGGTTTCGCCGACGGCCAAACTGTCGATATTGTACCCCCTCGAAGCGAGCATTCCCGCAATGTGGGAAAGCACGCCCGGCACGTTTTGAACGAGTGCTGAAATTACATAACGCATGCCGGGAAGTGTACCATCATTGGGCTTTTTTGCAAGTACCAAGACAGGAATGCGAAAAGGCACGGGTGTGTCAAAATTTAGTGGGTAAACGTTTTTTTGTTATTACATTATCTTCTTTGCGCCCTTTGCGCACTTTGCGGTTAAAAAAGGTAGCCGTTCACGGGTTTTGGAAAATGGAGAATTTTCAGTCCCTTAAAATGCCTAAATTGCTCATTTTGTCGGCAGATTTGAAATTTTAACAACAAAATGGGCGGTTTACGTGGTTTGGGCAATCAAAAAACAGCGTTTTTCGTTAACCCGTGAACGGCTACTAAAAAAGAAAGGTTTAACCGCAAAGAACGCAAAGGATGCGCAAGGGACGCAAAGAATAAAACTTGTTCTCAGAGCCCGTAACGTCAGTTAGGGACACCAACCGAGCGATTCCCTGGCTTACCCCACGGGCTCTGTGAACATTGCTCTGTGCGTCCCTAACTAACGTTATGGGCTCTGTGAACGCGGCTCTGTGAACGCCTTGCTTTTCCTGATACCTCCTTCTCCCCTTGCACGCCCCTCTTTTTCGTTTAGAATGGGAGTGTTATTTCTATAGCCGACGGGTTCCCCTAGCGTGGATCCGGTCTCTATGACAACATTTCCCACATCCACGGGACCGCATTTGCCCGCCGCTGCCACACGGAGCGAACGCGTTGCCCAGCGGTCCACCGCACACGGTTTTTTCGTCGATGCCGCCCTCTTTCTCAAAAAAGAACACCGAGGACGCTTTATCGTCCTAATGTTCTTCACCGCCATCGCACTCAGTTGCATTATCGGCGCGTGGAATCCCCCCTTCTCTTTCCGAATCAACAGCCTTACAGAACGCTCCATCGTCTGTAACACTCCCTTTTCCGTCTTCAGTCCCGAACAAACACAAATGGAGGTCTATCGCGCCCGAACGACCGCTCCGCATGTCTTTGTCAATGACTCGCAGCCCCTCATTCAACTTCGGGAAGCCCTCTGGAATACCGTTGCCGTCCTCGTTCGAGTCAACACCTACGGCGACTTGGAGGAGCAGGAAAAAACTCTCTGGCTTGAATTTATCCGTTCTCCCGGACAGGAAAGTCTCCCCGCCGATCTGGATTTGGAAGCCGCCTTTGCTGATTTTGTAACCTATTTCAGGGACGAAATCCAATTCGACGGGTTTCAGTTGAAATTAAGCCGTGTTTTTATGCCCTTTGAGGACCATGGCGTTTTAACCCGACTCCCCTTCGGGCCGGAACATGGGAGTCAAGACCGAATTTTAGTCTATCGGAAAGAGAGTCCCCCCGACCATGCTGATGAATACAGGGTCAGTGAAGTGCTCATTCGGGATGGGACGGTGTTAAGGTATCTCTTACATCGGGAGATGGGAAATCCCCTGCTGGGGGATCAACTCTTTAATTGGATTTATCCGAAGATGCCTGAAACGCTCCGCGAGGACCAGCATGCCACTGCGCGGGTTGCCCAGGAAGCCGCCGATTCCGTGGAAGATGTCGTTTTAGAGTACACACAAGGGCAACTGCTCGTCAGTGCCGGCACGGTGCTGCAACGGAGCGATGTTGATTTGCTCTTGGCGGAATACAGAGAATCGCTCCATTCCCGAAATATGACGGAACAGTTCAGCCGCTTTATTTCGGTGAGCGTCATCTTCTTTCTGACCCTTGTGATTATCATTGCGCTCGATTTTCGGACAGAACGCCGCCGTCCGCAAACGCCTCAAGCCTTTTTCTTCCTGATGCTGGGTATGATTGTTACCGTTGCGGCCGCACAATGGGCACAATGGCCCGGTTTTACCAGTGCGGAATGGGAACTTCTGCCGTTGGTGCTCTTTGCGATGGCGATTTCCATCATCTATTCCTGGGAACTGGCGGCGGTGCTTTCCATTTTTCTGACCATCGTGATCGTGTGCGGAAGCGGAGGGAACATCGATTCATTCACGATTTTGCTCGGCACTTCCGTGGCGACGGCCGCTCAACTGGGGCGGTTGCGGTCGCGTGGGAAATTGGTGGCCGTCAGTGCGGTTTCCGGGCTCGCCGCATTTTTTCTCACGATTGCTCTGGGGATTCAGGGAGACCGTTTCCTTGGTCTGCCGCTCTATATGGATGCGGCGATTAACTTTCTCTGGGTGATGCTTGCAGGACTCTTGATGACGGGAGTGTTACCCTTCATAGAGAAGCAGTTCGGTATTTTGACGGATATGAGTCTGTTGGAACTCGGCGATGCCTCGCATCCCTTGTTACAAGAATTGATTAAGACGGCACCTGCCACTTACGGGCACAGCACGCAAGTCGGTGCGATTGCCGAAACCGCTGCCGAGGCGATTCATGCCCGAGGATTGCTCACCCGAGTCGGTGCCTATTTTCACGACATCGGCAAAATTATGAAACCGGAGTATTTCAGTGAAAATCAAAAGGGGAGTAACAATGTTCATGACACGCTCGGGCCGCAAATCAGCACCATCGTTTTAGTGGCGCATGTCAAAGACGGAGTGGACCTAGCACACCAGCACCATCTTCCGCAGCCGTTGATTGACCTGATCGAACAACATCACGGCACCTCCTTAGCCTCATTTTTCTACGGCAGGGCAATTAAGGAAGGGCAAGAAAGGGTGGAGGAGAGTACCTACCGTTATCCCGGCCCGAGGCCGAAAACAAAGGAAGCGGCCATTTTAATGATTGCGGATTCAAGCGAGAGTGCCTGCCGAAGTATAGGGATGGGAGTGCCGCCGAATAAGGTCGAAGCGAAGGTGCGTGCGCTCATTAAACAACGATTGGATGATGGGCAGTTCGATGATTCCGGTTTGACTCTCAATGAGTTGAAAATTATCGAGAAGAGTGTGATCAATTCCATCGTGGCGGCGATGCATGGAAGAATCCAATATCCCGACGGCGAACAGAAGCATGACCATTACAGCGGCATTGACTATAATAGTGCCGTCCGAACGATGTAAGACTGTTCATGTAAGGCTGTGTCGCAAAATAACCTTGTCGTTTGTGTGTGGGGTGTGTCCAAGTTTAGTGGTGTTTTTCCTTTTCTTTGCGTCCTTTGCGTGTTTCCTTGCGTCCTTTGCGGTTAAAAAAGAACTAACCGCAAAGTACGCAAAGAAAAAAGTGCATGGTATAATCGCCCGGAAAATACGTTGCGCCGGAGTACCGGCTAAATGAATAATGTCTGCCGAACCGCTTGACCTCCGCTCGCCGCTCATCTATCTCAAAGGAGTCGGACCGCAACGAGCGGAAATCCTGCACCGCATCGGCATCCATCGAGTCAGCGACCTGCTCTTTTACTTTCCCCGCGATTATCAGGACATGACCGAGCGTCGGGAATTTCATGAACTCGAAGAAGCCTCTAAACAATTAGGAGGGAAACTCCAAACCATCGTCGGCACCATCGAAGAATGGAGTCGCAAATCCACGCGGCGTGGAGAAATGCTCACCCTCGTTGTAAATTGCGGCAAAGGTTATGTCAAAGGACTCTGGTTCAAGATGCCGTTCATCATTCGGGACTTCGCACAGGGACGCAAAGTTATGCTCACCGGCAAGCCGAAATACGACTATCCCTTTTGGGTGATGATGCATCCAATGATCACGTACCTTGCCGATAATGAAGACGAGGAGAACGTTGAACCGTTTCTGCCGATCTATCCGCTGACCGAAGGACTCAAACAGTTTCACATGCGGCGAATCGTCCGAGAAATGTTACCAATCTTTACGCCAATGCTAGACGAAGTTTTTCCCGAACAATATTTGCAGGAACATAAATTGCTGCGCATTGACGAAGCGGTTCGGGCGATTCATTTTCCGAAAGACCAGACGGAAAAAATTTGGGCATTGCGGCGGTTCGTCTATCAAGAACTTTTCGTATTGCAACTGGGGCTCGCAATGCGGCGGTTGCAACATCAAACGCAGTTAAAGGCATCGCCGATGGGATTGACGGCGGAAGTCAATTCACAAATCAGGCAACGTTTTCCTTTTGAACTCACGAAAGCGCAGGAACGAGTCATCAAAGACATCGTAAAGGACATGTCGCAACCGGTGCCGATGAATCGTCTCTTGCAAGGGGACGTGGGCAGCGGCAAAACGATTGTGGCGGTCTATGCAATGCTTCTTGCTGCCGCCAATGGGTATCAATCGGTCTTTATGGCACCGACGGAAGTCCTGGCGAGGCAACACCTTCGGACACTGACGCGGATGCTTGAGGTAGGCAACCGACCACAATCAGAACCACTATCAGAGCCCGGAGCGGAAGCTCCGGCGAGTCCTCATCTACCGATTCGGACTCTGAATGTTGCGGCTCTGAATAACGTGAAAATCGCTCCGCTCTTCGGCGGACAGAAAACGGCGGAACGTTCAAGAGCCTTACGGGACATTGCCAGCGGAGCGGCACAGATTATTGTCGGTACACAGGCAATCATTCATGGTGAAGTGCCGTTTAACAATTTGGGGTTGGTCATCATCGACGAGCAACACAAGTTCGGTGTCATGCAACGAGCAGCGTTAAAGTTAGCCGCTCCGCCTGCAGAGCGCGGCGTTTCGCAGGCGAAACGGCTAACGTTTGACCCGCACTATCTCGTGATGACGGCAACGCCGATTCCTCGCAGCATTACCATGACGATGTTCGGCGATCTCGATGTGTCGATAATGAACGAAATGCCGCCCGGTCGGCAGCCCGTCAAGACGTACATTGCCGAGTCGGAACGCCGAGCCGCCTGGTGGGATTTCGTCGCACGAAAAATGACCGAAGAACGTTGGCAAGGTTATGTCGTTGTGCCGCTCGTCGAAGAGTCGGAAAATCTGGATGCTCAAAGTGTTATCGAAGTGTATGAACAACTCTCGACGGGACCCTTACAAGGTTTTCGGCTTGGAATGATTCATGGCCGAATGTCCACCGAAGAGAAGGAGCGGATTATGTTCGAGTTCCGAACAGGAGAGATTCAAATCCTTGTGGCGACGACGGTGATTGAAGTCGGCGTGGACGTTCCGAATGCGAATTTGCTGACGATTGAGAGTGCGGAGCGTTTTGGGTTGTCGCAGTTGCATCAACTTCGGGGACGTATTGGTCGGGGCAGCAATCCGGGTTATTGTACTGTGTTTTACAATCCGGCGACGGCGGATGCACAGAAGCGGTTGAAGGCGTTTGAAAAAACGTCGGATGGTTTCAAATTAGCGGAGAAGGATTTCGAGATTCGCGGTTCGGGGGACTTGTTTGGTACGCAGCAGCATGGCATTCCGCCGTTCCGCATTGCCGATTTGGTCAGGGATAAGGATGTGTTATTGGAAGCGCGAAGCGACGCTGTGGAATTGGTGCGTGATGATCCCGGTTTGTCTCGACCAGAGCATGCGAAGTTGCGTAAGCAGATGTTAAGCCGTTACGGTGCGGTGTTGAATCTGGGGGACGTGGGATAGCGTCATTCTCCGAAAAAGATTTTTGTTTTTGTCATACGCTCTATGGTTTCGAGTTTCACTCGCAGGAATTCCATCGGTCGATTGCCCTTGATACGGTTATACGAACCGCAGAGCAACTGATAGTTTTCGTAATAATCACCGCCGCCCTTCGACTTCGGAATGATATGGTCAATTTCAAGATTGCGGCATTCAAAGTCTTGACCGCAAGCCTTGCATTTTCCTTTTTGCTCTCTGTAAAGCCGCTGCTTGATCGGTTCCGTCGGTGAAACAATTTGTACATCTGTTCGCTTGGGAATTTGCTCCGTTGCAGTAAAATCTTTGAACAATCCAGCGTCATCACTCAAACGTTGCACCAAAATTTTTACTGATTGCTTTTCAAGGTCAATGCCAATCCATTTTCTACCAAGTTGTTGAGCGGCAACACACGTCGTTGCACAACCGCAAAAGGGATCCATGACAATGTCGTCTTCGTTGGACGATGCAAGAATGATTCGTTTCAATAATGCAAGCGGTTTTTGGGTAGGATATCGGTCGAGTTGCCATAGAGATTACAAAAAACAAAAGCAGAACTCGACCTGTTAATCGGATACACTATCATCTTGCAGTAAAGGATTATCTTGCAATAAAGGATCGTAAAACAAAGGAATACACAATGACACCGCCAAAGAAGCCCGCCGAAATGATGCAGTTTGTAAAAGAGATATTTTTGCGAACAATGTCAAAAGATTCCATTCAGGTTACACACAAGATTATCGACAACTGGGTAGGCAAAGATGTCTGGTATTTCGTCAAGTATAGGAAACGATGTAATTATCTATTTCGTTCAGGTTTAGGTTTGCACAAGTTTTACACAATCAACAGAAGATTATGCTGGACAGATCAAGACGGATTACAAAGACAACGAAAGGAAATCAAAAAAGAAATCCAACAGTATGCCCAAAATAAGACGGACATATTGAAAGGACAAGTCAATTTTATGCTTGATTTTCTTGTTTGTGATAAAAAAAAGTATCCCCAAGCGTTCCACCAACGATATGTCATTAGAAGAGTAAAGATATGGGTATATGCGAGACGGCGTTGCTTATCATCAGGGATGTGGACAAATCATGGAACACAAGACAAAAATTTTCCCAGAACACTGCCAGGGCATGTCGATTTTGCTCTCTATGTACTCGACTGTATGGGAGAAGAGTTTAAGAAGGAAGAGTATCGCCATTACATCGTTGATGCCGTGAGCGAGTGGATAAACGAAGTGTAGAATCTGTTGGCAAGCCGGATGCCCAGATACTCCAAACACTCGCCATTCAAGCCGATTCATGTTAATATCCCATCACGGGCGGTATTCCCAAACAGACTCACATAGCGTACAATGCGGGTGTATTTGACGATGACGAATTAGCCCCCTCCCGAAATTGACATGACCGACACGAACCAAACAGCAGAACGAACCACGAACGACACAACGAAGGCTGACAGTTTATCGGAATGGGTGCAGAGAGAAGATTTGCTCATCGATCCAGAGTTCCAAAAATTGTTCTCTGCCAACTCAACAGAGATAGGATACGAGGGGTTGAAAGAGGATATACGGCACAGAGGTATCCTTGACAAGTTGATAGGCTGGGCAGAATGGGGAATACTTCTTGACGGGCATACACGTTGCAAAATCCATGAAG
>Ga0099364_10008451_pt1 | contig 14488 bp, 9 predicted proteins | sample TergutTh196P3_FD_73070 | JGI IMG/M metagenome (GOLD analysis project Ga0099364, IMG submission 73070) | Microcerotermes parvus P3 segment gut microbial communities from Pointe-Noire, Republic of the Congo - Th196 P3 | ecosystem: Host-associated > Arthropoda: Insects > Digestive system > Gut ... | reverse complement strand
CCAAATTTTATTTGCTAAAAACAAAAAAAAGCGAGGCAAAGCCTCGCCGGACAGAACGACGGAGGTGGAAATCTCCGCCGAACGGGGATATCTGAAATTACATTTTTTGCAAAAAACTATTTTGCAGAAACGTATTCAAAGGTCATAATCAATTCCTCTGTATAGCCTCGACCATTTGTTTCAACAACCTTGCATGATGACACATAACCATCTGAATCTGTTTGATATTGTGAGAAAGCCCATTCTTGAAAATCATCATCGTCGTAGTATATTGCAGATTTTGCAAGCATATTTTTACTTGGAGGAGAAAAAATCTCTCCAAACTCATCAATCCAAAACAAAAGCCAATCGGGATTTGTAGCATAGCGAAACACATTCAATACAGTTGAATAACTATAATGTATGTAATCTTCTTCTATATACGCTTGCATTAAATTCCCATCAGTATAAGTGAAATCATTTACGTAGTCTTCATCAATCCACACAAGTTTTGTCATTTGTCCGTTGGCGTTAAGTGTGATGACTTCTGTTCCCCAATCAGAAGTAATAATTATTTGGTTGTTACCCACATATTGAACTGTACTCACTTCAGAACGATCCCCCCAAGACGAAAACGTTGTTATTTTCGATAGCCTATTGTTGGCATCATATTCGATTTTTGCGGTATTAATTCCTCCAGAAATCCTAATAAAATCCGTTAATCGGTTTAAGTCATCATATTTGAAAGTCCATTCTGTCCTAGTGTGAGCGTCGGAAGTCCACGTAATTGTAATTTTTGATGGTAGTTTTTTAACTCCGTTTTCTTCTTTTGGATCCTTGTCACAAGACTTAAAGACAAGCGAAAACGCAATAACAGCGGTCATTGTATAAATAAATTTTTTCATTGATTGTTTTGTTTTAACGTCTGCTCCTTTAAGCAGACCATTGATATTAAATTGATTTTGTTGCTGTACCGATGAGTTTTGTTGTTCACATACGCACATAAAAAAAGCGTGGTACTTCTCAGTACTCCGCTATCAGAGGTATTTAGCGTGACCCGCAAAGACGGAATAAGTAAAAGTCCACGCTTACGTGAACATTTTGACTTAATCCTTTCTTTGCTTCAAATCGCTAAATTTTCTGATAGAAAGAATAATCTAAAATGCTTTTTTCAATGTATTTCAAGATGTGCGTATCAGCACGTTATTTTTTCATAGGCGATTTAAGGTTTATTTTTTTTGCAAAGATAGTTCTGTTTTTTTTTAGTTTTCGAGAATAAATTTTTCAATAGTTTCAATAAAATTCTTTGCGGGTTCTACAAGCGACAAAACCATTTCCGGTTTCACATCAACCCAGACATCGTAATCTCCTTTCAGCCGAAGGTCAAATAATGCTTGTAGTGCAGACGCCGTATCATCTTTTATTTTTCCTGTTTTTACAAAGTGAAGTCCAAACAAACCGACTAACCCCGAATGTGTCTTGGCTTGATGGCCGTTCTGTATCATCAATGCCTGTGCTGCGTAATAGCAAGCATAATACAGACGGTTTGCCGCAAAACGCCACAATTTATTGTCTATCAAAATACCGATTTCAGCATAGGTCTCTCGCGATTGTTGCAATCGTATCTTAACAATAGCTGCTCTTTCTTCTTCGTCTAATCTCATATTTTTTTAAGTTATTGTGATTCCTTCGTGTTCGACTTCTTTGTAGAATGGCGTAAAACTTCGTTTTGCCCATTCATCTGTTGTATAAAGCATCGCACTGATATATGTTCCATAGTTCCAACCCAATTTTGTGAAAGGATAGGCATAATTATTCATATCTTCAAGAGTAATTTTATCCTTATTAAGCAATAACAACAAATCCCAATCCGACTCATCATGCATATCTCCACGTGCCTGCGAACCAAAGAGAATGACTTTCTCGTTCGGCATGATTTGCTGTTTCAGCTGGCGGATTTGTTCAAAGATTTGGGTGTTCATGGCTTATATTTTTCGCAAAATTACGAAATTTATTTGACATAACCAAATTTTCTGTTCAGTGAACATGGAAATTCGGCAACGTTTTGTAGTATGCGATAAGTGTTGGTGTGTGATTTGGAAAACGCTGAATGTGCAGATTTAATGCGGTGTTGACTTCATCAACCGTGCCGACACATTCGAACGGTTTTACGGTTTCAATACCGATTAATTGGTTGAATTCGTGTTTCAACATTTCGTTGTTCAACAAGTCAACACCAAAAATTTCAAGCATTTTTTCAGGGTCGATAAACGGCGATAAAATAATGTATGCAAACAAACATTTTGCACAATTGCAACACCAAATATCCTCTTTCGAACCTACATTGCAACTTCTGAAAACACTGTGATACTGCGGGAATCGAGCGAAGCGTTCTGAAATTTCCAATTCGTTCAACGAACGTAAAAAACTGAAATAATCAAAATCGTCCGAGATATATTTTTTTACATAATCTCTGAAATCCACTTCAAATTCAAGGGATTTGGAGTATTGATGATTTACATTTTGATCTAAAACCGTTGCTTCGTTTGCACTTGATTCGTTCGACAAGGCAATATGTTTCATTCCGGTAATCGCTGATGTGAGTAAGGATACAAAAGCCAGCATTGCCGAGAAAGGTGTGTGTCCGTTCAGAAATCCTTCGGCATTTAATTCGAGTAATCGCTGATGAATGGTGCGATTGACTTCAATAATTTGGTCGCGTTCGAAACCTGCAATTCTTGCACAATTCAAAGTTGCACCACGCGGATTGATAATCATCGGACATATCTCTAACTTCGATTTCCGTAGCAATTCCAACGTTACAACCGAATCTTTTCCGCCACCAATCGGGACAATTATTTTTTCATCTAAATCGAAATTTTGTTTCTCTAAAACAAGATCGGAAACAGATTTAATTTCCATAAATTCCGACTGCGAAGTTTGAATTTCATTCACATAAAAAAACTCTCCAAGTCCATGAAAATATAATTTTTTCCACCATTCGATTTGTTCGTTCGACAACGCAAAAGGTTTGACCACAACCGTTGGAGAACACGTTGCTTTCCAATAACTTACCATCTCAATCATTCCGATATGAAAGGCTAAAAGATTGATTTGTTCATCGGAAAGTTCGTTAATTTTATAGAACGAACGAGCCGGAATTATTATCGTTGGCTGAAATTTGATGTGTTCGGAAACGACAAATAAAAATTCGATTTGTAATTTTTTTTCCGAACGTGTAACATGAAATGATTCGTAAGAAAAAATCGGATATTGTTTTCGAAAGTTTAGATATTTTTCGTAATTGCTTGACATAAAACGGAAATATATAATTTTGCAAAGGTACAAAAAATTTTATTAACAATATGGATTTTTTTTGTGGATAAGTTTTATTACTGCTGTCAATCGCCGACATACGTAGGTAAAAAAAAATACTAACAAAAAATTGTTGATAACGACATTATGTTATTTCAAAATTTTATAGTATTTTTGCAGACCCAAATCAGATATTATCAACCCGACATATTTTTTAGAATTAAAATAAAAAAGAGATGAGTACGAAACCACTTTTCACAGATGAAATTTCTCTTGCAGAAAAGCAAGCAAGATCCGAAACACCTTACGACAAGGTTTCTACCGGACGCATTAAACCGAGTTCGAGAGATCAATTGGAAACAGAAAAAGCCCAAGAACTATCCAGTATGAAAAAGAAAAACAGCGATGAATTGGAGGCATTAGATCATGCCACAATTTTGGAAAACGCAACGATTTATTTCAAAGGCGACAGTCTTGCAGCGAATGTTTGGATGAATAAATATGCGTTGAAAGACAGTGAAAACAATGTCTATGAGATGACTCCCGACGATATGCATCGCCGTATTGCTCGCGAGTTTGCACGTATTGAGAACAAGTATGTCAATCCGATGGACGAGGAAACGATTTATCAGTTGTTGAAAGATTTCAAATTCGTGATTCCGCAAGGCAGTCCGATGGCAGGAATCGGGAATGATTTTCAAGTGGCGTCGCTCTCGAATTGCTTTGTAATCGGCAATTCCGGAGATTCGGATTCGTATGGCGGTATTATGAAAATTGATCAAGAACAGGTACAATTGATGAAACGTCGAGGTGGTGTCGGACATGATTTGTCGCATATTCGTCCAAAGGGTTCGCCAGTTAAAAACAGTGCGTTGACATCGACCGGATTGGTGCCTTTTATGGAGCGTTATTCGAATTCGACTCGTGAAGTTGCACAAGATGGTCGGCGTGGTGCATTGATGTTGAGTATTTCCATCAAACACCCGGAGGCAGAGGGTTTCATCGATGCCAAAATGACCGAAGGAAAAATTACGGGAGCCAATGTTTCGGTGAAAATTACCGATGAATTTATGCAATGTTTGAAAGACGATAAACCTTTTATTCAGCAATACCCTATTAATTCTGACAATCCGGTGGTTGTTCAGGAAGTTGATCCGAAAAAACTTTGGGACAAAATCATTCACAACGCTTGGAAATCCGCAGAACCCGGAGTTTTGTTTTGGGATACGATTACGAGTGAATCTGTTCCGGATTGCTACGCAGACTTGGGTTTCAAAACTATTTCCACCAATCCTTGCGGAGAAATTCCGTTGTGTACTTACGACAGTTGCCGTTTGATTGCTATGAATTTGTATTCTTACGTTGAAGATCCGTTTACGAAAAAAGCGAAATTCAACATGGAATTATTCCGTGACCATGTTCAAAAAGCCCAGCGTTTGATGGACGATTTGATTGATTTGGAATTGGAAAATGTGGATAAAATTTTGGCAAAAATCGAACTTGATCCTGAGGAGGCGGAAATCAAACGTATTGAGAAAAATTTGTGGCTCAACATTAAGATGAAAAGTATGGAAGGACGTCGCACGGGCTTAGGCATTACCGCTGAAGGCGATATGTTGGCGGCTTTGGGCTTGCGTTACGGAAGTGATGAGGCAACTGATTTTTCGGTTGAAGTTCACAAAAATTTGGCGGTGAATGCTTACAAATCATCGATTATGATGGCGAAAGAACGCGGTGCGTTTCCGATTTACAAAACAGGTCGTGAAGCGAACAATCCGTTTGTGAATCGCATTCGCGAGGTTGCACCGGAAGTGTACGAGGAAATGGCACAATACGGTCGCAGAAATATCGCATTGTTGACGATTGCTCCGACAGGTTCGGTGAGTATTTGCACACAAACCACATCAGGTATTGAGCCGGTGTTTATGGTGTCTTACAAACGTCGCAGAAAAGTGAATCCGAACGATAAGGGTGTGAAGGTGAGTTATGTTGATGAAGTTGGCGATTCGTGGGAGGAGTACAATGTGTTTCATCCGAAATTTGTGAAATGGCTTGTTCAAAATGACTACGATGTTGAAGCGGTGAAATCCATGAATGACGAGGATTTGAGTATGATTATCGAAAAATCGCCGTATCACAAAGCGACTTCAAACGATATTGATTGGTTGAGTAAAGTGAAAATGCAAGGTGCGGTTCAAAAATGGGTTGATCATTCGATTAGTGTAACTGTGAATATCCCTGCGGAAACGAAAGAGGAGTTGGTGAGTGAAATTTACCAAACAGCGTGGGAGAGCGGTTGTAAGGGCATGACCATTTATCGCGATGGTTCTCGTGGAGGCGTTTTGATTTCGAAAAACGACAAGAAAAAAGAAACTATTGCCGAACATAAACCAATTTCTCGTCCGAAAGTTTTGGAAGCGGAAGTTGTACGTTTTCAAAACGATTATGAGAAATGGATTGCTGTTGTTGGACTTCAAAACGGCAAGCCTTACGAGATTTTCACCGGATTGGCAGATGATTTTTATTTGCCGCCTTCGGTCAACAAAGGTTTTATTGTTAAAGTAAAAGATGACAACAGTATTGAGCCGACACGTTACGATTTCGAGTTTTTGGATAAGCAAGGTTATCGTAGAGTTATGGAAGGTTTGTCGCGAACGTTTGACGAAAAATTTTGGAACTATGCGATTTTGATTTCCGGAATTTTGCGACATGGCATGCCGATTACGGAGGCTGTTGATTTGATTGCGAATTTGAAACTTGGCGAAGACAGCATCAACACTTGGAAAAACGGCGTTGTTCGTGCGTTGCGGAAGTATATTCCGGATGGCACTGTTGCCGAAAAAGTTCGCTGTCCTGAATGCAACGAATCCACTGTAATTTACAAGGAAGGTTGTTTAGCTTGCACGTCTTGCGGGTATTCGAAGTGTGGGTAATTTTCACAAAAATTTGGTTTTTAGGATTTTTTTTTGTAATTTTGCAAAAATTTTATAATTTTGCAAAAAAGAGCGTCTGCATCGAACAGTTTCGGTAATCAAAAAATGAGAACAAACACCATGCAAGCAAAAAACGAATATCTAAACAAATTACAGCAGTTCAAACAGCAGTATTCATCGGAGTATGGCATTGAACGCATTGGTATTTTTGGTTCGGTGGCACGTGGTGAACATGCTGAAAGTAGTGATGTTGACATATACTATGAGGGGAAATCCATGGGTTTGAAATCACTTGTGGAATTTCCAATGCATCTTGAGAAATTTTTGGGTGCACCGGTTGATGTGGTAAGAAACCACAGCAATTTGCGTCCCTCTTTTGTTGAACGTATTATGTGCGATGTTATCTATGTTTGATAAAGTGTTGCCTATAGAAATCGTAGAAAATTTGGAGCAGATCATTGAAACTTTGCTCGAAGGTACGGCAGGTATATCCGACATCAATCGCTTGCCGGAGACGGCAGACGGAATGTTGCGACTGAACGGAATATGTATGTGTTTCATCGTGATTGGCGAAGAAGTCAAGCGTATTGATAAATACACTCAAAATCAACTCTTGCCTAACTACCCATCAATTCCGTGGGAGAGCATCAAAGGAATGCGAGACAGGATTGCCCACGGTTATTTCGAGATCGATGTTGATGTTGTTTTTGATGCGTTGAAAAACGATATCCCGCAATTGTTGCAAGTTATTAAGCAAATGAAAAACGACTTGAAAGTATTATAAAATAAAATAAAAAAATAACCCCGCCTATGAAAAAATAGCGTAACGGATTACGCAAAAAAAAAAATACATACTGAAAAAGCGTTAAGCTACCGTCTTGTTTAATGAAAAACTTCGACATTTTTCATGGGATATCAAGGCGAGTAAGTTCAGACGCTCACGGGAAACCGTGGGCTTTTACTCGTAATTATTTGATATCTCAGGTTCGTCGAAGTACCTTCATTAAACAAATAAAAGACATTCAGAGTAATCGCCTCCGGTTTTTTTAATGTGATGTGTGATGTGTGATCCGTGAGGATCCGTCCGTAGCCAATGGCACTGCCTCACAGTTCACAGCTCACACCTCACAAATAAACAATTAAACAATCATAAACCATAAACCATAAACCATAAATCATAAAACATAAAACATAAAACATAAATCATAAATCATAAATCAAAAACAACAATCACAAAAAATATACATTATGAAAAAATCACTTTTTTTTGCAACTTGTTTTCTACTTTGCAATCCCCAAATTTTATTTGGGCAAGAAGTCGCTAACACCGTACGCCTTACAACGGGTGAAGTTCGAAACACCCTACTGTTTGGCAACAGTACACAAAACCCCGTCAACACCGACGTTGTGGTCCGTAACTCCGCATCTGACATGCCGCTTTCGGGAACCAACAACGTACCACAATTGGTCGCAAGTCCTTTTGTTTCGGCAACAAGTTTTCAAATCTCGTTCAACAGTCCGTTGCTGAATGCGGGTACTCTGCAAGGGCTCAGACCCTCAGATATTTCGGGCAAAGACTTGGACTACAACCCGCGTGTATCCTGCGACAGCATCGACATTGGTGCGATGGAATACCCCGTGCTAAGCACTGTGTTCACATTGCAACCTGTTGACCAAGGAATCTGTGAAGGTATGCCTATCACGATCCAAACTGAGGCACAAGGCACCGGTTTGATCACCTACCGATTGCAACGCAATGGTACGGACGCAGCACCTGTAAACACAACGGGAACTTTCACGCTCGACGGTCATCTGACCGATGCCGGACAGTATCGCGTGATTGCACAAGGCAGCTGTTGCAGTGACACTTCCAACACTTTCACCATCACAGTTGATGCCATGCCCATGGTACAACTCGTAACTTACGACACCACCATCTACGAGGGTGATGCCGTGCCTTTGCAAATCCTCTCTTACATCGGAGATGAAGTCTATTGGGAAACAGCAGACGGAACGATTATTCCGCACACCGATGATTTGGTGATACCAAACATCACGCAAACCACCGAATTTACGGCTGTTGTGAAAAACGGCGAATGTTCCGAATATGCAACAGCAACGCTGGTGGTTACTGTTCACGGATCGCCTTGCGTTATTGCGATAGCCGGTCCGACCGACACGACCATTTGTGTTGGCGAACGCTACAGATTGATGACCAATCCTGCTCTCACCACAGCAACCGTTACCGGTTGGGAAGTGGTAGGCTCCGCCCAAACACATGAACCGGGCGAACTCGTCAGACCTGAAATTACAACGCAATACGTAGCCATGGGCGAGGTTAGAGACGGCTCAGACCGAACCTGTTCCAGTGCCGACACGCTGACCATTACCGTGTATCATGTTAATCTAACCGTCATGCCCGATGAGGAATTCTGCGGTGTTCAAGACGTTGAACTAACCTCAACACCATCTGCCAATGTACAATGGCATACCATCGCAGGCGATTCTATCGGCGAAGGAAATGTCTGGGTTCAAACAGAGGAAAACGTGCGAAACCTTTATGTAGCCTCACTTACAGAGGGACGTTGCACCAAACGCGACACCGTTTCCATTTATGCCAACCCACCCGATCTGCAAGTGTTTGCAAGGCATACAACCATTTGTGAGGGTGAAACTTTACAGTTAACAACCAACATTGAATCTCGTTTTGTGGAGTGGTTTGATGAAACATCTGAAACCATTTTGCACGACGAAGACCCCATCGTTCAACCTTCACAGGGAAATTACATCTACGTAGCATGGGCATGGGACGATCTTTGTGGCAATGTTTCCGACACGGCTTTTGTAATCGTGCAAGCACAACCCGAATTTGAGATTACACCCGTTCCGGAAGTATGTCCGCTTGATCCCGTGCACCTGACAGCAACACCCAACGCATTCTATTGGACCAACATTGATGGATATCGGGTAGACAATCCCATTTCGCCGGAAGAAACCATGGAAATCGTAGGGGTATATTTTGATGGAGTTTGCACGGTTTTCGACACTATCGTGGTTGAGGTCGAAACCGTGGACTTCATCGTTCAAGGTGATACCACCATTCAGCAAGGCGAACACGTACAACTTTGGTCGAACCAAGAAAACGCAATATGGCTGGAAATGACAGCAGGTGATCCGGTGGTGTTGCACACTCGTTTGGTTCAGCCAACAGACACCACCATCTACATGGCTGTGCTCGAAACCGACAACTGTACATTTACACAATACGTTACGGTCTACGTGATTCCCATTGATGATCCGGACATTCCCACCGACACTTTTGATATCGTCGTTGATGCCGGACCGGGCTGTTTTGACGGCGAAGGCTGGGCAATTGTAACTGCAACCGGACCGACAGGACCTTACACTTATTTGTGGAGTAATAATGTTCAAGATACGCTGAACACAGACCTGCAACCCGGAACCTACACGGTTACGGTTACAGATGCCGACGGAAAATCCAAAACCGCAACCGTAACCGTGCCACCAAGCACGCCGGTGAGTATCACCGTACAATCCGTAACCTCTGCCGGAACAGAGGACTGTATCGGAGGCTCAATCTTTACAACGATTGCAGGAGGAGCGGGAGACCCTGTAAACTTTATGTTTGAATGGAGTGACCAATCCGTAGGTCAAGACCTGATTAATGTAGAATCCGGTACGTATATGCTAACCGTAATCGATGAAATGGGTTGCGAATATACCGAAAGTGTTCCTATTCCGTGCTCGTTCCAAAGAGTGATGCCGACGCTGTATATTTCGCCCAACAACGATGGAGACAACGACTATTTGGGCATCAAACACATCGAACGTTATCCGATCAATACAGTCATTATCCTCAACAGTTCGGGCGATGAAGTGAATCGCATTGTCAACTACGACAACTACGATCCGAACAGACGATGGGACGGACGAAATAAACGAAACCAAGTTTTGCCTGATGGAATTTACTATTACATCATCGAAGCCGAAGGTGTTAAAGCCATGGCAGGCTGGTTATTAATGAAAGCATCTAAATCTAAATAAACATATATCACCATGAAAAATAAAATTTTAATATCAGTCATTATCGCCTGTTTCTGCGGACAAACCTTTGCTCAGTTAAATGTTCCGTTGGCGATGTATTCCGGAAATCAAACCGTGTATAATCCGGGCTATACGGGGCTTTACGATTTATTATCCATCAATTTAACGGTTCGTAAATCGTGGGTAGGACTTCCGGGTTCGCCAAGTATGATCAATTTCAACGGACATGCTCCGTTCGAAAGTCAGAAAAACGCCATGGGCTTTGTCTATCAGCGTGAGGAATGGGGCAACTTGACCGGAAATTCGGTCTATGCCAACTATTCTCACAAAGTTTATTTAGGTCCGGGCACCCTCAATTTGGGTGTTCAAGCCGGATTTCTAAACCATATTGTGGATTGGGATAAAATCGACTATGTGATGCACGAAACCGACCAGACTTTGGATAAAGGACGTCAGCCAAGTACAAAATTCGATGCCGGTTTGGGTGCCTACTTTTTGGCTCCGAATTGGTATGCCGGTATTTCCGCCATGAATCTTATGCAACCCAAATATGGCGTTCACGAAATAGACGGAAAGGAATGGTTTTCACAGATGCGGTCGCAATTCTTTCTAACGGGAGGCTATGTTTACGATATAGACGAATGGTCGCTACGTCCCGAAGTCTTGATGCGTTACGTTCACACCATGCCGCTTTTGGTCAATGTGGGAGCACACGTATTTTATGACAATACGTATGGTTTGGGTGTTACGCTGCGAACCGGAATCAAAGCCGTTAATTTCAACCTGAAAGCCAATATCATGGAAGGTCTGAGAATCGGTTATTCTTACGGTGTTGCTTACGGTGCACTGAAACCTTACCAACGCGGATCGCACGAAATTCAAATCAATTACACTCTCCAAATTTGGAAAAGGGATGAAATGAAACATCACCCCGATTTTTGGCTATAAAAAAAAATAACAACAAACAATCACAGATATGAAAACAAAACTTTTAGTATTGGCAGCCGCACTTGTCATCAGCGTTGGCGGTTTTGCACAAATCTACGTCAAACCGAACGCAACCGGAAACGCTGACGGAACTTCGTGGGACCATGCCACAACCTTGGAAAATGCAATGATTTTGGCACAAACTTCGCCCGACGATATTTGGGTGCAAGCCGGAACTTACCCGGTTCATAACACCTTGCAAGTGCCTGCAGAAACAAGGCTTTTCGGAGGTTTCGACGGAACTGAGACCGAACTCTCAGCACGAAACTACGCTACAAACACAACCATCTTTGAAGGCAACAACACCCACACCGTAGTACGTTTGGGCGATCATGCCGTGCTCAATGGGTTCACCGTGAGAAACGGTAGAGCAGGTTCCGGAAACTCCTCAGGTGGAGGTGTTTACATGGGACAGGATGCACAAGTAGAAAACTGCTACATTATGCACAACCGTGCCGTAAGCTACGGCGGTGGCATCTTTGCCGAGGGCGACGGATTGGTCTATAACACCGTGATTGCTCACAATGCAGCCGGAATAGACGGCTCAGCCATCTACGGAACCTCACTCATCGTGCAAAACAACACCATCGTCGGAAACGAAATAGGAATTGATTGCCTGCCCCCTGACGCGCCCACTGCTGACATCATACCAAACTCTGCCTGCTCGGGTACTCCAAACGGCGTGATAACCATCACTGACCCGGTAGGACCGGAATACGAATACTCCATAGACGGAGGCACAACATGGCAAACTTCGCCTACCTTTACAGGTAGAACCTCACACAGTTATACCGTTATCGTGAGATACATACACAACACCTCCTGCGAAAACAGCAACAGTTTCCTCGTTGGCAGCAGTTCCGGTGCACCGGTCATCACCGGCATCGACGTGTCGCCCAACGACAGTATATGCAGCTCGGCATCAACCACTATCGATCTCACGCCACAATTCAATAAAACAGGCTCCTACTCCTATCTTTGGAGCCCCGGCGGTGCAACCGACGAAGTGCTTACCCTCAATTCGGGTGACATCACCGAAACCACAACCTACACCGTAACCATCACCAATACGGATAATAACTGCGAAAGCTACGACGACATCACCATCTACGTGATAGATCCGATCGCTATCGACAACATCGCCTCAACGCAAGATTTCATCTGCCTTGGGGGCACATCTCCGGAGATCACCGTAACGCCAAGCACCACGACAGGCATCACCTATCAGTGGCAACGCTCGGAAACCCATGAGGGTATCTATGCCGACGTCGAATCGGCTACGGCACAAACCTACACCGTGCCCAACACACCTGCATCCGACTATTGGTATCGCTGTATCATCACCACCACCAACGGCATTTGCCCGCCGGTGGTTAGCGACTCAATCCGTGTGCAAGTGTTCAGCCACCCCGCTACCCCCGTTCGCAGTGATGCCAACGGCAACGTGGCTTGTCGTTATGCACCGCATACTCTCTCCGTTAATGATGTTTCGGGTGCTACCTTTAATTGGACGGCACCTACAGGTTGGTCGCCAAGTTCGGAAACAGGAACCACATTTACGACCACTCCGGGAGAACTTGCGAATGATGAGGATATTACCGTTACAGCAATTGTCAACGGTTGTACAAGTGAACCGCTTACTATAGCGATGACTTTGAACGATGTTCCGAGCACGCCGGGAACAATAACATTTGATCCTGCTTCGGCTTGTCTGGGCAGTACGTTCACAGCCTCTATTGATACTGTTCCGGGTGCAACATCTTACACCTGGACTACTCCTGCGAGCATGACCGATGACGGTAGCGATAGCACAACCCTCACCGTTACCAATGCCGGCACAACAACGGGTTCTTTGGCTGTTACGGTAACGGCAAACAATGACTGCGGACCAAGTGAGGTGAGGACGGGAAACATTACCATCAACGCTATCCCTGCTATGCCCGTTCGCAGTGATGCCAACGGCAATGAAGTATGTCGAAATTCGTCGCATACCCTCGCGGTGAACGCCGTTTCGGACGTAACTTTTAACTGGACGGCACCCACAGGCTGGTCGCCAAATTCAGGAACAGGAACCACATTTACGACCACTCCGGGGGCTGATGCCGTTAACGGCAATATCACCGTTACCCGAACTGACAACAACGGTTGTACAAGTGAACCGCTTACTATAGCGATGACGATTAACGAACCGCCCACCATCGGCGAGGTTACTCCTTCCGGAGCCGACCGCATCTCATTTGTAGAAGGAGGACCGCCATTTACTCCGCTAACCATTTCGCCCACAGGAACCCCACCGATTAACATCCAGTGGTTCTCGCACACATTAGCAAGCACCACAGAGGGCACAGATCTGGGTGACAACAACGGGGCACAAACCAACTCTTTTACACCTCCCAACAATAACCCCACTCCCCACGAAGTACGCCTCTATTACTACGCCGTAGCAACCAATATCTGCGGAAACGACACATCCAACATCAGCGGAGCACATTTCTCTGTGTTGACAGCACAGGATGGTGGCACAGGTTGCAATACGAACTTGTCGGCTTTTGCATTCACCAACAATGGTATGCCTTATTTCAAAACCGATAGAACCTGGACCACAGGCACAGGTACCAATCGACGCACCTGGTCGGATGTGGTGTTGGCACCACATTGCAATAAAACCGATTTTCAAACTTCCGATTGGCGGAGTGGGGATTGCGGAATGATCAATTCTTCCGGCACTCGTCCCGATACTACACAAACCTCAGAGTTTTCATCGTATGTTGGGGATTATTTTTCGTGGTGTATGGTGCATCGTTTTCAGGATTTGCTTTGTCCGGGCGGTTGGCGTGTACCTCATATGGCAGATTTTGAGACTTTGCAGATTTCCGGTGCAACCAATGATGCAACGGGAAGCTCTTGGCTAAGAAGTGATGCCTGGGGCGGAGTTTTCGGAGGCGAATTCTCTGAGCATGGTGTGTCCCATCTGGGTTTTGGTTCCTACGGTGCCTATTGGTCAACTACCAACTTAAGAAACATGTATCCTTCTAGCTCAGAAATGGCATGGGAATTTTCCTTCAAAGCTGATGAAGTCTGGTTCAATGGTAGCCCTACGTTTGCGGGGTATCTGTTGAGATGCGTTCGAGACGAACCAGAAATAGAACCAACAGGTTGCAATGGACGCCTCACCACGACAAACTTCACGGCATCGGGCAACCCCTATT
>Ga0099364_10008450_pt1 | contig 14489 bp, 13 predicted proteins | sample TergutTh196P3_FD_73070 | JGI IMG/M metagenome (GOLD analysis project Ga0099364, IMG submission 73070) | Microcerotermes parvus P3 segment gut microbial communities from Pointe-Noire, Republic of the Congo - Th196 P3 | ecosystem: Host-associated > Arthropoda: Insects > Digestive system > Gut ... | reverse complement strand
CGGTTGTTTATATAAAAACCAATAGAAGCATTATGGCTGGTGCGTTTGTTCATTTCATATCAAATATTTTTGCGGGTATGCTGGTTTATCCTTTCGATGACGCATACATGCTTACAATGCTTTATGTCAAAATCGTGCTGGATGGGTTAGTTGTTCTTTATTTTGCAAGAAATCGCAAATTTCAAGATGAGTTAAAACATCAAATATCTTTAATAAAAAACGACTTCCAATAATGGCATCTTGCCCGACTTAATCGAACTTGGGGAATGATTGTTAACCGGAAAACGAATCAACGGCTTTGAACATTTGCGCTTATCTCACAAAAATACCCGGTCGAGAGACCTCAATGCCGTTAATGATGACTTTATGTTCTGGAAAAAGCACCGGCTTTGTAATCATAAGTGGGCCTTCATCCGTTACAATAAAAGCATCTTCTGTTTTTGTTCCGGTAATAGAAGGGTTGTAGCAATAACACTGGTTCTTTACTACTAATTCATGGGTATCATGATTCATTAAGTAATAACCGTTTGTGTAACCCTGAGGCCCGCCTTGATGATGAACTTTCCACATGTCTTTATAGCCAAACTCCTCATATGCCTTAATTGCTGTTTCGAAAGGTATAAGGTTGCTCTTACCAATCTGGGTTGCAGCAATCATTCTGTTTTCTATTTCAAGGGTTTGCTCATATTGCTTTGTAAATTCTTTGGATGGTTCGCCAAAACACAGAAAGCGTGTAATTTTCGTAATAAGCCCCTTATATCTGCCATTACAGCAAACCATTACGATGTCTTTGATTTTTTTATCGGTCGGTATGCAATGGCGATAATTCCAAATGCGTTCATCGGCGGCAACAAGGTAGAGAACCGCATCGATACCATGTTTCCAAATGGCGTTGTTTATGCGGCCCACTATGTCGCGCTCTATATCTCCGGGCTTAACATCCGTCATAACCTCTTCAATGGCGTGTGAGAAGGTTTCGCCAAGATGCAGGTATCTGCCAATTTCGTTATCCAGCAGACTGTATTGCATTTTTGAGATGACCGTGCCTGCGTCTGCTGCGCCGGGCATGGGTACATCTGAGGCAAGCTTGCCGTCCTTGCCGATGATTCTTGTAATATGCTCCATGGTTTTGTTTTCAAACCATTCTGAGCTAAGCACCTCAAAGCCTAATTTATCAAGCACCTCTTCATCAAGCGCCCGCTGATACTCTATGATGTTGGTAATGGCATATTGTGCTGTTTTTGTAATAAGGATGCTGATAACGCCGCCCTCTACATAGCGTGTCATAATACTGTCACCGCCTGCTGTTATCCACGCAAAAGCTTCGCACTTGTTTATAAGCAGCGCATCCCAGCTCTTTTCGTCAAGTGCTTTGCGCACCCGTTTAAGTTTTATATCAATCTCTTCTTTACGTGCTTTTATGCTGCTGTCTTCTTTATAGGCCTTCATGATAAACCTCCATCTCATACAGTTTAAATTTCATTAACCGAAACCCGGCGCCCCTCACGCCCGCTCTTAGGTTTTCACATATGACAGCACATCCGCAAGTGATTTCGCATTGTCGTATGTAGGCCAATATTCAAAGCCGAAGTAGCCGCTGTAGCCTGCCTTTTCGATAGCGGCGATAACATAGGGGTAATTCAATTCTCCTTTGTTAAGCTCATTTCGCCCTGGCGTACCCGCGCTGTGAAAGTGTCCGATAAAATCGATGTTGTTTATAATGTTGCTGATTATATTGCCTTCCATAATTTGCATATGATAGATATCGTAAAGCACCTTGATGTTAGGATGGTTAACGCATTTTACAATCTCGAAGCCAATATAGGATGAATCAAGCCAGTAACCCTTGTGGTCATATAATGAGTTAAGGGGTTCGATTATAACAGTGACATTGTGTTTTTCGCAGATTTCGCTAGCCCTTTTAAGATTATCAATCATGATGTTTTTCTGGTTGTCCGTTTTGCATTCTACCTCTCCACCCAGGCCGATGAACTTGTTGCAGCCTACTTCTTTGCCGGCATTGATTGTATTCTCAAGGCTTGACTTTAGTTTTGACCATTGGGCGTTCAGGCGGATATCCCATGCACCCATCATAGTTAAGCCTGCCACAGGCATATCAAGTTTCTGTGTCGCTATGGCCATTTTTTTCATATCATAGGGAGTTGGGTCCCAAAACTCAATGGCATCCACGCCGGCATCCTTTGCAAGCTTTACTCTATCGTAAATGCTCACATTCTCAAATAAAGGCTCAATGCATAATGAAAACTTCATATTAGACATCTCCTATCTTTATTAAATAATCAAGCTTACAGGGGCGATAGCGATATCGTCCCTGTAAAAATATTATGCATTGCTGAATATCGGCTCAAATATCGGACATTTTTCTTCAGTCTCCACACAAAGCGTAAAATGTTTTTTCCCTTTTACTGAATCCGGCAACTCGAATTCCCAGTAGCCTTCATTTTCGCAGCTTAACTGTTGAACAAAGGGCACTTCCTCTTTTGTGTGAACTATGTAGGCTCGCTTAATTTTGTTTCTTATAGTTACGATATGCATACGCGGCGGCACTTGCAGCACATTGATATAAAGCTTGTAATCCTTGGCTGTAAGCATGAACCACTCTGTGTCATATGGGAATGCCGGCATCAGCTTCGTTTCAAAAATTGCTTCGGCATTGGCATTTACATATTCGGCAACGGCATCTAATATGTCAACCGACGGCTCAGGGATGCTTCCGTCCGGATAAGGGCCTATATTTAACAGGTAATTCCCTCCGCGGCCGACGATTTTAATTAGCTTGCGTATGATTTCGTTAGGGTCCTTCCAGTTTTGATCTGCCTTTTTATAGCTCCAGGTATTATTGAGGGTAGCCGGAATCTCCCAAGCGCCCTCATAAGGCAGCAGAGGGATAAGGTTATCGCTTGTCGTCTTATAATCTCCTAAAAAGTTGCCCAAACGTCCGTTAATAATACAATTAGGCTGCAATTCTTTGACGATATCCCGGCACTCCCGGCTTTCCTCTTTGGTCATAGTGAGCTGAGTATCAAACCAAAGTATCGCGATGTCGCCGTATTCGGTCAAAAGCTCTCTCAGTTGAGGCTTGCACTTGCGCTCAAGATAGGCTCTAAAATCTTTCCCCGCGTTATCCCTGTGGTAGGCAAGCCCATCCGGGTCATGCCAGTCTTGCGCCTGTGAGTAATATAATCCCAAGGGCATCTTATGTTTTTCGCAGGCAAGCTGTAGTTCTTTTAAAATATCCCGTTTAAAGGGTGTAGCGTCAACCACGTTAAAGGGGCTGCATTTCGAATGGTATAGGGCGAAGCCCTCATGGTGCTTTGCCGTAAACACAATATAACGCATCCCCCAAGCCTTTGCCCTTAACACAATATCCTCTGCATCAAACTTAACCGGGTTAAACTTACCGGCAAGTTTTACATATTCTTCCAAAGGTATGTTTATGTGATTCATAATCCACTCGGCGTTAAAGGGTGTTGTCACGCCGTTGTACTCACCTTCTGTGATCGTGTAGAGTCCAAAATGGATAAACAGACCGTATTTAGCATCCCGAAACCATTTCATATATTCATCTTTCATACTTGCCTCTATCCTTTTATAATCATTTGATGTTCAAAAAACGTTTCTGTTCGCCGGTTATCAGCCTTTAACCGCACCCTCGCTAAGGCCCATCTCAATCTTTTTCTGAAAAGCGATATAAACAATCAAAAGGGGCAGGATAGCAATGCAAATCCCTGCAAAGGTACCGCCAAAATTAATTGTCTGGTCGCCTTTAAACGACATGAGCGCAATGGATACGGTAGCCAGCTCCTGTTTGCTTAATAAAACAACCGAAAAAATAAGGTCATTGTATACGCGCAGAAATGTAATGATAAAGCAGGTAGCAATCGCCGGAAACAAAAGCGGTGTGAGGATACCGAACAAAAGCCTCAATACGCCACAACCGTCAATGGTGGCCGCTTCGTCAATCTCACTGCTAATTCCCTTCATAAATCCCGACAAGACAAACACTGCAAAAGAAAAGTTGATCGCTATATAAACTAAAACAATACCGGCTATGCTGTTGCGCAAATTCATATCCGCAATACGGATAGACAGCGGGACGATCATTGCGTGTACCGGCAGCGTAAGCCCCGCGATAAAATAAAACATAATTACGCCGGCGCCCCGTATATTTAACCGTGTGAGTGAATATGCAACGGGGATTGCCAGCAGGATTACAGCAGTCGTTGAAAGCGTCGCGTAAAGAAATGAATTAAACACGCCACGAAGTATATCCGCCCGGTAAAGTGCAAAAATATAATTATCTAAAGAAAAAGTCTCGGGAAACCCAAAGGCGTTATTATAAATCTGGGTATTGTTTTTAAAAGAGCTCAGGAAAGAAAATACCATGGGAAAAATACAGACAAGCCCCCAGATAATTGCCACAGCGTGGATAAATATAAAGTATGGACGTGACAACTTAGGCGTATCCATGGTCATCCCTCCTAATCAATTTTATTGAAAAATTTTGTCAGTAAGAAAGATACAAACACCGAGCTTAGCAAGATAAACACACCGATTGCGGAACCGTACCCAAATTGCCGGTAAATAAACGAATGCTTGTACAGCATGGTGGCAGGGACATCGGACGCATTGCCCGGCCCGCCCCCGGTCATTACAAAGATTATGTCGAACACCTTAAGCGAACCAGAAATGCCAAGCACCAAAAATATCTTAAAGCTTTCTTTTATGCCGGGCAGGATAATGCTTCTCATTTTAGACCAGCCTGAAGCGCCGTCTATGCTGGCGGCATCCAGCACGTCCTTGGATATGTTTGAAAGCCCCGCTAAGAAAAACAGCATGTTTTGACCTATAAACATCCAGGCGTTTACTAAAGTTACAGTCCAGATTACCAAGCTCTGATGTCCCAGCCAGTCAACATTAGAGGGCAATCTAAGCATACCTAATACAGTATTAACAGCGCCCCCGTCCATTAAGAGCATGATGCTCCACATCAAGCCTGTTGCCGTCATGGGCAATATGGTAGGGAAGTAGAAAATGGTTTTAAACAGCCCCGACTTTCTTAAGCCTGAAAAAATGATATATGCCAAAAGGAAAGAAGCCGGCATTATAACAAGCACGGTGGTGACGATAAAGGCAAAGCTGTTAAACAATGCGTTATAAAAACTCGGGTCGGAAAACATTGTAATATAATTTTGCAACCCTATAAAGACGCGGGGAATCATCGGAATGCCGTTCCAGTCGAAAGCAGAAAGCACTGCCGTCTCCCAAATGGGTAAAATAAAAAATACGGTGTAGATGATAAGTGCCGGTGCCATCAGTGCGGCTGCGGTTATATATTTTCTTTTTATACTGGTCAAGCCTACCCCCCCTTTTTTTGATTCGCAACGTAAAAATTATCGTGAAAGGGCTGTCGCAAAACCATTCCGATTTTAGAATCAATTCAGCTTTGCAACAACCCTAATGTCACTTCCGGGTACCGTGCATTCAATCAGGATTTAATAAAGCTATTAATGGTTATTGCACTTACGCCGCCTGTAAAATTCGTGCGACTTCTTCCGGTGGCGTACCTGCAAACATTGCCTGAATTTGATCGCGGATTAAGTTGCGCATGGCAGGGTTTGTGCTGTATTCGCCGGGCTCTTTTCCGGCATCCGTGGCATTCGGATATACTGCAGTAAACTCCACGATGGCAGGAACAGGGTTTGCCGACACCGGCGCACCTCTGATTGCGGAGAGGAAAGTACCCTCGCCTCTTTCTACTTGTATAGCCGCGGTTTCAAGGCCGGTGTACATTTTGAGTAAAGAAATCGCCGCCGCAATCTCCGCCTCAGAAGCATCTGTTGCTATAGAGTGCAGAAGGCTGGCGCCGGAATGCCAGGCGTTGCGGTGCTCGGGCGCTTCATCAAAATATGGGAAGGGGATGAAGCCTACTTCGTGATCTTCCACCGTAGCGCCGTCGCCCATGATGTTGCCGTACTGGCTTACCAAATGTTGAATCATGGCAGTTTGTCCCGTGCGGAAATTCGTGCGTTCGCCGTCAACATCCAAGGTCGCTACATTAGCGCCAAGGAACCCTCTGTCTTGCCAGCTCTTCATAAGATGAAGCACTTCGACAAATTCCGGGTCAGTATAGGCCTGCCGCCCATCAGCTAAATCGTGCATAAAAGAAGAGCCGTGCCGCTTCATCAAGATATCGCCTATCAGGTGCCCGCCTCTGAAGCTGTTGGCATCGCCAAAGGTCATCGGCTGGATGCCTGCTGCAAGCAACGCTTCACATGCCGCTTCAAACTCGGCAATTGTATTTGGCGGCGAGACGCCAGCTTGGGCAAAAAGTGTCTTGTTATAGAATATGCCCGTTGCAAACATATCAATCGGTACTGCGAATATGCCGGAGATATCGGGATACTGTGAAAACGCGAGCGCGCCCTCGATAAACGAGTTGTACCACTCAGGGTCTTCTAACAAATATGGCTCAAGGTCAAGCACCATGCCGCTGTCTATATAGGGCTTGAATGCTCCGCCGCCGTAGTGAGAGAATATCGTGGGGATATCCCCGCTCGAAACGGCGATGGTAAACCTGTTATTGAACTGGTCTTCATCAAAAACAGATTCATTAATTACTGTTATGTTCGGGTTTTCGCTTTGCCATGCCTGCAGCTGTTCGTGGGCAACCTCAAACACATACATCGAGTTAAGGGTAAAACTGCGCGACAGCAAAGAGATTGTGGCATCGGCTAAACCACCGCTTGTATCAGACTCTGTCAATGTCGGGGCGGAATCATCTGCTGCTGAGGCAGGTGCGTCTGCCACCGGGTCCGGCGCCGGCTGTGGTGAAACACAGGCTGCCGTGACCAAGAGCGTCATGCAAAGTAAAAAGGCAAGAATTTTTTTGGAAATCATGTTTAAACCTCCTTTTAGTTTTGGTGATATTTCGCCTCGCATAGAGGGAGTCACCTTCGTTTATGCACAATATTAACAAGTTATTTTAATATTGAGAATGTATTTATTTCACTTTGCATGTAAAATATACAGTTTTGATCATATTAAATGTGAAATTATTTTCTTCCGCATTGACAGGTTTCGTGAAGTCTAATATAATTTCAAGGGGTGGAGCCATTGGGGAGAAAGAAACTCATACCCATTTCTGTGCGTTACCGGCGGGGGATTCTTGTCGTATCATGTTCTATGATGCTGCTTTTTTTGCTCGTTACTTTATTTTTTACAGGCCGTGCGCAAGAAGCGCAATTCTTAGATAGGGAATATGCTGCTCTCATAAGCACGATGGAAAGCCTGCATGTGCTGTTTTCTTCGACAGAGGACAGCGCCAGAGCCATTGTTTCGGATGATATTGTCCAGCATATTTTGAGGCAGCCGGGCGTTAACAGGCATTCTGACTTGCGAACGATGCGCAAGCAAGTGGGCAGATATATGAATTCAAACCGCTATCTTGATGCAGTCGTGCTGTATGGCAGCGTCGGGCGGGTTTTTGAATCGGGCAGCATAGTGCTTTCAGAGGATATCTTGGAAGGCCATGAGTCTCCCGGGGAGCGTGCGTGGAAATCGGTACACGCTGCGCCATATCTGCGCATTGGCGACAGTATGCACCCCCTTGTTATCTCCATGCTTGCTCCAATATATAACTACGATAACTTTCAAGGCATCGGGTCTATTCAAATTATGATTTTAGAATCAAATCTTACAGAGACCTTTTTAGATAACAGCGGCGAGCGGACGTTTTATATCGTAGATAATAATAATATAATCCTTGCCCACCCAGACAAGTCTTTACTTATGACAACGGATATCATTCCGATACTCAATAACGGGGAGCCTTATCGCATCGGCAAATCATATGTCCTTGGAAATAAAGACCCTCATACCTTGTGGCAGCTAAAAAGCATTACACCGGTAGAAATTGTATTAGATCCAATTTACAGGATAATACTCACACTTTTTGCAGCAGGCATAGTCATCGTAATGATATGCATCGCCTTTTCGCGAAAAACGGCTGATATGGTCACAAAAGGGATATCACAACTAACGGCGTCAATGGGCGATATCCAAGGGCTACAAGAGCGTTTGCCGCAGTCATCTGCGTGCTATGAGACCGATTTGCTCTGTAGCGAGTTTAACAATATGCTTAATAAGCTGGAAGCATCCTCTGAGCAGTTGGTACTAGAACAGATTAGCAAGCGTAGATTTCAGGTAGAACTGTTGCAGCAACAAATAGCTCCGCATTTTTTATACAATACCTTAGAAAACATATGCAGCTTGGCAGAACTGGGACATCGCGACGAATTGATTGAGATTGTTAATAACATGGCGCGTTTTTATCGTGGGGTTCTCAGCAAGGGCAATGTGCAGATTACTTTAAAAAACGAACTTGATATCGCCGATAGTTATTTGCGTATTCTAAAAATACGTTATCGCACACGTTTTGATTATCAATTTGATGTGGCTCCTGAATTACTCTCTAATAACTGCATCAAACTGATTTTGCAGCCTATTCTAGAAAATTCAGTTTATCATGGGCTCTCCGCTGTTGAGTGCAGGGGGCTCATACGGCTGGAAGCCGCCGCCGAGGACGGCATACTGCTCCTTAAAGTATCCGATAACGGCATTGGCATCGCGCCGGAACGAATGGATAATATTCTTAGTATGCCTGAAGAAAGCAGCAATCCGCACAAGAGCTATGGCTTAGCTAACGTCCATAAACGCCTGCAATTGTATTACGGCAAAGACTGTGGCCTGGATATTTCGTCTGACTATGGAAAAGGAACAACGGTGATACTGCGGCTGCCATTGGAAAGAGAATGTTAGAGAGTGTTTTCAAACCCGCATTTTGAATAGCTTCCTGTTTTTTCTCCATAAGGATTGGCGACATATCGACTTTGCATAAGCAATTGAGATTCTAAGCCTCACCCACATTCCGCTTTCATTTCTATTCGTGCCGGTGGGGGCCAGGATGGAGGTTAGTATGATTAAGGTTCTGCTCGTAGATGATGAGTATTATATCCGCGAACGCTTAAAGATTATTATAGACTGGAATTCTCTGGGCTTTAGCATTATAGGCGAGGCTAAAAACGGCGCCGAAGCCTTAGCGGCAATCGAGCAATTATCACCCGACCTGCTGCTGCTTGATATAAAAATGTCTGAGATGGATGGGCTTGAACTTGCTGAAAGGATACAGCAACGCTTCCCTGATATTTTTATTATAATTCTGACGGGTTTTGATTTGTTTGAATATGCTCAGCGAGCGCTCATGTTTGGTGTGTGCGGATACCTGCTTAAACCAATCATCCGTGCTGATTTGGTTGAGCAGCTTGAGAGGGTTAAGGACAAGTATAACGCTCGAAACATTGACAAAAATAATATGTGGCTCGCCGAAAAAATAAGACTAGAGGATTACTTGAATTTTCTTTTGTTTGATGAGGGGAATCTCCCTGCGGAGTTAAAAGAAACCTCTGAGACATTGGCAGAAACCTTGAGTCAAAGTTCCATTTTGCTGATTCGCGTAACTGAAAAGCAAATTAGCATGGACTTTATGCAAAACTTAGCTAGATGGATGGATTCTTCTTTTGCTTCTATGACGTACTACTTGTTTAAATCCACCGAGTCTACCTTGGGCATATGCTTTTGCGGGTTGGACGGCAGGGTTGCGGACACGATATTCGCTCAATTATATGCACGCATGTGCCGAGAAATTTCGCCAAGCATACAGCTTGCTGTTAGCGAGACTTTTAGCGGCTTAAAATATCTTAAAACGGCTTATCAGCAAGCCTTATTTGCTTTGCAAGAAAGCGCCTTTTATCCGCAATCTGTGGTCAGTTATGCCAATGCCTGTGACGGTTTTGTCCGGGAAGTCATGCCGTTGGACGGCCTGCGTGAAAAGATTCTTCTTGATCTGCGCGGCGGAAAAAAAGAAGGCGCGTTAAAGCAGATTGATGACCAGTTTCTCCTATTGCAGCGCAGCTATCGTTCGTATGACAACTTAATTTTGCTCATTAACGAGCTTAACGGTATAGCGGCAATCTACTGTAACAGATGGGATAGCAGTATTTCTGAACAATTAAATTCACGCATCTTTCTTGAAGGTTACAGTACGATATCAGAGATAGCCGATTGGTTTGCACAAAAATTTGTTGACCTTTACGAGCTTAAGAGCCGCAGCAAGCTCTCTGCCCAACATCAAATTGTTCGGCAGATTAAGCAAGTAATTCAAGAAAATTACAGCAACCCGGATTGCGGCTTGGATCTTGTATCACAACAAGTAAACAGAAACGCGAACTATCTCAGTAGTATGTTTAAGAAAACATGTGGTATATCAATAATACAATATATAACAAGCTGCCGTATGGAGCAGGCTCAATCGCTGTTAAAAACAGAAAATCTCAAACTTGCCGATATTTGTGAGCAGGTTGGATACAATGACGTCTTTTACTTTAGCCGCAAGTTTAAGCAGTATTATGGTGTTTCTCCATCGAATTTTATTCGGGAATAATTATGAAAGCAAAGACTATTTTGCTATGATGTGAAGGCCATCGTATTCAAACTATTTTAAAAATCCTTTAAAATGTTGAATTTTGTCGCTTTATGTGATACGATGATGAAAAACATCGAAAGGGGTTCTGACGATGGCTACACAGGATTCTTATTTCGACGGCGGGCTTGCCGGGTACATTGGATGGAGCATCCTCGGTTTCTTTGTAACTATGATTACACTGGGAATCTGCTACCCCTGGGCGCTGTGCATGATCTATGGCTGGAAAATCAATCATACCGTTGTGCAGGGGCGCAGGCTGAAGTTTAAGGGGACGGCAATGGGGTTGTTCGGGCATTGGATAAAATGGCTCCTGTTGTGTATTATTACACTTGGTATCTACAGCTTCCGGCTGTTCATCGCGTTGGAAAAATGGAAAGTGAAAAACACCGTGTTCGCCGATGGAAACTAACTCCCGCCGCCCATAAGGGCGGTTTTTCCTTGCTTTTATAGAAATAGAAGCGTTTGAGAATGCGGGATCTTCCGGAAATCACATAAAAAATCCGGCATCTGAAACGCTGTGGGAATCGCATATGTGTCACGCAGCGCATCTTCATCTACCCATATAAACCGCGCGGATTGCTCGCCGCAAGGAATCCGATAAAACCGCATATGCCATTCAATGTGCGTGAACACATGCTTTTTATCCGCTTTTTTTGCGATTTTCTCCGGCTTTACGTCCCAGCTTGACGCAAGCGAGATTGCCTGTTCTGAAGTTAAGATTCCCACGTTATTCGGAAATTCCCATAAACCCGCCAGCAGACCCTTTTCCTCACGCTTGCGGATGGCAAACTTTTCATTGCACACCAGCACGAACACCGTAATGCTTTCATGCGTTCGTGTTTTTGCCGGCTTTTTGAGCGGAATTTCGCCGGTTGCCCCATTTTGGAAAGCTTTGCAGATGCTCTTTACAGGGCATTCCCCGCATTTAGGCTTGCCGCCCGGTACGCAGACCGTTGCGCCAAGCTCCATTAACCCCTGTGTAAAATCGCCGCTACCCGATTTCGGATAGATTTGCAAGAGCGCTTCCCGGATTTCCTTTTTCACGGCAGGCTGTGAAATGTCCACAGCGAGCCCTTCTATCCGCGCTGTAACACGAAGGACATTGCCGTCCACCGCCGGAACCGGCGCGTCAAAGCAAATAGAAGCGATTGCCCCGGCGGTATACGGCCCGACTCCCGGCAGCTTCAAAATTTGTTCGTACGCATTCGGGAAGACGCCATCATATTCTGTCATGATTACGCGGGCGGCTTTTTGCAGGTTGCGTGCGCGGCTGTAGTAGCCAAGCCCCTGCCACAGCTTATAAAGCTGTTCTTCGTTTGCGGCGGCAAGCGCGCCGATGGTGGGCAGCTCCGCCAAAAAACGCTTGTAATAAGGTATGACCGCCTGCACCCTCGTTTGCTGGAGCATCATTTCAGAGAGCCATACCCGATATGGCTCTTTATTTTCGCGCCAGGGTAAATCCCGTTTGTTTTGTAAATACCACCGAATGACCAGCTTTGGCAGTGTTCGTTTCATTTGACGTTCGCCTCTATATCAGTTACCATGCTAATACAGTATATCTTCATGCCTTGCAAAAATCAACATCTCATATTCTGCAAATTTGTGAGGTGGATCGAAAACATGCCGCTTGACAATTTATATAATCATGATTATAATAATCGTGATTATATAAATTGCATTAGAGAGGGATAGCATGGCTAAACAGGAGTTCCACATTGAAGATTACATGAGCGATATCAACCCGGACTACACCGACCGCATTCTCGCCCTGCACCAGCTTTTGACGGAGCAGGGTTGCGTAATGACGCTGAAAAAAGCGGCAAGCGGCCACGTTGTATCCTACGCTAAAAACAAAAAGGTCATCGCTAACTTTGTTTCGCGGAAGAAAGGGCCGATGGTCAGAGTCTATGGCGACAACGTAAACAAGTATCTTTGCTTCATAGAAACCCTGCCGGAAGCAATGCTTAAAGCCATAGACAAAGCGCCCGCCTGTAAACGCCTGCTTGACCCTGCTACATGTAACTCCAGGTGTTCTATGGGGTATGATTTCACGGTTAAGGACACGCATCATAAAAAGTGCAAGTATAGCTGCTTCATGTTCGAACTTAATGACACGAACTTTCCTTATATCAAAGACTTCCTCGAAAGAGAGGCAAAGGAAAGGGTGGCATGATACGGCGATATGATGTTCCGCTTTTGGTATTGTTTTGTATTTCCGAATATCTGCAAGCATATACGAAGGCTGGTGGATGAAAATGGGCTTTGTTACTCCCCCAAGCACAGCATACGTCGAAGTATATCTCAACAACAATTCATATAAGTGCAGGTGGCGTCAAGAAACTGACGCCATCTATTTTTATGGAAAGAAAGCATTAGAGAATCTTGTATAAAATTATCCAGATTACAGAACTATTTATACAAAATATTGACAAACATCTTGTTATTTGATAAAATTTTATCAAATATGACGCTAAAATATAAAGGCAAAACGGAAGTCAAAGGGACCATTGCAAACGATACCGACAATGACATGAATTTTGATTATCATTATAGCTGTTGGGATGTTTTGCAACGGTTCCTTTATTTATTTGCAAACAATTTTTCAATATTGGAAATGGAGTTGATATTTTATGGCACAAATTCAAATCAATTATGAGGAAGTCTACAGCAAAACGGCGAAGCTAAAGATTCGCCTGAATCCGCGATGTCCGGCGGGTATCCTTTACGAATAGGAAACCAAAGCAATATTGTTGTGAACGAAGACGCGTATGCCGAAATCCTCCAGAAAATCCGGATGACGGATTCCGGCATCGCGGAAGAGCTTTATAACATCGCAACTCAAATTGAAGAAATGTGTAAGACGATTTACGTTGTACCCGCCACGCTGTCGAAGTATCTGGCGATTGTTGAAAGCATAAAATCCTCGCTTGATGAATTTCAATCATTGGCTGAACAAACCGGGATGCAAGCTTATGAATTTGCAAGCGAAATTACGAGAATTGACAGGCAAGCGCGATGAATCATAGAAAATACCGGCAAAATGGCATAAAACAAATAACGGCGGAGTATATGAGCCAAATCAGAAAAAAGATTGGAATACTGGAAAAAGAAAAACAAAAGCTACTGAAAATGCTTGCAAATGTCGCGGTGGATGACGATGTAAGCCGCGACGCTTTAGAATCGGCGATATCACAGTTAGATAAAACAATCGGGCATATTCAATCTGCAAGTAAGCGTACTTGCGGATTAACAGCAGAGGAGGAAAATTAAAATGACGGGAGATATCGTCTTTAATGCTGATGGAATGGAGCAATCACGCGCGGGAAATGAAAGCACATTAGGATCGCAGATTTCAGAAATGGAATCGACACGGTCGAGAATTCTATCGCAGGCGGAGGACCTCGAAGAGGAAGCGGCAGCCTTGGAATCAGCGGCGCAAGAGCAAGACGTGATAGCCGCGACAGCGATGAAAGTGGAGTATTACACCGATTCAAGGGGCAACCGGCGGTCAAGGCAGGTGCCGGATACGGCAAAACGCGCGGATGCGAAATCACAGGCCGCAACGCTTCGCTCACAAGCGATAGATAAAAAGAAGCAAGCAGCCGCGCTGCGCGCTTACGCATCAGCATTAGCTTTGTCAATGTCTACATTAGACAGCATCATTAACTTAACGAACGCATATATCCGCAAGCTGATTGAAATCGTTCAGAATACCGATGTTTCCCATGCGCAGAAGATGGACGCTATAGGCAAAGAGGTGCGAAAGTTTATTGCAAGGTATCAGTCAATTTTTGACAGCTTTAACGACAGGTTCCCGCTTACCACTGATGATATGATTACGCTTTCGAAAATGGGGGTTACGGCGTTTACCGCAAGGGAGTTTATTGATCAGCAAACGCAGCATTTGCAGAATCTTAATAAGGAT